>Ga0256828_1001630_pt1 | contig 13805 bp, 9 predicted proteins | sample CV88metaG_FD_185993 | JGI IMG/M metagenome (GOLD analysis project Ga0256828, IMG submission 185993) | Hydrothermal vent microbial communities from East Pacific Rise, Pacific Ocean - CV88 | ecosystem: Environmental > Aquatic > Marine > Hydrothermal vents | place: Pacific Ocean: East Pacific Rise... | reverse complement strand
GCCATGATATTGATGATGGAGTCAATTCGGGTGTTATCAGTTTTGAAGATTTGCGTGAGAGTGAGTTGGCAGTTGAAATACTTGAAAAAGTAGCTGCAGAAGGTGTCAATGATGAAAATGATGAGATGTTTCGTTACCGATTTAGCTCTCATCTGATTAACCATCTTGTCTATTCTCTCTTGGAGTACTCTCAAGGGCGTGTTTTAAATCAGGAGGAGATGCCTATTGGTTTTGAAAAATCTCTGGAGACAAAGATTAAAAAACTCAAAAAACTGCTCTTTAATAAGATGTATCAACACAAGAAGATAGTACGACGTATGTATGCCGGACAGCAGGCTGTCAAAGGGCTCTATAAGGGGTTAATGGAAGAGGAGAAGATGTTACCGGCATTTTATTACAAACAGTTGGACATTCGCCCGAAACATCGTGTAGTTGCTGATTATATTGCAAGTATGAGTGATAGATATGCACTCAATTTTTATAATGAGATGTATGGAAAACTCTAAAAGCTCTTTGTGCTTTTAGAGGTGTGAAATATTTGCAATAAGTCTTTTTGTAGAGTTTTCTATCTCATTGACTCTGTTTTTTATATTTCCAATAGACTCTTTTGTAATATGCATTTTTTGCAGTTGTGATGCTGTGAGCTCTCTTGAATCGGATGTTTCATCTTTGATGATTTGGGAGTTTTCAGTATCAGATATACTCTTCTCATAGGTGTTTTCTACTTCGCTGCTGGCTTCACTCAGGCTTGATTGGAGCTCTTTTGAAATTTCAACAAGTTCAAGTGCGACTTTTGCATTCTCTTCAACACTGCTGCTCGCATCGGAGATACTTTGTACAATAACATTGACACTGGCATTAATCTCTGTAAGAGATTTCTGTGTGCTCTCTGCAAGTTTTCTAACCTCATCTGCTACAACGGCAAATCCACGTCCGTGTTCTCCTGCACGGGCTGCTTCAATAGCAGCGTTGAGCGCTAGCAGGTTTGTTTTGTCAGAGATATCAGAGATGATGTTTAATATACCTTTGATATCTTCTGCATTATGCGTGAGTGATTGTAGGTTCTGACTGACAGAGAGCTCTCCGTCATGTGTCTGAATAACCTGAGTTTCAAGGCTTGACATCTGTGAGACAGAAGCTTCTATTTTATTAGAGACTCGCTTAAGACTCTCAAGTACCTCTTGTGAAAACTCAAGATTTTTATCGGATTCATCATCAATTACAGTCAGTTTTTGCAGTACATTGCTGCTGAGTTCCTGAGAGTTGTCAAAATCATTTTCAAGCTGCAAGAGAGCCTGATTGAGAGCTTTTAATTCTCTGTCAAGTGTTGAGGAGGATGTTGAGAGGTTTTTTGCTTCGGCAACTTTGGCTGTAAACTGATTGATAAGGTCAACCATCTCTTTATACTCTTTTGAGAAATTGAGTTTAATATCAATCTGGTCTCCGGCTTTAAAGTTGGCAAGGTTTGCAATGATTTTTTTTGCAATATCAACACCATTTGCTTTTTCATCTAAATCATGTACGAGAATGACTACAGCAATAACAACTTGAATAATTTGAGAGATAATATTGTCTGTAAAGAGAGCTGCATTAAGCAGAAGCAGGACGATTCCAATCCAGTGAACAAGACGCATTCGTAGAAAAAGAGAACTCATAATTGTACCCCTAATGTGACATTTAGTAAGTATTATAGCATTAAGTTTTGATTATTTTTGTAAAAATGTAGATTTTGACGAAGATTTTATGAAAAAAAGAAGACAAAGCCCGAAGGCTTTTGTCTTACAGGCGTGATTCGTAACGTCTCATCATATAAAGACGTTTAAGCATTTTCTTACGAGATGCAATTTTGAATTTTTTACGTTTTTCAGTTTCAGTTTCGTGGAAACGACGAGCACGAGCTTCAGTAACGATTAAGTTACGGTCAACTTGCTTCTTGAAACGTCTATACGCTGCATCAAAATTATCATCTGGGCGTAGTACAATACCTGGCATATCACATCACCCACTTTCTGTTTAAATTTGAAATGGAAGTATATCTAAATATCTTTTTTATTGCAATCTTTTTTATCACCAAAGATGCAGCGGCGGTTTTTTATAAGACGATATATGAAAAATGTAAGCATAAGCGCAGCAAATCCAAAGCTCATATATGCCTGCGTGAGAAGTTCATGAGAGTAGAAGTTATAGCCTGCTAAAAGGATGGCTATAGCGATAATAAGACACATCTTTTCTCCTATTATGAGAGCTTGAACTCTTCAAGAGGTTTTTGAATGTAATATCCCTGCTGGCCATTGATTTGAAGCTCTTGTACTTTTTGTGAAACCTCTTTTGAATGGACAAATTCTGCAATGGTTCTACACCCTATCTCTTTTGCAAACTCATTAATATGTTTTGCAATTATATAGGATTTTTGGTCTTTATCTATGTTTTTGATGATGGAACCGTCAATTTTGATAAAGTCGGGTTCAAGCTGTGCAAGATAGATAAAGTTACTGTAACCGCTTCCAAAATCATCAATGGCAATTTGAACACCATATGAACGCATTTTTTGTATAAAGTGACGAACTGTTGTGATGTTCTGCATCGCTTCGGTCTCTAAAAGCTCTATAATGACACGCCCGTGCATATTGTACTTTTCAATCATATTGACAAGATATCTGACCGTTGATTTGTTCGTTATATCTTCAAAAGAGAAGTTTATGGAGAAGTTCTCGTCTCTGTGAGAGAATGTATCAAAAGACTTTTTAATCATTATCTTTGTGATTTGTGCATAATATGGTGTATTGTAGATAGTTTCAAGAAAAAGAGCCGGAGATATGAGCTTGAGAGGTTCGTTCTTGTCCTGAATACGGACAAGTGATTCATAAGAATCTCCGCTTGCTTTTTGAATTTTTTGAAATACGGGAATAACTCTGTTGTCCAAAATGGCATCTTTGACCATCTCAAGTGTCTCAAGCTCCTGTTTTATTTTATCTTCAATATGGAGTGTGCTGTCGTAGGTAATATAATCTTTATGTTTTTTCTTTGCATAGTTGAGTGCAATATCTGCACGTGTTTTGCAGAGGAGTTTATCCTCTTGGGTAATATCAATTTTGGCTATTCTGATTTTTACAAGGACAGAGAGATTCTGCTCTTTTGTAGCTATATCTATAGCATTGTTGTTAAAATGTTTAAAGATATGCTTTGCCATCTTGTGGCAATGGTAGCTGTCTTCGAGCATATTGAGAATCATAAACTGGTCTGAACCTATACGATAGACATTGCATTCATAGCTTCTGTTTATATGTACAAGAATATTTGCAAATTGATGTAAAATAGTATCACCGATGGCTTCACCATAGAGGTCATTGATAAGAGAGAACTGTTTGATATCTATAAGAAGTGCTGATGAAGGGGAAAGATTTTGAAGATCACGATCAAAAGCATATTTGTTCCCCAGTGAAGTCAGTTGGTCATGATAGGCAAGAAACTGATTTTTGAGTGCAATAGTATCATGTCTAAAAAGAAGATAGATAAGAAAGATAACAGCACTCAGAAAAAGGATTGCACTGAAAATGATGGCATTTTTTTCTAAGATATACTGTTGCATTCTCTCTTGAAGCAGCTCTATAAGAAGCTGTGCATTTGTGTTGTATATATTTTCTATTGTATTTAAGAGTTTGTTTTCATTTTGAAGTATCTGTTTGTGAATATCTTTGTGTTGATTGTAGTTTTGCACAAGCTGTAGAAACTTTTGAGTATAGATATCAAGTTTTTTGATATCTTTGGTAAGAAATGCTGTTTTGTCCGGATTGTATTTGGTGATGTATCGTAAAGAGTTAAAGAGATTATATTTTGCATTTACAAGTTTACCGATATCACGCATTAAAATATCATCATTGTTCTTTGATATGGTATGTGTATAGTAAAAAGCTTTTGTCTCGGCAAGACTTTCTAAAAACTGTGGTACAGTATTTACCAGTGAATCCATCAGGTAGTAGGTTTTGAGTTTGGGGTCAAGAATAAGATTGGAATCATTGGCAATTGATGTAATGAGACGCAATTCATCATCTACTATTTTGTCCAGAAGCATTGTTATATGCAAATCATTATGTGATTGTAAAAGAGAGGATGCAAGCAAAAGCTGTGTCTCTATTTTTTGAAGCTGAGCGGCACTCTCTTTATACTCTTTTGCCTGTAGTAAAAAGGAGAGCTGCATAAAATTTTGTTTGACAAGATTGTAGTGATAGCTTTTCTGATTTCCATAGTTTCTGGTCAGATAGGTAAAATTTCTTAATCTTTGCGTCTGCATTAGAAGTGCTTTTGCAAAGAGAAGAGATTCCACCCCTTTAATCTCTTTGGAGATAAAAGCGATATGCTCATTGTAGTGTAAAACTACCTTATAAGATACCGTAGTGATGAAGAGTATTGAGAAGATACTGATAACTATATGTTTAGCAATAGGCTTCACAACGACTCCCCTTCAAATAAAATTGATTTTATTGTAGCGAAATATGTAGCAATTAGAGGACAAAAAAAGAATAATCTTTTAATTTTTTTCTTTTATTGTGAGAATCTATTTTTATATAATCAAAGAGTAACAAAAAGGGCTTTTTGAGTATTAATTGAGAGAGTAGATGCCAGGAGTTTAAAATAAATCTTAAGAGATAATCAAATTTTAACGAGCATTGCTCTATAATTACTCTATGATTTCCCAAGACTCCATAGAGGCCCTAAAAGCTCGGCTTGATATTGTTGATGTTGTAGGCTCCTATATTGAGCTGAAAAAAGCAGGTGGTAACTTTAAAGCACCTTGCCCTTTTCACGATGAAAAATCCCCATCATTCGTAGTCAGTCCCCAAAAACAGATATTTCACTGTTTTGGATGCTTGCCACCATATCAAAAAGTAATTACCCCTCAAGGTTATAAAGCGATAGAAGATATAAAAGTAGGTGATACTCTTTTTGCGGCTAATGGCTTACCTACAGTTGTTACAAAAAGAGTCAAACATCCAAGTGAGTTTGATATATTGGCTTTTAAAACTTCACTTAGTGCAAATAGCTCCTGTTTTACGCAAAACCATGATATGTTACTTATAAAAAGAGAGGAAGCAATTGCCAAGCTCCCTTATTTGCGTGTTGAAAAGAATCGACCATTAAAGTTTTATGGGCGTATTAAAGAGAGAACGCGTAGATATGATTTGCAAATAGTAAGATCTTTTGCCAGCGAAGTAGTTTGTGGTGATTATTTTTTATATCCCATAGATAGAGAACTACGAGATGATGATACTTTAGATGTATCTTCTTTATGGGAGAAAAAAGATTTTGGCCCCGATGTTACAAAAATAGAGAGAATCAAATTAGATGAAGATTTTATGTGGCTAGCAGGGTTTTATGTTGCTGAGGGGAGTACTTATAGAGGCGGTATTAAGTTTTCACTCTCTGCTCATGAGGAAGAGTATGCAAAAAGAGTTGTTACCATCATTCAAAAACTTTTTGCTCAAGAGGCAAAGCTTTTTTTGAGAGAGAGTCGTAAAAACTCTTTGGAAGTGACAGTTTCAAGTACAAATTTAGAGTATATTTTTAAAAATCTCTTTGGAACAGGTGCTGAAAACAAACACTATCCTCACTGGTTTAACTATCTTAGTGTTTCATTGCGTGAGGCACTTTTAACTGGTCTGATGGATGGCGATGGTTGTTATAGTCGTAGAACATATGATACGGTAAGTGAAATATTGGCCAATCAGATGATTGATTTAGCCTTGAGTCTTAAAAAGATTCCAACATGTCGTGTCGCTGAAGCGCATGTTGATAAAAATGGAGTAAAGCATAAAAAAAGTTATACAATCTACTTTAAACAAAGAGAATCTATTGAAGGATTTTTTGAATTTATTGATGGGGTAGAGTATTTTTTAACTAAAGTAAAAGAGATAGAGAACATTGGTCATGAAAGTATTGTGCATGATATAACAGTGCAAGATGCATCACACACATTTTTGACAAACTATTTTGCTGTTGGAAATTGTGGTGCCGGTGGAGATGCGGTTAAGTTTGTTATGGAGTATGAGAAGCTCAACTATCCAGAAGCCCTTGAAAAGCTGGCACAAACCTATAACTTTACACTTACCTATACCGATAACAAACATAACAAACCACGAACTAAAGTTATAGAAAAGCTCAATGAGTGGTATCAGTCGCTCCTCTCCCGCAATCATACCGCAATGAGTTATCTGCGTGAGCGCGGTATCTATGAGAGCAGTATTGAGAAGTTTGGTATTGGCTATGCTCCTGCATCGCACGAGACACTTAATTTTATTAAGCGAGAACAGTTTCCTATAAAAGAGGCGATAGATGTCGGTGTTGTTGGGTATGAGCCCTCACGCAATCAAACCTATGCAAGATTTATTGAGCGTATTACTTTTCCTATTTACTCTGCAAACGGTACGGTTGTCGGCTTTGGCGGGCGTACCATTACAGGGCATCAGGCAAAATATGTCAATTCCCCAGAGACACCACTCTTTAATAAATCACGCCTTTTATATGCTTACAATATCGCAAAACAAGCACTCTATAAAAAACAGGAAATTATCATAACAGAGGGGTATCTTGATGTTATAATGCTCCATCAGGCTGGTTTTGACAATGCAGTAGCAACACTTGGAACCGCGCTCACGCAAGAGCATCTGCCACTTCTTAGAAAAGGAACACCTCGGGTTATTATGGCCTATGATGGAGATAAAGCAGGACGCGCAGCAGCGCTAAAAGCCTCAAAACTGCTCTCGGCTTCAGGATTTAACGGGGGTGTGGTTGTCTTTGAGGGTGGACTTGACCCTGCAGATATGGTCAAAGAGGGGAGAGTTGAGGAGCTTGGCTCTATGTTTAGAGATGCAAAACCCTTTATAGAGTTTGTACTTGATGAGATTCTCTCTCTTTACAATCTGCGTGACCCAAAAGCCAAAGAGTCCTGTATGCAAGAGGGTGTTGCCTATCTCAAAACACTCTCTCCAATTCTGCAAGAGGAGTATAAGACCTATCTTGCTTCGCGTCTTGGTGGTTTGGGAGTATCTCCTTCGCTTATAAGACTCAACTCAAACCAAAGAGATATGCAAAATACTCCACTTGCTCAAAACAACAGACACAGAGATATGTGGGAGCTCTCACTTATTAAGACCATTTTGGAACATCCTGAGTTTATCAACCATATACTTGATGTACTTGACCCTTCCCTTTTGCAGTTTCACTCACGTGAGTTCTCTTTGGCCTTGGCAGGGAAGAAAGATGCTCCGGAGTTGATGGAGATTTTGGTAGATGAGAGTATTGTTGTTCATAAAAATGAAAATGATCTGAATGCTGAGCTTATCGCATTTTTAATCAAACACTATGAGCGTGAGCTTAAAAAGATAAATATGAGCGGAGATATCTCTTTTGAGGAGAAGATATTTTATATTCGCAAGTATCGTGATATTATTACACAGTTAAAGCGAGGAGAGTTGGTAGGATTATGATGGAGTATCTGTTTCATTTTCATCTTTTGGCGGCCATCGCCTGGATAGGCGGTTCTGTTTTTATGTTTATTTTGGGTGTTACGCTTAGAGATAAAAAGAAACAAAAGGAGGTCTATCCTCACGTGGGACCGATTTTTGGTTATTTTGAAGTTGTCTCTTTGTTGATTTTGCTTGTGAGTGGTTTTTTGATGATATCTCAAGATGGACTTTTAGATATGCTCCTCTCTGATGATACCAACAAAGTAGCAGAACTTTTGAGTATGAAATTGTGGCTGGTGCTCTCTTTGGTTATTGCAACAGTTGCCCATTTTATAATCGCCTTTAAGACAAATACAAAAGAGCGAACGAAACTGGAACATTTTATCTCCCGTGCATCCTCTATGTTTATCTTTTTTGTCAATCTTTTTGTAATGCACTATGCGATTATGATTCGTACTTTGATGCCCTAAAAGTTACACCGGCTTTTTTTGCTTACAAAAGTGAGTATAAAATTTAGCTGATATTGAATGATTTTGGTTATACTATATTGAATTTCATACAAGGTTGATTTATGGCAGGGATACACTTCTCTTTTGATAATTTTGAGCAGCTTCTGCGTTTAAACATAGGTATATCGGACAGACTGGATGAGAATCGGGCAGAGAGCTTTACACTTCTGTATTGTGACTTTTCCGGTGTAGATGAAGAGCTTGTCAAGAGTTCGCTTGAGACGACACTACGAACATCAGACTCTATTGTAAATTATGAGGGTGATTACTTTTTTGTTCTGCCCTATACAGATAAGTATGGTGCTGAGATTGTTAAAAAGATGTTTGATGAGTTCTTTGCAAAGTATCTGGATGCTTTTTTACTCTCCTATCCGGCTGACGGGGAGACACCAAAAGAGTTGATGGAAGGGATGCAAGATAGTGTGAGCACTTTTTTCAAAAGAGACCTGCATTGTCTTGACAGATTTACACGAGACTACTAAAACTTCTTTTTATCAAAGGTATAATATTTTGATTTTTTATAAAAAGAGATAGCTTCTGCTATCTTTTGCTCTTTATATATCTTCTTATCACATACCCATCTGCACTTTATCTTTTTATTTTCCATCGCTGCACGATTTGCATCACTTAGTTTTGTCTCATAGAGTGTTTCGCACAAGAGTAGTGTCGGTAAGAGAGATATAATCGCCTTTTTCATACTCTTCATATCGGCAAAAAACGCAGAAGTTTTATCTGTTATGGAACACTAAATGCTATTTCTTCTTAAGAAAAACCTTTTATTTATCTAAAAGAGTCAGGAGAAGAGCTTATGATTACATTGGAAGTCCCTACAAAAACAGCAGCTTCGCCGCTATCATTGGCACCTGAATCAGAACTTCAAGAGGGTGAGAATATTGTTGCATTTTCAGAACTTTTAAAAGGTTTTGAACTCTCTGAGGACTCTTTGGATAAAGTGGCTCTGCTACAGAGAGAGCAAAAAGAGCAAAAACTTTCAAAAGAGAGTCTGCTGTCTCTGTTACAGGGGAGTGATGAAGAGCTTGTCTCGCTGGATATAAAAGAGATAGCTCCTGCTCTCTCAAATAAAATTGCACCAGAAGATTTGAAACAGCTCATTGCCGATGCAAAACGCTATCTCAAAGATAAAATCACAGCCTCTGAAGGATTTAAGCGTGCTGAGGTACAAAAACTGCCAAAAACTCTCAGCGGTCTTTTAAAAGCTGCAGAGAAGTTTGGTATTGACGTTACTGCTATTACACTTGAAGATGTCGTGGTAAAAAAAGAGAGTAGTGATTCGGATGCTTTTTTGGATGATACACTGTTACAAAAGAGTAAAACAAAAAGAGTACAAAAAGAGAGTATCAAAGAGCAGCATACAAAACAGCAGGAGCGAGTGCAAACAGCCCAGGAGAGTGAAGTAATAGAGCTGGAGTTGAAAAGAACAGAGCGTCTGCAAAAAGAGACACCCCTGTTTGTAAGAAAAGAGAGTTTAAAAGAGATATCAACACAGCAGATAGTAGATGTAAAGCTTGCCAAAAATACTTCACAAAAGAGAACAGAAAACAAAAAAGAGTCTGAGAGTACACTTAAGGCTCTTTTGGGAGCAAAAGGCTCTCTTGATACAGATACAATGTTCCAATCCGAAGCTATTCAAAAGAGTGGCTTAAAATCCACAGTGAAAGTTTCCAATAGTGAATCTGCACTAGAAGCACTTCTGCTTGGAAGAGAAAACGGAGATGATTCTCTGGAGGCTAAAGAGAAGAGTCAGGCTACGATGCAGACACTGAAAGCAGATAGTTTTGAAGTAAAACTCAATGAAGCAAAACAGATGATAAAGTACCTTTCAAACGATGTAAAACAGGCCATAGAGAACTATAAAGCCCCTTTTACAAGAGTGAAAGTACAGCTCAATCCCCAGCAGCTTGGAGAGGTGGAGCTGACAGTTGTACAGCGCGGTAAAAATCTGCATGTTAATCTCTCTTCAAATAATGTTGCCATCAATACACTGGCGATGAATGCCCAGGAGCTGAGAACACAGCTGCAAAACAGTGGAATAAATAATGCTTCATTAAACTTTAGTAACAATGCAGAACAAGGTTCTTCGCAGCAACAACAGCAAAAAAGAGAGCATGCAGAGCATGAGTACAGCTATTTTGCTGATGAAAATAATGAAGATGTGCTGAGCTCATTGGAAATAGTAATTCCAAGCTACGCATAAGAGTATAAGGAAAAGATTATGGCAATTACTCCAACAGGTCAAAATGCTGCTTTGGCGGCAAAAACAAATGCACATGAGAATCCGCAAGGTATTTTGGGTAAAGATGATTTTATGAAACTTCTTTTGGTTGAACTGCAGTATCAAGACCCTACAGAACCGATGGATACAGAAAAAATTCTTGCGCAGACATCCCAGTTGGCGACACTTGAAGCTTCTGACAATACAAACAAGGCTTTAGCAGACCTGGCAGCTTCTCTTGGTAGTTCTCAACAGTTCTCTACCATTGCGGCTATCGGTAAAACCGCAGATATAGGAAGTGATGCAATAGCACATGATGAAGGAGCAACTTCTACGTTTGAGATCTATTTTCCAAATGATGTGCAGCAGGGAACTATTGAGATTAAAGACAACTCAGGTGCAGTTGTTAAAAGAATGGATGTCGGAACAAACTCTTCTGGTGTTTATCAATTCACGTGGGATGGAACAAATGATACAGGCTCATCTGCTGCAAGCGGGCTCTATCATATCAGTGCTTCATATGAAGATGCTCAGGGTAATGCACAATCAACAAGAGTCGGTGCCTACCCAATAGAGTCAGTCCGTTTTGATCAGGGCAAAGCACTTCTTAAACTCGGATCAAACTATATTGCATTAGATAAAATCAAAGAGATATACTAAGGAGTCAGATATGATGACACAGGCTTTTTATACAGGCATCTCAGGATTAAAAGTATATTCTAACGGAATTGATGTCATCTCTGATAATCTTGCAAATATCTCTACAACAGGTTTTAGAGCATATGATGCTCAGTATTCATCTCTCTTTGAAAGTACACTCTCAAGTGCATCAAGCAATCTGCTTCAAAGCAATACCGTCGGTGTCGGTGTACAGATGCAGACAACGGCTATGTCCCTTGAGCAGGGAACAATTTCACTCTCTGATAAAAGTACAGATTTGGCTATTATGGGTGATGGATGGTTCGGTATTGAGAAAAAAGATGGCAAACCTCTTTTTACAAGAGCTGGTGATTTTGTTTTTGATGCAAATAATGACCTTGTTACCAATGATGGTTACTATGTACTTGGCACAATGGGTAAAAACATCAGTGCAGACAATATCTTGACAAAATCACTTGTAGAGGTTCCTCTTGGTGATATTACCCAACAGAGCAAACTTCGCTTTCCAAAAACTTTGACTTTCCCTCCTCAGCCTACAAAACAGGCAAAGTTTATGGCTAATCTTGGTGTAGGAAAAGAGGGGCATGAAGTTATTACTGTCGGAGCAAGTGTTATTGATGCACAAAATTCAAGAAATGAGTTAAAACTTACCTTTACGCGTTCAGCTATTCAGACTCCTCCCGGAACACAGTGGGATGTTGTTGCTACTGTCAAGTCTCTTGATGGAGAGACAATCTATGATACAAAAAATGGCAAAGTGGCTTTTGATGAAGGGGGTGCGCTTATCTCATCAACACTCAGCTCTATTAATAACAACGGAACAAATATAGCCATTGACCTTGGAAAAGGTTATGATGGTATTGTCTCTATTGATATTCCGGTGGTCTCTGGTTCAAGTACTGCAGATGGAATTAAAGGTGGAGAGCTGCAGGGCTACTCTATTAATCAAAATGGAGAAGTTATTGCTACATTTACCAATGGTATGCAGAGCAGTGTCGGCAAAATCGCTGTGTACCATTTTCAAAACGACCAGGGATTGGAGCGTATCAGCGGGACACGTTTTGCACAGAGTTCAAACAGCGGGAAAGCAATTTTTTACAAAGATGCAAACGGTAAAAATATTTTAGGAACAGAGATAGCAAATTTTCGCCTGGAAGGCTCAAATGTTGAGATGAGTGAAGGTTTGACAGAACTTATAATTTTACAACGTGCCTATGATGCCAATTCAAAATCGGTTACAACAGCCGATCAGATGATACAAAAAGCACTTAGCATGGATGCCCGATAGATAAAAGTGGAACACTTTGTGCTATATATTCTATACTCAATCTAGCTTTATAGAAGTCTAGAAATAAAGGATATATTATGTTGAAATCACTTTTTTCTGGTGTTTCCGGCCTGCAGTCTCATCAAGTTGCGATGGATGTAGAGTCAAATAATATTGCGAATGTAAATACAATAGGTTTTAAATATTCACGTGCGAACTTTTCAGATCTTTTGGCACAAACCAAAGCAATAGCAACAGCACCACAGGGGCAGCTTGGCGGTAAAAATCCTGTTCAGGTCGGTCTTGGTTCAAATGTATCGTCTATGACACGAATATTTTCTCAGGGTTCTGTTCAAAATTCTGATAAAAATACAGATGTTGCCATTCAGGGGGACGGATTTTTCATTATCTCTCCTGATGGTGGAAATACATACAAATATACACGTGCGGGAGATTTTAAATTTGATGCGGGTGGAAATTTTGTAGATAATAACGGTTTTATTGCTCAGGGCTGGTTGCGTGACCCTGTTACAGGTAAGGTGGACTCTACCGCACCTATTACCGATATTAATATTCCGCCTGGACTTACAACACCTGCACAGGCTACAAAAGAGGTGGTATTAAAAGCAAATCTAAATTCCGGACCAAAGGTTGAGAGCTTCTCTCCTGCCTATACGGTGCCATCAGGATCAGATAATACACAGCCGGCTGCACTTAACAGTGATGGAACAAAGGTAAATTCCGGAAATATCGGTGTTATGTTTAATGAGATAGGAGAAGCATTCTCACTGCAAAAAGATCAGGGTGTCTGGATATCATTTAAAAGTGCAAAATTCACCGGAACAGATGTCTCTGGAAGTGGTGATATGGATATTGAACTGAGTGTGGACCCGGAACTTAATATCACTGATAACAAAGTTGCCATCCATGCCGCAACAACAGGTGATGGAAAAGCAGCCGATGCTAATGCATTTGCAGCAGCTATCAATGCAAAAAGCGCCATTACGGGAGTGACGGCAAAAGTTGTACAGGGAAGTGATTCTGATAACTATGCACTGGAGCTTACAAATACAAACGGAAACAGTGCTGCATCACACAATATCTATATTAAAACAGGGGATTCTGATGCCGGTTTGAGTGATGATGACCATGATACAACAGCACACAGATATCAATACAACCCTACATCTGCAACAAATACACTTGGCGGTGATAAAACATTTACAACGATGGCTGATTTGCGTAAATGGATGGAAGATGAAGCACGTCATGAGGGTGGTACTGATAATGGAATTACTGTTGAAGTAGATAAGCAGGGTAAATTTTTGATTAAAAATCCTACCGATACTGCTGATGATTATGATATGAATCTTAAAGTTACAGCTTACAGTGACAAACGTGACAACAGCGGTGTTGTTGAGAATGAACGCTTTACGAGAAATATGGAGGCTTTAAACTCTGTTTTACCAAAAAAGACAACAGGAAAAGCATACTCTCAAAGTTTTAATGCTGCAACACACTCAAGCTCTATTGATATTTTTGACTCACTCGGTTCGAAACATACACTTAGAATGGAGTTTAGAAAAGTATCGGTTGACCCTTCTACGGGAAGTACATGGGATATGCTTATCAGTGTTCCAAATCCTGGTACAATTGATACAACTGCACCGTTT
>Ga0256828_1001629_pt1 | contig 13810 bp, 14 predicted proteins | sample CV88metaG_FD_185993 | JGI IMG/M metagenome (GOLD analysis project Ga0256828, IMG submission 185993) | Hydrothermal vent microbial communities from East Pacific Rise, Pacific Ocean - CV88 | ecosystem: Environmental > Aquatic > Marine > Hydrothermal vents | place: Pacific Ocean: East Pacific Rise... | reverse complement strand
ACATAAAATTTTACAAGGGGGTATGCATGCAATCAAACGCAGCATTGGAATACGATTATTCCGTAGCAAAATTGTTTACTTATACAGCAATTTTGTTTGGATTTGTAGGTATGTTAATTGGTACGCTTATCGCGGCACAACTAGCATTTCCTGATTTAAACTACTTATTGGGTGAATATGGGACTTTTTCAAGATTAAGACCATTACACACTAACGTGGTTGTTTATGGATTTACACTAAGTGGGATCTGGGCAACTTTCTACTATGCCGCACAGAGAGTACTGAAAGTCTCTATGGCAGAGTCTAAATTTGTTATGTTCCTTGGTAAATTGCATTTTGGACTTTACTTTATTGCAGCCGTTGGTTTGGTTGTTTCTCTTCTTATGGGATACAGTACAAGTAAAGAGTATGCACAAATGGAGTGGCCACTTGATATTTTAGTGGTACTTATCTGGGTTATCTGGGGTGTAGCAATGTTTGCACTTATCGGTATTAGAAGAGAGAAAGCACTTTACATCTCTATGTGGTACTTTATTGCATGTTTCCTCGGTGTGGCAATGCTTTATCTTTTCAACAACATGGAAGTACCGACTTACTTTACATCTGGTGGTGTAGGTAGCATTATGCACTCAGTCTCTATGTACTCAGGTACAAATGATGCGCTGGTACAGTGGTGGTGGGGACACAATGCGGTTGCATTCGTATTTACTGTGCCTATCGTTGGTATGATCTATTACTTCCTTCCAAAAGAATCCGGTCAGGCAGTATATTCATACAAATTGTCACTTCTTTCTTTCTGGGGTCTTATGTTCGTTTACCTTTGGGCCGGTTCACACCACCTTCTTTGGTCAACTGTTCCGGACTGGATGCAGACAATGGGTTCTATCTTCTCAGTTGTATTGATCCTTCCTTCTTGGGGTTCAGCGATCAACATGCTTCTTACTATGAAAGGTGAGTGGAACCAGTTGACTGAAAATCCACTGATCAAATTCATGGTATTGGCATCTACATTCTATATGCTTTCAACACTGGAAGGTCCTATTCAAGCGATCAAATCGGTTAATGCAATTGCACACTTTACAGACTGGATTCCGGGACACGTTCATGACGGTGTACTTGGTTGGGTTGCATTCATGATTATGGCAGCACTGTTCCATATGGCTCCAAGAATGTTCAAAAGAGAAATTTACTCTAAGAGTCTTATCGAAGCGCAATTCTGGCTTCAAACAACAGCAGTTGTTCTTTACTTTACATCTATGTGGATCGCAGGTATCACACAGGGTATGATGTGGAGAGCAGTTGATGAGTATGGTAACTTGATGTATTCATTCATTGATACAGTAACTGTACTTCACCCTTACTATGCGATCAGAGCACTTTCAGGAGTATTATTCTTGACAGGATTCTTAATGTTCGCCTACAATATGATTAAAACTATGACTTCTTCCAGAGAGCTTTCTGAAGAACCACAGTTCAAATCACCTATGGCATAAGGAGGTAGGTTATGTTTCATTGGTTAGAAAAAAATCCGTTCCTCTTTTCTGTAGGAGTATTTTTGGTTATTGCATTTGCAGGACTTATTGAGATCCTGCCAAACTTTGCTGAAGCATCAAGACCGGTAGTAGGGCTTAAGCCTTACACTGTACTTGAGCTTGCAGGTAAAGAGGTCTATAAAAAAGACAACTGTATTGCGTGTCACTCTCAGTTGATCCGTCCGTTCAAAGCGGAGACTGACAGATATGGACAGTATTCACTTTCCGGTGAGTATGCGTATGATAGACCGTTCCTTTGGGGTTCAAAAAGAACAGGACCAGACCTTCACCGTGTAGGTAACTACAGAACAACTGACTGGCATGAAAACCATATGTGGGAACCGACATCAGTGGTACCTGGTTCTATTATGCCGGCATACAAACATCAGTTCACAAATGTTGCTGATATCGCAACAGCGTATGCAGAAGCAGTAACTGTTAAAAATGTCTTTAAAACACCATATGGTGATGACATTAAGGCAGGTAAAGAAGCTTGGGAAGCATACAAGCCAAAAGTATTGGCTGAAGCTAAGAAGATCGCTGCTAATATGAAAAATAAAGATGTTAAAGACGCAGTTGCGGCAGGAAATGTTCCTGAGATCGTAGCGCTAATTGCTTATCTTAACAGATTGAAGTAGTGAGTAGAAATGGACATTAGAGAACTTCAAGGCTATGCCAGTTTCTTTATGACCATTTTTTTGGTGGTGATGTTGTATTGGTATATTGTATACCTCTATAGAAGTGAAAAAAAGGGTGAGAAAGATTACGAAAAGTTAGGGAATATTGCACTCGATGATGAGATTGACAGTAAACCTGTAAATACAAGTGATCCTATCTCCGATGAAAAAAAGGAGCGAAATAAATGAATGCGTTAGTGATAAAAGCATTGGCTTTTGCAGCAGTACTGATTGTAGCTACGTTGGTTGTTGTAAAGCAGATGAATATCGATTTAAGTGATCCAATAAACTTGATCACCATGATAGGGGCAGTTGCAATTGCAGTACTCTCTTTCGGTGTATCTGCAAAATATATTGCACAAATGAAAACAGATACAGCAAGCGGAGAGCTTGCTGAAGAGAACTGGGATGGTATCGGTGAATATAAGAATGAACTTCCAGGCGGATGGGCATACTCATTTTTAGGTACATTGATTTGGGCAATGTGGTACTGGACTATAGGGTATCCTGTTAACAGTTTTTCTCAGATCGGCCAATGGAATGAAGAGGTAAAAGCATACAATGCGAAGTTTGAAGCTACAAACAAAAATGCAGATGCAGCGACACTTCAACAAATGGGCGAGTCTATTTTCCTGGTACAGTGTGCACCTTGTCACGGTACTACAGGTGATGGTCTTTCAGGTAAAGCACATGACTTTACACATAGAATGAGCAAAGCTCAGGTTCTTGATGTGATCGCAAAAGGTTCAAATCAGTTGGGTTACTCAATGGGTGCAATGCCTCCAATGATGGCTCAGGGGAAAGATGCTGAAGATATTGCAGCGTATGTTGCCGGTGGTATGAAAGGTGAAAAACCTGCAGCTTTTGCAGCATGTGAATCTTGTCATGGAGCAGATGGTAAAGGAATGAACGGTATGGCTGCAAATATTGCAGAATTTGATGAAAATCTTATTACACATGTTGTTCAACATGGTAAAAAAGGTGCACTAGGTACAATGCCTGCATTCCATGACAGAATGACACCGGTACAGCTTAAAGCACTTGCAACCTACATTAAAACATTAAGTCAAGGAGAGTAAGATGGCAGCAACTGAAAATACAAACAGAGCCGTATTTGGTCTCAATGGTGTAACAGGTATGTTAATTGCAACGGTACTTTTATTGAGTATCCTTGTTTTCTTGACAGTATGGGGTATTGGAGTACAACAAAAGAGTGCTAGTAACTTTTATGATCCGACACCTATTACAAGTAATTTGGATAATGTAAAAGCAGACAGTAAAGATAATGCAAACTTCGCATTTAAAGATGCAAAGTAATTCATAAAGGATAAAAAATGATTACAATTATGGATAAAGTACTTGGTTGGGGTATGGTTATCACTGCTGTTTATACAGCGTGGGCAGTCCTTACACCAAACCATCTTTTTATAGGCTAAACTATGATCAAAGTTCAAGTAAGGTACGCCTTGCTTGCTTTGTTACTTCCACTTCTTCTGAATGCAACACATATTCTCAAAGATGACCTTTTAAGACCTGAAGCTTCAAAACTTATTGAACAAATGGGAAATGAGTTATTCTCAAAAACAGGTATGAACGAGTATGTAGTAGCAACCAATGAAAATTTCCCGGAGAGATTTAATTTGGTAGAGTACAGTAAAAAGTATGAAGCTAATATAAGCAAGCCTTATGTCATGATAATATTTGCACCTAATGCACTTATTACACAAGAGTCCGGTCAAAAAGGAAGAGTTGCAGTTATTCCGTCATCAAAAGATCTTACAGATCTTTATAATAAAAGTGATGTCATAGATGCAACGATAGATGTTATAGCAGCAAAAGACAAAAACTCTAAAGAAGATAAGTTTAACATTGGTATTGTACAGGGGTTTTCAGAGTTAGCAGATCAAATAGCAAGTTCAAAAAATGTGAAATTAAAAACAACAATTCCAAATGATACAAAGACAATTATCGGATATGTAAAGATTTTAGTCTATATCGGTGCATTTTTTGTACTCTGGATATTTATTTTACGACCAATTTGGGTTAGGATAAGAAATGGCAAAAAATAAAGAGACGAATTACTGGCCTCATATGATCGTAGGCTTTTTATTTATAGGTATTACATTAGGGTATTGGACGGTAAAGTCCGCTTCTTCTATCCCTGTGCAGGAGTCAAATGAGTATATGATGAAGTATCAGCAGGCAGATATGAATATTAATGAGATCATGAAATCAAAAGCACTTTTTGATCAAAGCTATAAAATAGAACTCCTGGATGCTAAAAGAGCTATGCAGGAGATAGAAAATGCTAAAAGAGCAAAAGCGGAGAAAGTTGTTATTTTGACACAAGGCAATAATAGTTTTGTTTATCGTGTTAGCAATAAAAATAATAATTTTATGCATGATGCAAATGTCACTTTCCTGCTGACAAGGCCTCATACAGTAAAAGAAGATATCTTAGTTAAAAATATACCTGCTGTAGACGGTAAATTCAAGATAGATAATATTGCAATTACAAAACCGGGAAGATACATTTTGCAGTTAAGAGCTAAAATAGGTGAAGCTGTAGGGTATTCTGAAATACCGGCATATCTTAAACCATAAGTTTAACAGGTAGTAAATAGTAGTAGAAATTAGTAGATTGGTTGACCCTGCTAAATCATATGATAAAATCTACTATCTACTATCTACTATCTACTATCTACTATCTACTATCTACTATCTGTAGCATTATGCTATAATCACTTTCATGAACAAACTCCAGATATACCCAACTTCCAGAGCATTACGTACAGTAAGCACAAAGTACAAAGAATCAGATGGATTTCTACCTACGCTTATGCGTATGGATGAGTTTGAACAACGTGCTATTCTCATAGAAAATAGAATTCAAATAGATCCTGTTCAGCGTATTCTTTTCTTAAGAGAAGCAGCAAGTTTTAAGGCGTTTGAGAGACTCAATGTCAATCGGGATCTGGTACGTTTTTTTACCAAAAGCGATGCACTTTTCAAATTCTTTGAGGAGTTGGCAGCAGAAAATGTAGCTTTTCAAACCTTAGCTGATGCAGATGCCTATGCAGAGTTTGGAGACCATCTAACACTTTTAAACACACTATTGGAGAATTACCGAAAACTGCTTGATGAAAAAGGCTTTACAGACAAGGCTTTTATCCCCAACAACTATAGCTTAAATGATGGATTTATTCAAAGTTATGAGACGATAGAGATATATCTTGAGGGCTATCTTAGTCATTTTGAGTTAGCACTTTTAGAAAAAATAGCACAGCAGAGACAACTTATCATTCACTATACAACCAGCAGGTTTAACAAAAAAATGCAAGAGCGTTTTGAACTTTCCGGGGTGAAGCTTCCTCTCAACAGCCACGTTACGTTTGATTTCTCAAAAAAAGAGATCCTCTCCCAAAAGAAAAATGACCTACAGATCAATGCAACAGTTTTGAGTGTAGAAGAACGGGATGAACAAATAGCGGTTGCTTTCGCCAAAATAGAAGAGATGGTACGCTCTGGCATCAAGCCTGAAGAGATCGTACTAATCTTACCGGATGAAAAGTTCAAAGAACATTTTATGCTGTTTGACAAACAGAACAATCTGAATTTTGCTATGGGGTATGACTATCGTAAAAAACGTATCTATAAGATACTTGAAGCTATTTATGGTTATTGGCAAAGTTATGATGGTAAAGAGAAACAGATACTGGAACGGTACGGGTTGGATCTTGAAAGATTTGAGGAGTTTTCTGCCTCTAAGCATATAGAGGTCAGTCAGTTTTTTGAATTTTTAGAAGCAGTGAAGCTGTATGAAAAAACAGTTGAACGAGTAGATGAAGCTTGGATACATTTTTTAAAAATATTTCAAAGGCAAAAACTTTCACTCAAAGAGTGGCTCTTTTTATGGCTTAAAGTGCTTTCCTCGATCACTATAGATGATGTCAGGGGCGGACTTGTGACAGTAATGGGAGTACTGGAGACCAGAGGTGTGCATTTTGAAGGTGTGGTGATCGTAGATTTTAATGAGGGGATAGTACCTGCTACTTCCAGTAAAGACCAGTTCTTAAATTCACAAGTACGTGCTTTTGCGAACCTGCCGACTAAAAATGACAGAGAAGCTTTGCAGAAACAGTATTATAAGCGACTACTGGAACAAGCTAAAGAAGCTGTTATCCTCTATAGTACCGCTGATAACAAATTGCCTTCAAAGTTTCTCTATGAGTTAGGTTTAGAAAAAGCAGAACAGATACAAGCACAGTTTGACTTGCTTTATGCAGAACTTTCACAGCTTGTAGAGGAGAAAGAGCCTGTAGTAGAGCAGTTTGATGCTACGGCCATTACATGGTCAGCTTCAAGGCTTAAAACCTATCTGGAGTGTAAAAGAAAGTACTATTACCGCTATATTCAAAAGATAGAAGCCAAAAAAGAGGAGGAGCTCATTGAGGGGCTCTTTTTACATACACTTTTAGATCATCTTTATAAGCAAAAAAATAGCTATATTTCCAAAGAGGAGATGACAGAGGCACTACACAAACTTTTAGATAGTTTGCTTCCTCAAGATAACCCTAAAATAGCCTACCAAAAACGTTTATGGAAAGAGAAGCTACAGGGGTTTGTAACTAGACAGATAGAACATTTTCAAGCAGACTGGAAAGTCACAGAGAGAGAAAAAGAGTTCCAAGCTGAAATAGGTGGACTTAGATTTAAAGGACGCATTGACCGTATAGACCAAAATGTTACAGATACATTGATCTTGGACTACAAAAGCGGCTCTACCAAAGAGGCAAACAGAACCAAAAACCTGGAGAACTTGACAGATTTTCAAATGAGTATCTACCATGCAATGCTAAGCGGAAGATATCAGAATATCTCGCTGGCTTTTGTAAAGATATTGGAAAACGGTGAGATGGAAGAGATCACTGCATTGGAAGAGAAGAATGAAAGATTAGCAGAGGTGATCGTGGAACTCAAACAGACTAAAAGTTTTGTAGCCCAAAAAACAGAAGATCTGCAGAAGTGTAAGTATTGTGAGTTTGCTTTAATGTGTAGCAGAGGGGAGTATCTTTAATACTCCTCTTCTTTGATATGACTTTTTGCCCAGGCTTTTATTGTATTACGTTGCTTTTGTGTAAGTTTTGCCTCTTCATGTATGCTTAGGTACATCGGCATCGGCATTTGAAAATTGATCGTTTTTGCAATACCTTTATAGATTTTCTGTTTTTTATCTTCATCATAGTTCCCCCACTCTTGAAAATTCACAGCCAACCTTCCGTTTTTAATGTGGCTCTTAACCTCTAAAGAGATAGGAGAAATATTTCCGTACCACGGCATCTTTGTCTGATAAGAGTGACAGTCATAGCATGAAGTTTTAAGCATGCTTATAATCTCTGTCGGTGCCTGTATCTCTTTATCTGTATCAATTGTTTTGGGAGGTTCAGGAATATCTATCTGAATGGCTTGCAGCAGAATAAAAGTACCCAAACTCCAGAATAAAAGCTGTTTGAACATATTGTTTTCCTTAATGATTCGTTGATGGCATTATAGTGACATAAAGTAAATATGTTATGAAAATAGGTATGATATGAAAAATAAAAAAGTAAAGAGTGTAGATTGAGTTTCAAACCCTTTTTAGCCTATTCAGCATCAGCCGGGAGCGGTAAAACCTTTGCCCTCTCTGTACGTTATATCTCGTTGCTTTTTATGGGGGAGTCTCCAAGCAGTATTTTGGCAGCGACTTTTACCAACAAAGCTGCTGCAGAGATGCGGCAGAGGGTGGTTGACTCTTTACGTCGTTTGGGAGAGAATGAGCCGTTTTTAGATGCCATAGCAGAGCAGACAGGGTTGAGTAGAGAGGAGCTGTTTGCCAAGCAACCGGAAGTATTGGCACGATTTTTGGCAACGAGCAGCTACATTGTTACACTTGACAGTTTCTTCTCTTCTATTTTACGTTCTGCCTCTTTGGAGCTTGGACTTGAGCCTGACTTTGTGACCAAAGAGCAGGGGCATGAAAAACTGGAGATACATTTCTTAGAGGAAGTGCAGGCAAACGGATTGCTCTCTTCCTTGGTGAAATTGGCGATGGACATTGAAGATAAGCGTTTTAACAAGATATTTGACCTGATGCAGAATTTCTATAAGGTTGATCCTCTTTTGCCTAAGCAGAAGGAGATTTCACTCTCTGCGGCTAAACAGGAAGAGCGTTGTAAAGTATTACGTGTAAAGATGATAAAAGCACTTGAAGATGCAGATGCAGCACCAAGGTGTATGAAGCAGTTTGAGACAAAAAATGTCAAAGAGCTGTTTGCCAAGTCACTCTTTGAGAAAGAGACATTGGGTGATCATTCCTGGTTTAAAAAAGCAGCCAATGATAAAATAGAAGAGATCTATCTGCTTCTCAAGCAGGAGTTGGCACTTTGGGCAAAAGCAAAAGAGGCTGTTGTCCTGCATAATCTTTTCAATATTTATAACTACTATAGAAATGCGAATATCACCAATGCTAAAAATTCAGGTGTGCTCAGTTTTGATGATCTGACCTATTTTACCTATAGACTGTTACATGAGAGTATCTCTAAAGAGTTTCTCTACTTTAAGATAGACTCCAAGTTCAAACATATATTGCTGGATGAGTTCCAAGACACTTCCACTTTGCAGTTTCTACTTCTCAAACCGCTTATTGATGAGATATTTTCAGGGTATGGGCAGAGTGAGTTCAAATCCTTTTTTTATGTGGGTGATACCAAACAGTCACTCTATCGTTTCCGTGGCGGGGTGGAAGAACTGTTTGACCGAGTGGCCCGGAGTTACGGTGTGAAGATCGAGCAGATGGATACAAATTATCGCAGTTCCAGAAATGTGGTCGAGCAGGTCAACAGATGGTTTCTACCGGTAATGGATGGTTATCTACCTCAAAAGAGCAAAGAAGGAGCCAGTGAAGGGTATGTTGAAGTTGTCTGTCCTTCGACAAGCTCAGGAGAAAGTTCGGTCACTGAGCCTGAAGAAGTGATAAATGAAGCAGTGAAACAAGCTAAAAGGCTCATAGCATTGGGGATAAATGTCGATAATATAGCCTTTTTGGTAAGTACCAATAAAGATGGACAGACACTGCAGGAAGCGTGTGAACATGAAGGTATAGAGACTTTGCTGAAAACTTCCAGTTCTTTGAAAACTATGCCAAAGATCGCAGCACTTGTAGCAATGGTGAATTATCTCTTTTATGGAGAGAAGGTAGATGCACAATCTCTGCTTTTACGTGTGAGTAAAGATTTGGATGATATAGACATCTCCTGGTTCTCTGCTTTTATGTCTCCTTTGCATGTAGTTGACAGATTGGTAAGAGAGTTTGGCTATTTTGATGAAGATCTGAATATTTTGAAACTCCTGGAGTTTGCTTCGGCTTTTTCTGATATCCCCACTTTCATAGAGGAGTTTGAAAGTTCAACTGTTTCTGTTGCAACCAATACAGTACATGGAGCACAGATAATGACGATACACGGTTCTAAAGGGCTGGAGTTTGAATATGTGATCCTGCTGGACAAACTGACACGTCCAAACAGTGACAAGTCACCACTTATTTACCATTATAATGATGACCTTACTATTGATAAAATACTCTATCGTACCAAGGGAAGAGAAAATTTTGACAGGGAATATGCCCGGATCATGGAAGAGAAAAAAGCTTCTGGACTTAAAGACAGAAAGAATGTACTCTATGTGGCGTTGACCCGTGCAGCAGAAGGTTTGATCGTGATCAAAAAGCTTAAAGATTCTATCTTTGAACCAATCGGTATGGAGCCGATGCATATTGGTGTATTGAACTCTGTAGGGGTCGATCTCTGTGTCGATTCACTTGTGGCAGAAAAAACCCGGCAGATACAGATCTTAAATTATGGCAAGCAGGATATTAAAACCCAAGAGCCCGAAGAGGAGAAAGATCATGAGGCTATTTTGTTTGGAACAGCATTGCATTATACATTAGAGATGCTAGGTGCATTTGATGAAGAGAATCTGCTGCCGGCGATGAATGCTTTACAGAACAGATATGGACAACGCTTGAGTCAAGAGCAAATAGATGAGATAAAAAGCAGGGTAGAACAACTTATTGGGGATAAAGATTTTCAAGCACTTTTAGAAGGTGCAACACTACGAAAAGAACAAGCTTTGAGTTATAATGGAGAACTTAAGCAGATAGATCTGTTGTTGGAGTATACGGACAGATGTATCGTGATCGACTATAAGAGTTCTAAAAAATATATGCTTAAGCATCAATCTCAAGTCAATTTTTACAAAAATGCAATAGCAGAGATAACGGGTAAGCCGACCTCCGGGGTGATCATATATCTTTTAGAAAATGAAATTCTGCTACAAAACTTAAATTAAACTTAATTTAAAATTATTTTAAGGTTAAGTGGGTACAATCCGTCCACAAAAAGAGTGAAAAGCGTTAAAAAAGGTAAACTGCTTTACGTTTTTAGCTTTTGAATCTGAAATGGTCGTAGTGCAAGCGAAGCCATATAGGTGAACAATAAAACAAGGAAAAATCATGAAAATGACAAAGGTACTTAAACCTTCTGAAGTACAACGTGACTGGGTTTTGATCGATGCTGATGGTAAAACATTTGGTCGTATCTTAACTGAAGTAGCAACACTTCTTAGAGGTAAACACAAGCCATCATTTACACCAAACGTAGATTGTGGTGATTACGTAGTGATCATTAATGCTGAAAAAGCAAAATTCACAGGTGTAAAACTGGAAGACAAAGAGTATTTTACTCACAGTGGTTACTTCGGTTCTACTAAAAGTAAAAAACTTGGGGATATGCTGGAAAACCATACAGAGAAACTTTACAAGCTTGCTGTTAGAGGTATGCTTCCAAAGACTACTCTTGGTAGACAAATGCTTAAAAAACTCAAAGTGTATGCGGGTAGCGAACACCCACACACTGCACAAATCAATAAGGGAGCGTAAGCATGGCAACATTTTATGCAACAGGAAAAAGAAAAGCAGCGATCGCTAAAGTATGGTTAACTCCGGGTAACGGTGAAATGCTTATCAACGGTAAGACACTTGACCAATGGCTAGGTGGACATGAGACACTTAAAATGAAAGTAAGACTTCCGTTAGAGCTTACTAAGCAACTTGAATCTATGAATATTAAAGCAACTACACTTGGCGGCGGTTATGCTGCTCAGGCAGATGCTTTAAAGCATGGTATCACTAAAGCGTTGGTAGAATTTGAACCGACATTTAGAGCTATTCTTAAGCCAGAAGGTCTTCTTACTCGTGACTCTAGAGTTGTTGAGCGTAAGAAACCAGGTAAGAAAAAAGCGAGACGTTCTCCACAGTTCTCAAAAAGATAGTCTCTCTTTTATCAAGGCTTGTCCTTGGAAAATTTCTTCGGAGATCTTTTATGGAATTCTCCGGAAATCTTTTACAAAAGACTTTCGAAACTTTCTACCTTTTGCAAGAATTTTCTTCTTGCAAAACTTTATTTATCCTATATTTGGATTTACCAAATAATAACTCCCTACAAACAGAACGATAATAATCAAAAGATATTTTAGTGCGACAGCTGTAAAGCTGACGACTTGGCATCCTGTACATGAGATCACTCTGCTTGCTTCATATTTGGCATAGGCAAAGTAGGATACAACTAAAATGAGTGAAGCAACCGTTGCAAAAACATCATATTTGTACATAGTATTCAGAGTCTCTTTTGTAAAATCAAAAAGAGGTGCAAAAAGAGTCAGTCCTTCAAAAAAGAGGAGTTTTGACATCACACTTTTGAAATACTCCCTCTTTGAAATTGTAGAATTGGCATTGAATTCACCTGTAGCTCCGGAAAGGGAAAGATTTTTTTCAACACGTTTTCTATTTTTTCTATCTAATTTATTGGCAAAGGTACCGCCAAAAGTATAATCAAATTTTCTTTGCAGTAAAAAACCGTATTCCCCTTTGGCCTGCATGGAGTGCTGTGCTCCTGTGCGATCCTGGTATATAAAAGATATCTCTTCATGTCTTGGTATCTCTTCTTTTATGTTGGGTAAGTAAGCGGATGTTTCAAGAGAAGTTGCTTTTCCCTTGACCTTAAGAATGCGGGGATTCATGAATTCCTGCCAATTACCTTCAGGATCTTTCACCACAACAACAGAGAGAGGAACTGCTATCTGTATGGCAGCTAACCCTTGTATGTTATTAGCTTCTATGGTATCTTTCATGTCATCAATAAGTGTAAAAAGTTCATCATCGAAGTGACGTACATCAGCAGAAGCAATGTTGATACGCTCATCAGGGTAGAGAAGGAGTTCTTTGACCATAGGTAGCCTTTTTTGTTATGAAATTTTAGTATGTTGAAGTAGGAAATGCATAGAAGAACTTAGCAGAAAGATTAAATTCTTATATACATTCCCAAGCAGTAAGCTTGGGAAAAGAATCTTAGTGGTGTGATTTCAAAATGAGGATCGTCATTCTGATGTTGATTGCGACAAATCTAACAATTTGCCAAAGTACACACGTTCTTAACCATTTTTGAAATCCTAAAGGCATCATTGTACCAAATTGCGGGCTATACGGTTCAATATGTTTTACATGTTCTGAAGCCATTTTATTCTCCTGTTATTATTATTTATCTTCTCCTTAAAGATGAGCAAAGCCCTTCTTTAATTCCTTTCACTAAAGCTTTGGTGTTGCCTCAGTGTATTTTTTATCTCTTTTTGAAGATGAGCAAAGCCCATCTTAACTATTTCTTATTCCGGAATTAAAGTCCAACCCGGCTTAAGTTTTGCTTTCCATAGGAAAAGGTGGTGAAGGATATGTTTTACCCAGTGTGCTGCAAGACCAAGCTCACCGGTGGTTCCGTTCATATCTCTACCGACTCCCGGATACTTTTCAAAGTCAGGAACGATAGGATAAACAGTCATTGCTGCTGCAGTACCGTTGAATAGACCTTTACCTGCTGAGGCAACACATGCTGCACCCATCTCTGACATACACGCTGTATGTGTTGGTGTATCCGATACACCTTTGATCATGTCGCAGATAGAAGCTGCAACAGCTTTCCCCATCATGGCACTTGGCATACCTGTTCTTGGAGGTGTAGGGTTGATCGGTGTTCCGTTTGGAGAACTCATTGGCTTAGAGATTGTATGCGGTGGTGCAAATGCAATACCTACGGCAAACATATTACTGTAAGTAGGGTTTTGCAGTGTACTTGGCCAGTCACTTGCTTTCCAGTTCTCATAGGCACCTGCATCGTACTTCGCATCTACTTTCATAAATCCGTTCGGTGCAAAGATCGTATCTGTAATGTCTGCTCCATCTTTAGCAAATGCTTGGATACCCACACCACCGAATGGAGGAATAAGCATTGCAAAGTCAAATTCCTGCTCATCTGTAGTTCCGTCAAGTGATTCGTATGTTACTTTACCGGCTTCAACGTTATTTACGTGTGCACCCAGGATCCAAGACATACCTCTTTCTGCATAAAGTGATTCAGCAAAGACTTTACTTGAAGTAGCAAAACCACCCATTTTAAAGTGGATACCACCCATACCGAAGTCACCAAGGAACGATTCATTCGTGATGAAAGTGATATC
>Ga0256828_1001628_pt1 | contig 13810 bp, 19 predicted proteins | sample CV88metaG_FD_185993 | JGI IMG/M metagenome (GOLD analysis project Ga0256828, IMG submission 185993) | Hydrothermal vent microbial communities from East Pacific Rise, Pacific Ocean - CV88 | ecosystem: Environmental > Aquatic > Marine > Hydrothermal vents | place: Pacific Ocean: East Pacific Rise... | reverse complement strand
CATCGATTTTCTTTGGCACTTAAATATTGTAAATTATCTTCTAAATCATTATTTTCTATATTGAGAGCATTTTTTATATGTTTATTTGTGGCTCCAGAAATTATACAAGTTTGATTTACAATATTTAAAAATTCTCTTATATCTTTTACTTGTTTTTTTGCTATGTAGTCTATGTTTAGTATAGTTATATCTAGTATATATCCAACAAATATTTTATGCTCTATTGCATTTAAAATCAACATAGATTCTTTGTAATATTCTCTTCTTAAAATCAAATCTAAAAATATATTTGTATCTATAAAAATCTTCATTCTACAATAGCCTTGTACTTTTCATCGTCAGTAGTAAAATCATTATCTAATATACCTACAAACTTTGAAAAACTTCCATTTTCAAGATCTTCTTTTTTATTAGTTGTTTTTGCTAAGAGTGCATTATACTCCTCATAAGGTAATATTACAGCTTTTTTTTGATGAGATTTTTTATCTACTACTACCACTGTTTGATTAAGTATTTTTGTAAAATTTGCTTGTGCTTGAGATACACCTAATTCTAACATTTTCAATCCTTTTAAATATATGTATATATTTTATCATAAAAAAGTATAAAAATTTTATGTAAAGAGAAATAATGAGCTAATAAAACCAATCAGTTATAATAGAGATACAAATTTTAAAAGGTAATTTGCAATAGCTGGTGATTTAGAAGGTTCGTTATATTTTAGATTACTTTAAACTTGAGTACTAACACTTACAACCTCTTGTGTTTCTACACAAAAAGCACTAAGTTGGTTGTAACCATATCTTTTTAAATAACACCCCGTATCTACATTTGCAAAATGTTCTTGAATTTCTATGCCAAATTCAACAGGAGAGTGTCCAAAGATATTATAAATTTCACTTTGAGGGCTTGGATCTTTTCTATTCCAAAGAGCATACTCTCTAAAAGTTTCAAAACCCTTTGGATTATTATGATGGTGCCATACATCTGCACATGATGCGTGAGAGATAACTACTTGTTTGTTGTTGATTTTATAAGGGAGTTTCTTATAAAGTGGTAAAGATTCAAGCCATGCAATATCATCTTGAAATCTTAATAATTGCTCTTTATTTTCAACACACACTAACCCCTCTTTTTTATCATACTTTAAAAGGTTATATGAAAAAAGTGTTGCATCTCCACCATTATTATACCAAGTGTGTAAAAAACTAGGATTTGTTGTATTTGGATACCCTTTTAAAAAACTCTTGCCATAGTGAATCATCATATCTTCATGGTTACCTAAAACAACATCATAACCTTTTTCTCTTACAAGTGCTATAACCTCTGCCGAGTTTACACCTCTATCTATAAGATCACCAACAAAAATAATATTTGCATTTTTTGGAAGTTTTTGAAGGAGTGCTAAGAGTGTTTTGTACTCTGCATGCACATCTCCAATAATGAAAGTTTGTTTGACTTGTTGCATAAAAAAAGTGGTTCTATAAACCTAAAATCTCTCTTACCACTTCTCTATCATCAAAAGGGAATTTTTTATCGTAAATTATTTGGTAGGCTTCATCACCTTTACCTAAAATAACCACAACCTCATTCTCCTCTTGGTCATCAAGAGCCATCTGGATTGCTTTTTTACGGTTAAGCTCTATAACAACATTACTTCTATCTTCAATCCCACCTAAAATATCCTGTGCGATAGCTTCTGGGTCTTCGTTGCGTGGATTATCACTTGTAATATACACTTTCTTAGCAAGCATTGCAGCAACTTTTCCCATAAGTGGACGTTTTGTTTTGTCTCTATCACCCCCTGCTCCAAATACTACTAAAAGCTCTTTTTCTTTTAGGGCATTTAGCACTTGTTGCATCCCATCTGGAGTGTGTGCAAAGTCAACTATTACATTTGGAAGTTTGCTTACTTGCTCCATTCTTCCACTTACACCTGCAAAGTTATCTACAACTTCTGCTATCTCTTCAAGTGATTTATCTGTAACTAAATGCACCGCAGCAATTGCAGCTAAAAGATTATAAAGATTAAAAAAACCATGAAGCGATGCAGTAAAAGGAACCACTTGCTGGAAGTTTTGAATAATTCCACTTGAACCATCATTAAGTGAATATGCCATAAGTTTATATGTTGCAATAGATTCTATCCCATAAGTATATGCTTTTGAGAAATTAAATTTTGCTTTTGGTTCATCACGATTAATAAGTTTTTTTCCACCATCACTAAAAAAGCTATTTTTTACATTTACATATTCATCGAGAGTTTTGTGATAGTCTAAATGATCTTGTGTAATATTTGTAAGAATCTTTAATTCAAAAGGTAATCCCTCTATACGCTTTTGCACAATTGCATGGGAGCTTACCTCCATTACAAAATATTCACATCCAGCCATTACAGCTTGGTAGATATGTCTGTAAGTATCAAGTACAGAAGGGGTTGTTAAAGATTTTCCCTCAATCACTTCATCATTCATAAAAAAACCACGCGTTCCTTGCATGGCAGCTTTGTAGCCTAAATCAAGTAAAAAAGAGTAAATAGCACTAGCAGTTGTTGTTTTACCATTTGTCCCTGTAATACCTATAATTTTTATTTTATCTACTCCAAAGAGAGCAGCTATATCTTTAACATCAATAATAGAGTGTGCATTGTGTGCTTTTGCATCATCAAGATAATTTTTATTTTGTGTAGTAAGAACAAATGCAGTTTGTTCATCACACTCTTGGGAGTTTTGTGTTACATATTTGTAGGGTTGATCTGGTAATTCAATTTTCAACTACTTCACCTTTTGTTGCAATTTTTTCAAGTAAATCTTGTAAAACATTATCGTTTGGATATGCTTTAATAGCACTTTCAATATAAGAAAAAGCCATATCTGTAAAATCATGCTCTATAAGTTGGTCTAAAAAATCTAAAAAATCCTCTTTTTTAGTGATAATAACTTTTGTTGAAAACATAATATTTTCAAAAATCTCTTTAAAGTTATCATCTTCTTGTTTTACAAGCTTTTTAAAGTCTTCATATAAAATACCATCTTCATACTCAAGACGCTCAATAATTGGCTTTGTAAAAATCTCACTTAGTTGCTCCAAAGAGTTGTCCATACTCTCTAAAAGTTCACCAATAATTGCATCGGCACTTTGAGAATCTTCCTCTTTAAGTATTTCATAGTAGTCAAACAAAGCTTCTGCACTTGCATCACCACTTAGAGCCATTTCAGAAAGTATAACACCATTATAAGCCTCTTGAGAGTTTGGATAGTCTTGTAACACTTGCGCAAAAAGATCCATCGCCTCTTTGTACTGTGCTTGTAAAAAACTATCTTTTGCTTTTTGTAAAGTCTTATACTTACCCATTTTTCTCTCTTTTAATTATAGATTTTCTATATCGTTTTCCATACCAAAAGGAACATTTACCACTACTAATTCTGGGTGAATATCCATTCTAAGCTGACGCTCAACCCCATATTTTAAAGTATTTCCACTACTTGCACAACCAACACATGCACCTTTTAGTTGTACATATACTTTTGAGTTTTTTACTGTAATAAAATCTATATCTCCACCATCAAGTGCAAGTGATGGACGAATTTTATCTATTACATTCTTTACAGGTTGCATCAACTCTTCATCAGTAAATGGGATCATTTTTATTTCCTTATATTAATTATAATTTTTGTTTCATAAAATATGAAAATATCGCTTAATAACCCATAAAAGCTAAAAGCTAATTATTCAGCAGTGCTACAGCTTCAGCAACATAACTTGGTTTATGCATAGAAGTTACAATTGTATCTATATTTTCTTGTGCAAGTAAAAACTCAAATGCACACTCTTGCATTGTTGCATTACAGTTACTAAAATACTCAGCAAGTGCTGTTCTTGTAGATAAAGAACACTCATATTTTACCATAGCTTTATACTCTTGTAAAAACTTCTCAATATAAACCAAAAGCTCCTCCTGAATCTTTGGCTCTAATTTCTCAATACTTTGTTTAATGTAAGGTAAAATTTCTGAAGTTAAAAAAACTTCATACTCACCAATCCAGCTATATTTATGTTTTTTTGTATCTAAATTTTCTATAAGATTATACAAAGGCTCAAGTGTATCATTTTCACAAATCTCTAAAAGTTCATTAAGATAATAGTAATACTCTCTTGATTCATCATATGTAGCTAAACGAAAAACACCATCTTTTGTAGTTGCTTGTAGTGGTGAAGATGCAACAACCTCTAAGTTATTCTTTTTTCCCCAAGCAGCACACTCTAACCCCTCTTGGTTTACAATATTTATTGGGAGTTTTATAGCTTTTAAACTATGTTCTTTATTGCCTATCTCAATAGCTGCATTTTTTGCCATTGTAATTAAATCTTCATAAGGAAGATGAAATAAAAAATCTTTTTTATGTGCAAAAGAATCAGATGCAATACCATATTTTGCAATTCTACCTTGCTGCACCTCTTTCTCAAAAAATAAAAAAGCACCAATAATCTTTTTATATACTTCCTCTATCTTTTCTTCTCTATCCTCTTGTGTTAAATCACCCCAAAATTCTGCTTCTGGATTTTTTAAAAAGAGTGTTGTAATCTTCTTTTGTTGAAGATTTTCTAAAGAGTCTTCAAATAGCTGCTCAAGGTTATCCTCTTTAACATCAAATTCAAGTTCAAGAGCTATCTCTACCTCTTCATCTGTTGTTTGCAAAACTGTAGCTAAAGCCTCTTGTGCTAAGTATCCCATATTGTGTGGAGTTGTGTAAAAAGTTGTAATACCACTTTGTAGTGCTTCTTGTATAGCAAATATGTGGTTATTATTCACTAACGAAGTTTTATAATTTCCAAATGCGAAAGTACTCATCTATTTTAACCTTAAAGTAATTTAGAATTGGGAAGTTATAGTGGGGGATTTTTGGGCAAAGCCCAAAAAAAGTGGTTTAAAGAATTATACTAATTCAATAAATGCCATTGGTGTAGCATCACCACGGCGAATACGAGTTTTAACGATTCTTGTATAACCACCATTACGCTCAACATATCTTGGCGCAATTTCGTTTACTAATTTCTTAGTAGCTTCTTTACTACGAAGTACTGCAAATACAGCTCTATGAGCATTAGAATCACCTTTACCAGCTGTAGTGATAAGTTTTTCAATGAAAGAGCGTAACTCTTTAGCTTTCATTGCAGTAGTTTCAATTTTACCATGTTCAATTAACGAAATACTAAGGTTCATTAAAAGCGCTTTTCTATGTGCACTTGTACGACCTAGTTTACGATATCCATGACGGTGTCTCATATCAATTCCTCTTTTAAGCCTAAGCTTCTATTTTCTTTTTCAATGCAGTAACAACATCATCGCTAAGATCTGCACCAACTGCAAAACCGAACTCTTGCACTTTTTCTACGATCTCATCATATGACTTTTTACCAAGATTTTTTACATCTTTGAGTTCACTTGGACTCATAAGAACAATCTCACCAATATATTTAATATTTGAGCGATCTAAACAGTTAAAACTACGAGCACTCAAACCTAAACTATCAATATGAGTTGTTAATTTTTTAATATCAGGGTTCTCTTCAACTCTCTCAATTGTAGCTGAAGTTTTGATGCTAATCTCTGAATTAAATACAGCAAGTTGTGCGTACATTACCTCTAATGAGTTTCTAAACGCTTCAACTGGTGTAATTTGTCCATCTGTTTTAATATTAAGAACAACTCTTTCAAAATTAGGGTTATCTTCTACTAAAACATTTTCGATTTTATATGTTGCACTTCTTACAGGTGTAAAGAAAGCATCAAGTGCAATATATCCATCTTCTAACTCTTCATAAGTATCTTCACTAGCTACATAGCCAATACCCTTAGCAATTTTAATACTAAAGTTAAGTGTAGTATCTTCATTAAGAGTTGCAAGAGGAGCATCAGGAGTTACAATTGCAACATCGTCATTACTAAGGTCTGCACCAGTAATAGTACATGGACCACTAAAGCTGTAATTAATCTCTGCTTCCTCTGCATCGTTATTGAGTTTAAAACGAATCTCTTTAAGATTTAAAATAAAATCTGAGATATCTTCGAGCATACCACGCACAGAGTCAAACTCGTGCTTAGCACCCTCTATTTTAATAGCTATTGGAGCAAAACCAACAGAAGAACTTAATAAAAAACGGCGAAGTGGATGAGCTAAAGAGATAGCATATCCAGTTTCAAACGGATATGCAATAATATTAGCTTCGTTCTCACTAATTTGTTCTACCTCGAACTCTTGTGGAGCTAATGGAGTAGTTTTAATTTTTTTCATTTTTTAACGCCTTTTTTATTAATTACTATTTTGAGTAAAGCTCAACGATTAAACGCTCTTCTACAGGAATAACAACTTCTTCACGCTCTGGAAGGCGTGTAAAGATACCAAATACTTTATCAGCATCCACATCTACCCATGGAGCGATACCAGTTTGGTTAGTTAACTCAATAGCACGAGCAATTTGAACATTATTCTTGCTTGCTTCGCGAACCTCAATTTTTTGACCTGGTCTTACACGGTATGAAGGGATATCAAGTTTCTTACCATCTACAAGGATATGACCATGAGTTACAAGTTGACGTGCAAATCTACGAGTAGATGCAAATCCCATTCTGTAAACTACATTGTCTAATCTTTGTTCAATTAGAGTGATAAGGTTTGTACCTGTATTTCCTTCACGACGTTTTGCTTCAGCAAATAATGCACGGAATTGTTTCTCAGAAACACCATACATAAATTTTGCTTTTTGTTTCTCGTTTAGTTGTAAACCATACTCAGAAACTTTTTTACGACGTTGACCATGCTGACCTGGACCATATGGACGCTTTTCTAAAGCAGATTTCCCTGCTAAACGGCGCTCACCTTTTAGGTTAAGGCTTACTCCAAATCTTCTCTCGATTTTTTCTACTGGACCTCTATATCTTGCCATAAGTCAAACTCCTTACACTCTACGACGCTTAGGTGCGCGACAACCGTTATGTGGTAATGGTGTAACATCTTTCATAAATGTAACACGAATTCCTTCGATCGCACCAACAGATTTAACTGCAGTTTCACGACCAGATCCTGGACCTTGTACTTTAATACCAAGTTCTTTAATACCATGTACTTTTGCTTTTTCTACTGCTGCTTCAACAGCTGCTTGCGCCGCAAATGGAGTAGATTTTTTAGAACCTTTAAACCCAAGACTACCAGCAGAACTCCAAGCAATCATATTACCCATTTCATCAGTAATAGTTACTAGAGTATTGTTAAATGATGCTGCAATGTGGATAATTCCACGAGCGATATTTTTCTTTACTACTTTTTTTCTAACAGCTTTTCTTTTTGCCATCTATAATTCCTTACGCTGCGCCGACAGTTTTACGTTTACCCTTACGAGTACGCGCATTTGTCTTAGTTTTTTGTCCACGAACTGGAAGACCACGACGGTGGCGAAGTCCACGATAGCTTCCAAGATCCATAAGTGCTTTAATATCCATCGCAACTTTTTTACGAAGATCTCCCTCTACCATATGGTTAGCACGGATCTCTTTAGTGATAGCTGCAACATCTTCTTCACTTAGTTCATAAACTCTTTTGTTATAATCAATACCAGTCGCATCTAAAATCTTGCGAGATTGGTATAAACCAATACCATAGATGTATGTTAGACCATACTCTATACGTTTTTTCTTAGGTAAATCAACACCAGAAATACGAGCCATGGTTATCCTTGTCTCTGTTTATGTTTAGGGTTCTTGCAGATTACTCTTACAATACCTCTTCTTTTGATAATTTTACAATCATCACACATCTTCTTTACTGAAGCACGTACTTTCATAGAAAGCTCCTCTTGTTATATCTTTGCTACTCTTAGGCAAACTTGTTTTTAAAAAAATGTTGTTGCTTGCCAATGTTTTTATCTTTTGTATTACTACTAAAGGTAAAAACACTCTAACAGTTTTTTGTTAGAGTAGCAAAGCAGGTTAGAATTATACCAGAAGCTATGTAAAAAATTTATTAAAACAGATGATTTATTTTGATTTTATTGATGTTTTTGGATGATGAAAATGGAGTTGTTTATCACAAGCTAAAGAAACTACAGAGCTAAGAAGTGTTATTTTCCCTATATTTTGCCACTCTTTTTTATCTTTAGAGATAAAAATACTTAACTCTAATTTCTCCCCTTTTTCTAAATGTAACTCCTCTCTAAAATCTTCTTTAGTATGATCAGTTTTTGAAATAACTTCTAATTTCATAAACTTTGGTGTTTTAATATTGAAGCTATTTTCATCCAAAGAAGAGATCTCATACAACTCTCGTATTGTTGGATTTTTATCTGCTTGCGTAAAAGCATCTGAAACTTCAAGTGCATAGAAAATATTGTACAAAACAGTTAAGCTAAAAGAGAGTTCTGGTGCATTTGTAAGTGTTGTTTGACTAAAGTAAGGAATTGTTGTGCCACCTAAATCATCTATAAGAAAAAAGTTTGCACTTTTTGCATTTTCATTTTTTATACTAAAAATTTTACCTGCAAATCCAAAAGAGCGATTCTGCGTACTTTTTGTATTACTCATAGCTGAAGATATACGAACAATAATTGGTGCTTTTATCCCTTTTTTAAAATAACCACTATAACTATTTTCTTGTTCTATTTCCCATTCACCTCTAAAGCATATTCCATTGGGATGTGCAAGTTTTTCAAATGGTGGTAAAATATCTTCATACGATTTGAGTGTTCTATTTGCATCTTGTGCTATTTTACTTACACCATCTATAAAAAGCTTTGAATAGGAAATTTTATATTGTGGTAAGTTTTTATATTTTCCTTGTTCTACAACATTCCAAACATCATCAACATTTGCACTAAAAAGTGTTACATTAAATATAAAAAGTAAAAAAAATTGTAATCGTTTTTGCACTACACTCCCCTTTTATAAGAAATTGTAACATAGTTTTTATGGCATAATTTCATTATGAATGATTATACAGAAAAACTCAACCAAGCAATACAAAAAAACCAATTTTTTTATAACCTCCCAAAAGAGGAACAAACTTTTTTAATGCAACAAGCACAAGAGTATCGTTTTAGTTTTCAAGAACTCAAACAAATTTTTGAAATTGCACGCGATTTAGATATGTGGCAAGAGCAACCCATAAGTAGTATATTTCAAAATCATCCAAATAAAAAAATTGTGATGAAAAAACTCAAAGAGCAATATGATGCAATTCGTAACAAACCAAATAACTATACAAATTTCACCCCTATTATCCCTAAAGAGGAACAAAAATTTAATTTTGTCAAAAAAGAGAAAGAGGGTTTTGGTTTAGGACTTTGCCCAGTAGCAAGTGAAAAAACACGTTGCTGTAATCTTTTAACACTAGATGCTGTTGAGAGTTGTGGATTTGATTGCTCTTATTGTTCTATTCAAAGTTTTTACAACCAAAATACTATTACATTTGATAGTTCTTTTGCAACAAAACTCAAAAACTTACAACTCGATCCAAATAAAACATACCATATTGGAACTGGTCAGAGTTCTGACTCTTTAATGTGGGGTAATAAAGAGGGAGTTTTAGATGCTCTTTTTGAATTTGTAAGAAAACATCCAAATGTTATTTTAGAATTTAAAACAAAATCTTCTAATATTGCTTACCTTTTAGAAAATGATGTTCCAAAAAATATCTTAGCAACTTGGTCTCTTAATACTCCTATTATTATAGAAAACGAAGAACATCTCACTGCTTCTTTAGAAAAACGTATAGCAAGTGCAAGAGCAGTGGCAGATAAAGGTGTAAAAGTTGGTTTTCATTTTCACCCAATTGTGCATTATGAAAATTATTTGGAGGATTATAAAAAAATTTATGACACACTTCTTAAAGAGTTTAGTTCAGATGAAGTTGCACTTGTAAGTTTTGGAACATTAACTTTTATTAAACCAGTTATTAAACAACTGCGTGAACGCTCTTTTAAAAGCAAAATTACACAGATGCCTCTTGAGGATGCAAGTGGAAAAACTTCCTATCCAGATAGTATAAAAGTGGAGATGTTTAAACATGCCTATGAAAGTTTTAAACCTTGGCATAAAGATGTATTTTTCTATTTATGTATGGAGGAGCATCAAATGTGGAAAAAAACTTTTGGATATGAATATTTTACAAATAACGATTTTGAAAGAGCAATGTTAAGTAGCTATGCTAAAAAAGTGGGTATAGAGTACAAAATGTAGAGGTTAAATAACCTCTACGTGCCATGGTTCAAAACGAACACCATCACGATTTTTTGGTTTATATCTCATACCAATATATGGTAATTTTCTCATTTCGTGAAACTCTTTTGTTTTTGCAAATTCTGCTGTAAAATTTTTATAACCCCAATCAATTCTACCAACATCAAAATCACTTACAGTATGGTATGAACGTGATGGTGGAGCAATCTGAATTGTTGCTTTAGTCATATTTCCACCAAGATTATAAATTTTATTAACATAAAGGTTTAATTGCTTTACAACATTTCTAATACCAGAAGTCAAACGAAGTGTTGAACCAACATCACTAATTATCTTATGATAATCATGTTCTGGCTTTCCACGAAAAAGAAAATGACCTGTATGTGGTATTTTCACTATCTCTTTTTTATTAATTTTATTATCAATGTTAAAACATGTTTGTTTACCAAAAAAACCATATTCAGATGGATCTTCATAAAAAAGACGTTCAATAAAAGCTATCTCTTTTTTAGTAAATGCCCCTATAGAATGATAATTACGTGCATAATAAAGAGAATCACTTAGTGTAATTAAATTAAAATTTGCATAACCAACATGTCTCTGCAGTCTTTTTAAACGATGACGAATAGAAGTAAGAAGTTGAAATTCATCATGATTTAAATAAACATCAGTACTACTAGCCATTAACTCAGTAGTAATTAAAGGTGAAACCGATAAAAATGCTAAAAAATTTCTTCTTTTCATAATGTCCATTATAACAAAAGTTTCATTAAAAATGGTACAATCATAAAAAAATTAGGATAATTTAGTGCAAAACTCTTTTTTAGAACTCGGACTTACCAACAAACTTAAAATTGAAAGAGAAACTCCTCATGGTCTTTTTCTTAGTGCCCAAGATGGCAAAGAGGTACTCTTACCTCAAGCATACGTTACACCAGATATGCAAATTGGAGAGCTTATAGATGTTTTTTTATATACAGATAGTGAAGATAGACTCATTGCTACTACACTCACACCAAAAGCAAAACTAGATGAATTTGCTTTTTTTGAAGTTGTAGATGTTGCAAAATTTGGAGTTTTTGTAGATTGGAATCTTCCAAAAGATCTACTTGTTCCAAAAAAATTACAAAAAGAGCCACTAAAAATGGGTGAGAAATATTTTCTAAAAGTTGTTTACGATGAAAAAACTCACCGCCTAGTAGCAACACAAAAATTTCATGATACTTTTAGTAAAAAAGTAAAACATCTTCATAAAAATCAAGAACTTCCAATTTTAGTTATTGCTAAAACTCCACTTGGTTTTAAAGTTTTAGTTGATGGACAATATGAGGGTATTTTATATAAAAATGAAATTTTTCAACCTCTTAAAGTTGGCGATGAACTTAAAGCTTACGTTAAAAATATTAGAGGTGATGGAAAGTTAGATATGCAACTAAAAAAATTAGGTGCAAAAAATAGTTCAAGTGGCAATGTTATAGAACTTCTTAAAGCAAATGGTGGTATTTTGCCATACAACTATAAAAGTGATGCCGAAGTGATTAAAGAGGTTTTCCATATGAGTAAAAAAGAGTTTAAAAGATCCCTTACAACTTTACAAAATAGTGGTACAATAGAGGTAAAAGATACAGGAATTTATCTAAAGGGGTAAAAAATGAAAAAATGTAATTCACTACAAGAAGTTAGAGAAGAGATAGATAAACTAGATGAAGGACTTGTAAATATTATATCTCAAAGGGCACACCTAGTTGCACAAGCTGCTTCTTTTAAAAATAGTGTTGAGGAGATTAAAGCAAATGAACGTTTAAATGATATTAAACAGAGAGTTCGTACATTAGCTATTCAAAAAAACATTAACCCAAATATGATGGAAGAGTTATTTACTATTATGATAAATGAGATGGTAGAAACAGAGATTGCAGAATTTAGAAATGCAGGAAAATTTTAGAGATAAATAGAAGAGAAACTCTCTTCTATTTATAACGATAAGTGATACGACCTTTATCAAGTGAGTATGGAGTTAGCTCCAATTTCACACGGTCACCTGGAAGAATTTTAATGTAGTGCATTCTCATTTTTCCAGCAATATGACATAAAATAATATGTCCATTATCTAATTCAACACGAAAAGTTGCATTTGGCAATGCTTCAATAATCTTGCCATCAACTTCAATAACATCAGCTTTAGCCATATTTCAGTCCTTTTTTACTCTTAAGCAAGAGATAATATTTCAGCTTTACCGTTGATAATTGCAACAGTATGCTCATAGTGTGAACCGCGTAAATTATCGGCACTAACAACATCCCACCCATTTTCTAAAATAATAGGTTCAGCATCTTTTTGACAGATCATAGGCTCTAAACAAAAAACCATTCCATTTTTTATCTTAGGACCAGCTTTAGGATTTTTCCCTTCCAAATAATTTGGAATCTCTGGTTCTTCATGAGGTTTTTTCCCAATACCATGTCCACAGAAATTTCTTAGAGGCACAAACCCTGCATCTAAAATAAACTGTTCGATAAGATAAGAGAGCTCTTTAAATCTCATTCCAGTTTTAATATTCTCTATTGCATAGTAAAGTGCATCTTTAGAACATGCTATGAGTGCTTCATCCTCTTTTGTGATTTGGCCAACACCGACAGTAATAGCAGCATCTCCAAACCAACCATCAAGCTCTGTTCCAATATCATAACCAATTACATCACCCTCTTGGAGTTTATAATCTGTTGGAATACCATGAATAATAACTTGATTTAAAGAGGTACAAACACTATTTGGAAAACCATAAAGTCCTTTAAAAGATGGCTTAGCACCCTGCGCTAAAATATAATCTTCAGCCATAGCATCAAGCTCTTTTAAACTCATTCCCGGTTTTGTGTTTGCACGAAGCAGTTCTAAAGCACCACCAACAATTTTGTTGGCAGCACGAAGTTTTTCTATCTCTTGCGGTTTTCTAAGGGCAATAGCCATTGTTATAGACCAACCGCACTAAGCGTTTCATATTTGCTCATATAAATTTGAGCTTCAATTTTTCTCATTGTGTCAAGAGCAACTTGTACAACGATTAAAACCGCTGTTCCTCCAAAGAAGAATGGTACACCCATCCCCTTGATAATCATAAATGGAAGTGTTGCAATAAGACCCAAATAAAGAGCACCTGTAAAAGTTAAACGACTTGCCGTTTCATTTAAGAACTCTTTTGTAGCCTCACCAGTACGAATACCTGGAATAAATCCACCTTGACGTTTAAGATTATCTGAGATATCTTTTGCATTAAATGTAATACTTGCATAAAAGAATGCAAAGAAAATTACAAATACAAATGTCAAGAAGTTAAAGAAATAACTATTTGGATTTAAAAAGTCAGCAATAGCTAAAACAGTAGGATTTGTACTGCTTGATAATACCGTCATAGGGAACATTAAAATAGCACTTGCAAAAATAACTGGAATAACACCAGCAAGGTTTACTTTAATAGGAATGTAGTTCATTACACGTTTGTTTTGGTTTTGCATAATCGTTTTCTTCGCATAAGTGATTGGAATACGACGCTCACCAAGTTCAACATAAATAATAACTGC
>Ga0256828_1001627_pt1 | contig 13815 bp, 3 predicted proteins | sample CV88metaG_FD_185993 | JGI IMG/M metagenome (GOLD analysis project Ga0256828, IMG submission 185993) | Hydrothermal vent microbial communities from East Pacific Rise, Pacific Ocean - CV88 | ecosystem: Environmental > Aquatic > Marine > Hydrothermal vents | place: Pacific Ocean: East Pacific Rise... | reverse complement strand
TGTATTTATCTCTTGAAAATGAACATCTTTAGCAGTTAAATTATTCACACTTATATGTGTATGCCCATCCATAGTATCTATACTACCTGTTCCACCAAATGAACCATTTGATAAATCAATATTGACATTACCACCCGGTTGTGTAATATCTTTAAGATAAAGTGTATTCGCATTTTGAGATGCTATGTAACGAGCATCTCTGCTATATGGATCAATCACAGAGTTAAGAGTAATGGTTTGGTCAGTCATTCCACTATGAATTGTACCATCAAGTAAAAGAGAAACGCCATCATTAGCATTTATATTAACATTGCCCGTTGAGTCTATGTTATTAATGTAATATTTAGAATTACTTACAGTAGCTGTAATATCTCCGGTGTCTGCATCTCTTGTGTAAGTGTTAGCCGTATGCAAATTCAAATTCACTTTACCATCTGAGTCTAGTTCACTAAGCTTAATACCATCAATCATATAACTACTTGCTTGTTGTGTATTTGTTAATTCTCCAGCTTTTAATCCAAGATATGTATCGTAAAAACTATTTGTACTAAGAGTTGGATTGAAAGCATCACTTTTTTGAAGCTCAATTTCTACTGCATTAGTATTTGTTCCTATAGTCCCTCTATAAGCATTCATATCTAGTGTTTTTGTTTTTAATAAAGCTCCACTATTTGCAAAGATATTTCCATATTGATTATAAACAGTAGTATCTCCTGCATAATTATCAATCACTCCATTAAAAAGAACATCTCCTGAACCATAATTATTAATGTGTATGGTATGAGATGGTGTCTCTGCATGGAAAGTAGATACATAACTATTGGAATTTCCATACTGAACTTCAATATTTGGTTGATCGGCATTATCGCTTACTACATTTATATTATTAAGTTTTATATTTTTGTTTGAGTGATTATTTATCGTAATATCTGGGTATTTATTATCTAAATAAATATCACTAGAACCAATTACATCACCATTTGATTGAAGTAAAATTTTTCCTTCATCATGATTAATAAGGTCATCGACAACAATCTCATTACCATTTGCATGAGCTGTAATCTCTCCACTACTACTAATAATGGAATTTGTAGCAATATTAAGGCTTTGAGGTAATGATGATTTTTGATGAATATCTCCACTCATATTAAGAAGAGAATCTGAACTATAATCACCACTTGTACTACTACTAGTATCACTATGAACTATCTCTTTAACCCATTTTTTCACTTTATGCCATACCCATTTTACAATCCAACCAATTACAGGTATTTTTGAGTATTCTTTTACTTTTTCATCTACAGTTGTTAGCACCCAGTTTACAACTGTATTTGCTTTTGCGACTGCATCTATTTTATAAGTATCGTCACTTTGTCCAGGAGCATATGTTTCAATGTGTAAGTTTTTTGTTGTAAAAGAGCTTCCTGCCTCATTTGTCACATGAGAATTAACCTCAACATTATTATGTGCACTTGCCTCAACTGTTCCTGTAAGACCAGCTTTTATCTCACCGTATGATTTAGAACTTGTATATAAATTTGATTCTTCATGAGTACTTCTAACATTTATAGAGTATTTACCATTAAGAATAGCTCCATTTTTTATATTTACATTAGTATTAGATTCTAAATCCAAATTTGAATAAGCTCTTGAAGTAGAATCAGCCGCAGTTGTTTTAGAGTTTGCTTTTGCACTAACATGTATGTAATGACCATCAGCTGTAATGTTTATATTATTGGCTTGAAGTTTTGTGTTTTTACCTACATCTACTTTAATATCTTGATGAACATCTGTATTTGCTTCGCTCTCATTAATAGTCACCCCACCAGCTGTAACAATGTCACTTACTGCACGAGCATAAAGATAAGAAGATGCTTTGAGTGAAATATCTCCATTATTTGCTAAGAGTTGTGTTCCATCTTGCACCTCTGTGTAAGCATTGTTTTTATCTACATTTGAAGTAGCTTTTGTACCCGAACCAGATAAAAGTCCACCTGCCCCACCAAAAGAATAACTTTTAGCTTCAGCTCGTGTATAAGAATCAAGTTGAATATCTCTACCTGCATTCACTGTGTTATATTTGCCAACAATACCACTCACTTGTGCTTTATTGTTCACCGTAGAACCTGTAAAACCACCTGCTAAAACACCATATGCATAACCATCACTAGAAGCTTCTGTTCGTCCATATGCTTTAGATTTTATTATCATATCTCTGTTTGTTTGAATTTGATTCGAATTACCTATAACGGCTTTTACATTAGAATCTCTATTGGCTTGAGAAAAAGAACCTGTACCACCAACAAGAGCTCCTGTTGCAGAGAGAGCTTTTGCTTTTATAATATTCATAGCTGATGTATAACCAGAACTATTCATATTTTCATATGCATGCATATAAAGGTTATCGGCAGATATATTTGAATAAGAACCTATTTTACTTGTAATTGTAGGTTTCCATGTAACTTTGGCTTTTGAAACACCTACGGATATACCACCAACATTAACACCATCAGCCTCACTTGAAAGTGATGCTAAAGTGGAAGCAACTATACTTGTATCTCCTGAACTATTTGAGTTGACACTATCCCCAAGAGAAGCTAAAAGAGTTGGCGAAGCACTCAAAGTACTTAAAGAACCCTCTCCGCTATCAATCCCACCTGCTGCTGCTTGAGAAAGTGTAACTAAGTCTCTTGCATCATGTGTTGCTTCTATGTTTATATTGTTTGCCGAATTAAGTGTTGAAGATCCATATACAATTGCTTGAGTTTTTCCTTTTTGGTATAAATCGGCTTTAACTATACCAACAGCATCTGCACCTGCTGCTGCACCATATGCTTTTACCTCATTATCAGAAAGGTCACTTGAAGATTGAATCTCTAAATCACCACTTGTTGTTTTTAAGTTTGCTCCAATATCACTATAAGCATCATTTTCATAGTTAATTGTCAGTTTAGAAACGGCAGCTCCAAGTCCAACAGCTCCAGCCGCTGCTGTATAACTTTCAATCTCATTATTTTTTGCTTCTAAATTACTATTGACAAGAAGTGATCCACTCTCTAAAACAACATTTTTTCCTATATATGCTCGAGTATCTGCTCCAATATTTGCAATACTTACAGAGCCACCAAGACCAACAACTCCACCTGCTACAGCACCAGTTAAAGAGTTAACTTGTGAATTATCAGATGTTTCAATAGCTGTTGTGCTTCCAACTTTAAGTACACTATTGTCACCTATTCTTGCATAAGTAGTTTCATCTGGTGAAGATGCTGAAAACTCATCATTTACACTCATTGATGTTGTTTCTCCATCTAATTCACTTTTAGTACTCGTAGCAGTTGAAGAGTCCCCCATTTGATTACCTACAACACTTTTCGTTATTAGAGTGTTTGTTGTATCTTTAGTATTGTCGGTAGCACTCAAACTGTCACTATCAATATTTGTATTAATATTCGCAACAGAAACAGCACCTGAAACACCAACTACCCCACCAGCTCCAGCAGCGACATTACTATATACTCTTTTATCAGCAGCAGCTCGAACAAGTAAACTTCTACCCGCATTTACTTTTGAATAAGAGCCAATCTCTGCTAAAGAGGTGTTATGAATCGTTGCTACATCCACAGAACCACTTGCACCAACAACACCACCACCTACAGCACCAGGAGTAGAGTTTATAGAAGTGTAATTATCAGTATGAAGTACTACATCTTGAGAAGATGTTTTATAGGCATCATCTTGATTAATAAGCATTTTATTAGCACCACTTCCATATGTATATGCTTTGGCTGTTGTATCTGCTGTATTAATAGTAACCGCACCGCCTGCTCCGGCATAAACGCCAAGATTACCACTTGCTGCATAAACAATAAAATCAGCCATATTATTGGCAAGAATTGAAGTTGTTTTTTTAGCATTTAATACAGAATCATCTGCATGTGCTTGTACATCTTGTTTTACTTTTGTCACAACAACAGAACCACCAAGTCCTACTGCACCACCTATGGCTACACTTCCTGCTAAAACACCACTTTGAGTACCATCATCTTGTGTTCCTAAATAACTTGTATCACTTGCGGAAATCTCTAAATCACCCTCTGAAGCTATATGTGAATTTAATGTATAAGCATGATTTTGATTGTCAATGCTAACAACTGCAACAGAACCTGCAAGGGAAGCTTCCCCAGCGAATGCACCACTTACTACTGTTGAATTAACACGATCTCTACTATTACTTGTTGTTTGTGCTAAATTTTTGGCATATATAAAACTACCATCGATGTAAGCATTTGTAGAATTTTTTATAATGCTAGTATCACTAGATGCACCAACACCAGCCGTTCCAGCAGCAGCTACACCTCCAGCTAAAGCTGAAATATCACTCGATGTTACCGCTCTCACTCTTGCAGATTGCAATGCATTTGCATCACCATTATCTTCATTTACATGAGAACCTTTTACATAAGCATTAGTATTGTCTTTCATAAGGTTTACTGAAACACTCGCTCCAACTGCTGCAGTTCCTCCACCAGAAACATTTGCAACTCGAGAGCTTATTGATTCATCTCCATATGCCAAAACATCTAAGCCATTCGTACTTTGAGTATTACCGCTACCATCGGCTAAGAGTGTTGAAGTCGAAGCATTCCCTTTAGCTTTTACATTACTGTTGTATATATGTGCATTAATGTCATTTTCAATAATATTTGTAAGAACAGCCCCTCCAATACCCAGTGTTTTGCCTATTGATAAAATTCCAGCTAATGAGAAAATATGATTTACTTCATATGCTAGCATAGAGAAAGAATCTTGTGTAACTATATCGCTATTTGAAACATAACTTTTCATATCATCTTTTATGGAGTTAATAACCACTCCACCTGCTCCAGCAACAGAACCGGAGACAGTACCTCCAGCAGCTCTTGCATCAATTGTTCTATCACTAGATGAAGCAATAACAATATTACCTCCAGCATCTACATTAGAATGACTTACATATGTTCTTATGGTATCACGCACTGTATTATAAAGCACAGCTGCACCAAAACCAGCATTATTTGATGCGGTTAATTGACCTGCTTTTGTTTCAATAGTGTCACTATTTGTTGCTTTAATGTTTATATCGTTTTCGACAGAAATCTCTTTATCATCACTATAAATCCATGATTTTACATTATTGGAGATAGTATTGATAACTACCGATATAGAAGCTGCCATGCCATTTGTTGCGACGGCTAAAGAAGCTGCCATAGAATCTATAAGTGCATTTTGTACAGAAAGGAGATCTAAGGAACCTCCACTTTTTACTTTGGAATTATCGATTTTTGCATTCACCGTATCATCTATACTATTTTTAGATAAAGATGCTCCAACACCAGCTTTACCAGCAAAGGCTACAGCACCGGCTACAGTTTTGATTGTTGGAGTGTCATTTGCACTTAAAAGAGTGTCTGCACTGCTTGTAACATCTGAAGAGTTGGTAATTTGACTATAGACTTGATTTTCAATATTATTTATAGAAACGGAACCTGCTATTGCGGCCGATGTTTCCCCACTAATAGCACCACTACCACTCGCTGTATATGACTCTATATTGCCTGTATTTGAAGCTTCTAACGATAAGCTATTGGCATAAATTTCACTTGAATCTATAGATGCTGTTGTTTGTGTTGTTATATCATTTTTAGAATACGATCCTGCTAAACCAGTTGACAATCTATTTGAAACAGAAAAACTCACAGAACCTGCATATGATTTTATACTTGTGGTATCATCTGCAGATAAACTTATATCGTCTGTATTGTTTTTATTTGCTAAGTTGTCTGAATTCGTTAGAGAAGCTGTTGTTGTATCATCTATTGTATTTAAAGAAACATCTCCGGAAGCACCTATACCAAATTGCCCTGCCATACTGCTTTTAGAAAGGTCAATACCAAGGGCTAATGCGATGGCACTTGCAAGTGAATAAGCATCTATCTCTCCATTGTTTTTTGCACTTACTTTCATACTGCCATCATTTTCAAAAGTGGTACCATCTACATTAGACTCAGTATCCCTTGTAATTTCATTAATCGAAATAGAAGCACCAATACCAACATTTTTAGATTTTATAATACCTCCAGATACATTAAAAAGTTTTGCATTATCATCTGATTCTAAAACTAAATTATCTGCCCATGTATTTATGCCTGTTGCAACTATATTGGCATTATTTATATTTGCTTGTGTTGTATCATTTGTTCTTAAGTAAGAAAAACTCCCTGCTGCACCATATTTTTCAGAGTTTGTTCCAGCTTCGGCAATAGATATGTTTTTTGTATTTGTTGTCGCCGTTAAAGAAACACCTTTGGCTTTAGCATAAACGCCATCATTAATTTGGGCTTTTGTTGTATCATCATATTGTATATCTAAATAAGAACCACCTAAACCAGCTTTTTCTCCACTTGCACCTAAAACTTTCCATCCAAAAACACCTGCAAGATTTACACTTTGCAAATCAGTTAAAGCATCTAATCTTAGTGTTCCATAAGTATTTTGATTTTGATTAATTTTTGCATTATCATCAAGGTATGCTTGTGTATCGTTATGCATATGAAAATAATTCACAGAACCTGCTGCTCCAGCCACTTTCCCTTGAGAGTTACTTTGCGCCCATGTAGTGAAAAATCCATTTTGAATGCCGATATTTGAATTAATGTATTCACTAATATCTGATACTTTATTAATATCTCCCCATGTCACTTCATATGGCATATAAGTTTCAGCACTTACATCAATATTACCCTGACTGTTAAGAGTAGCATCTTTACCTACATATGCTTTGACTGTATTATCTAATTTTGTAACAGAAACTGCACCTGCTACCGAATAGGTTTTTTGATCATCATCATTACTATCTATAGTTGCTGTTGCACTTGTTTTAAGACCTTTTGCTCCGTGATCCAAATCAATAGGGTAAGTATTTTTTGCCGATATCCTCGTTTTAGTTCCAACATTGATTACTGCATTATCTGTAATAGCTGCTGTTGTTGTAGCACTATGGTCTGCATAAGAAAATGCCGCGGAGAGAGCTGGTTTTTTAGAGCCACTTTTTCCATTGGCTGTTGGAGTTTTTGCATTAAAATAACCTTCTACTTTGCTAATAACATTATTGGTCGCTCCAACAACACGCCCACTAACCGCACCACTCCCAACAGCAGAAGAACTTGCTGTTTTTATAAGCTTGTTCTCTGTTTGTGCCGCAATTGAAAGTTTATTTACATTTATGGTTCCTCCAACTTTTGCTTGTGTAGTTGAAGTTGATTCTGTAATAGCTGCACTTACTCCTACTGTACCATTATCGTAAGAGGCAGCTGATGCTGATGCCGTAATAGATTTACTTGAATGTGCACCAACATTGAGGGTTCCAGTACTTGAAATGGTTGCACCATTTTCAATAACTGCACTAGAAGTTGTATCTGTTTTTGCATATGCTAAACTCATATTTGCAGTAGAACCTCTTCCTTGACCAAGTCCAACCGTATAAACTTTTACACTATTTTCTGAGTTAGCATCACTTTGTATATTAATAGTACCACTACTTGTAAGAGTAGCCCCATCTTTAACAGTTGTTTGTGCTGTTGCTTCTGATTGACCATATCCAACACCAACAGCTGTAAAAATAGTAAGAACCGAACCCTCTGAATTTGCATTACTGCTAATATCTATGGAACTACCGTCTATATTTGTTCCACTCCCTATCTCTACTGTAGCTTTTGATTTAGCAACACTCAAACCAACTGGAAGTGTTGGAATGTCTGAAAGAAAATCCAATCCTTTTTCTATAGGGTCAACGGGATTATCATCGTCCGTACTATCAAAATGATCTTGTGAATTTGCTTGAGCATTTAAGGTAATTTTTCCACCTTTAAGAGTAGAACCATTTAGTGTAATGGAAGAAGATGCTTCTACTCCTACATCTGCGGTATTTGAGATTGCATTAAGGGTAAGATCTCCAGAGCTGTGACCATTGTCTGCAAAAGTCAAGAGTTTAGTTCCAGAACCTACCGTAATGTGAGGGGCATTTATAGTTAAGCTTCCAGAATCTCCAGCAGATGCATCATTCATATAGTCCGACCCTAGACCTATATCTCGAGTAGAGATAATAATATTATCATTTATCGTAATACTATTGTCTGCTAACAAAGAGGTATTTGCTCCATTAGAGAAAGAGTCATCTGAAATAATTAAATCTGTAGGGTCAATAACAAACTGACCATTTTTTCCATAAATACTATAGAGAGAGACTTTACTACCATCAAAATTCACTATATCTTTAGCACTTATCTCTAAGTAGCCACCATCTCCACTGATTGTACCGCCATTTGCACTATATGAAGCCCCTTTTGCAGAGTAGCTCAAATCATTTGCAAATATATTTATAGTACCACCATTTCCATTTTTTTCTGCATTAGCATGAAGATCTGCATTATTGAGTATAAAAGCTTTTCTTTGTGCTTTTACCTCAATTGTTCCAGCCTTTGAACTCTCTGTTGCATCGGTATTTATATTTGAAGTAATAAGGGCTGTACCTTCTGCACCCACCAATGAAATTTTATCGCCATTTTTGACAATTTTAACGGCTTTATCTAATACATCTGTGTTAATAATATTATCTATAATATCGTTCGCATACTCTTTTGGCACAAGTATTGGTGTCTCTTCTTTCTTTGTCTCTTTATAATCATATTTAATAAGTCCATTTGTATCAAATTGAATATAAAAATTATTTGTCGCACCTAGAACTACATGACCAGATTTTGCCATAATAGCGCCTTCGCTACTTACAAAGGGAGCAGCCAAAACCACAAAACCTTCTGGAGAAACAGAGATAGAACCTTTTTGTATAACATAGCTACTTGCCATGTTCTTCATTTGTTCAAAATTATAGTTGTCATTTAAAAAGTCTTTATCTGTTATATTAAGCGTTGTCGCTAAAAAGCTATTTGCATTAACAACAGAAGAAGCACCAAAATAGATACCTGCAGGATTTACTAAAAAAACTCTACCATTTGCATTGAGTGTTCCAAGTATTGAAGATGGATTTGCCAAAATGACTCTATTAAGGACAACAGAGTTTGCATTTGGTTGTATAAATTTCACCATCTCCTGAGAACCAATATTAAAACTATTGTAATTAATAATTGCTCTATTTGATGCTGTAATTGTAAGTTGTTTTTGTGCTGTTTGAAATGCAACATTTCCAGCAACTACACTTTGCCCAGATGGAAGTGCCTGTATCTCCACGGGTAATAATATTAATGAAGAACTTATTAATATAGAAAGATGTTGTTTAAAATTTAGTTTAAAAAAATTATGATTTATAGAGTACATGTTTCTCTCCTTACCAAAGTTTTATGCCTACGTAACCGTAAACATGTGTGCTTTCTTTTATTGTTACATCAGATGAGTGAAGGGGGTAACCTACACTAATGCGAGCAAAGTATTTTTTGTTGATATTTACAAGTAATTCCCCACCAAGTGCCGATAAAGAGGAGGATTTTTCTTCACCAGGAACGGGAGAATTATTGAAAATTTTTCCATAATCAGCATAGATACCAATCTGTGTAGAATTTTTCAACCAACCATAATAATCAAGCTTTGGATGAAAAAACCATTCAATATTGCTTACATATCCACTGTCACCAAGTTTTTGTGCTGGTTCATAAGCTCTTACACTTGAGAGTCCACCTATGGTATACAGTTCTGAAAGAGGTAATCTATTTGCAGAATATTGAGAATCTAAAGAGAGAACAAAAGAGTTCCAACTATTGACATATCTATTATAAGAAGCACGTAGCATATACTTTGTAAAGTCAATATCTGCACCATAACGACTACTAAGAGAGTCATCTCCATTTACCCCTTTTGCACCACCTATGCTACATTCAAATGAGTCATACACTCTTCTGTACTTTAGATTGAGTTTAAGATCTATAATTCCTAAGTCATCTTCAGAAGAGAGTGAACCCAAAAGATAACTTTTTATATTTTTTTGATAATAATCAAGAAGAAGATCTAATTGAGTAGTCGATGAATAAAGAAGCGGCTGCTTAATCCCAAAAGTGTATATATATGTATCACCTTTTAATTCCAATACAGAGAGATCCCCTGCTGTAATGTAATCGGCATATAAATATCCAAAATTTAATCTTGTAGAATATGTTCCTATAGGTGTTGTTTCATAATTAAGTAGAATCAGTTTAGTTGTCTTAGTTTTAAGAGTGTCAAGACCAAATGTAGTGCTCAAACTTATATTATCGCCATCATTCACTAAGTTTCCATAATTTATATCTGCAGAAACTCTATTTTTAGAGGTGTCTTTTGAACCTAAATTATCTAAGGTAAGAGTTCCATGAAAAGGGCGTTCATCTTGAACCTCTAAATTAACATCTGTCGTTCCATAAGCAGAACCTTTTTTCAGATATGATTTTACAGACAAATCTTCATACTCGTTGAGAAGTAACAACGATTGTAGCATCTTGTCGTAACTAAGGTACTCACCACTTTTAAAATGAAAATTTCTTTTTATAAACGATGTTGAATAATACTTGTTTCCCGTTACATTAACATCTTCTACTTTCGTTTTTACAATAGAGAATTTCAATGTTCCACTACTAAGGTCTTGTGGAACTAAAGTTACTTTAGTAAAAACCATACCTCTATTTTTATAGTAAGCAGAAAGTTTATTTTTAAGTCTTTCAATACCTGCTATCGTTAAATTATTATGAATGTAATTTTTACTTATTGCATTAAGTTCACTGCTCTCTTCTTTATTTATAAGACCATCAAAAGAGACACTATCAATATGCACTGTTGTATTGTCCTCTTTTGAATCTTCAAATGCCATAAGAGAAGTATGAAAAAAAGTAAAACTTAACATAAGAGCGAAAAGGAATTTTCTAATATTTCTAAGCATCTTTAACCTTTCTTATTAACTATATCTTTTAATATTGTAACAAGAAAGTATCACGGGAATGTCACAGGAAACTTAAAAATATATAAAATAAATGCTATTGAGGAAAGTTAATTGTTATGCGAGTTCCTTTCTTTGTATCTATCGTGATAGTCCCTTCAATTTGTTGTACCAATATCTCCACAAGCTCCAAGCCAACACCATTACGCTGTTCTTGTTCAAATCCATCTCCATTATCTTCTACTACAAGTTCCAAGTTTCCATCTTTATCTTCCAATCGAACTAAAAGGTAATTATTTGAATGTTTTAAAGCATATTTAATTGCATTTGTCACAAGCTCGTTTATAATCAATCCACACGATAATAACTTCTCCAATTCAAGTTTTACAGAGCTAATGTCATAAATGCAATTACATGAAGATGGATCTTCAATGTATGCTTCAATAAGTGACTGAACTAAGCGAGGAATATAATCTTTAGCATCTAAAGAGTTTAAATCTGCACTATGACTTAACATCTCATGTCCTATTGCCATGGAATGTATGCGTTGTTGTATGGTTTGAATAAAATCTTCTATTTTTACATCTTTGGTTTTAAAAGCTTGCAAACCAATAATACTGCTAATAACATATAGATTATTTTTTACACGATGATTTATCTCTTTTAAAAGAATCTCTTTTTCTTGTAGTGTTAGAGTAAGTTCTTTTGTTTTTTCTTGCACCTTTGCATCCAATGTATCCATCTGCATCTTTATAGTGTCTAACATTGTATTGTATTGCTGTGCTAGCAAGCCTATCTCATCATCACTCATTTTTTCTGTATATCTCGCTTCTAAATTACCGTCAATAACCTCTTGTGCATTGTGTGCTAGAGTGATAATCGGCTGAAATATCTTCTTTAAAAAATAGAGTCCTATGGCAATAATTACAAATATCATTACAAGAATAGAATAAATCATAAATTTTTTTAAATTATCGCTATCGGCATGAGCTTCATTTAAATACTCTGAGGAACATATATACCAAGAAAAACTTGGATTGTATTCTATCCATGAGATTTTTTTATATGTATAATTTTCTCTATCTTTTGGAGTGTCCCAATTATAATAAAGTGTTTTATTCCCATATTTATAAGCATCCATTAAATCATCAACTATATATGTTTTCTTTCCAGGATTTAGAAAATGTTTAAAGTTTTTACCTTCAAGCTCTTTATTTTGGTGAATAATCATTTTACCTGAGGAATCAAATATGTAAATGTATCCATTTTTTCCTATTTTAGTTTTTTGAAGAATCTTTTTTAATTGTTCTACAAGAATCTTTTTACGATTTTCTACATCTTTTTGAATATCGTCAATATAAACACCCGTTCCCACAACCCAGTTCCAAGGGGCAAATTTTTTAGCATAAGTTAGTTTTTCATAAGGGGTGACACTAGCATTGTTTTTTTTCCACCAATAACGAATAAAACCTTCACCCTTTTTATCTGCTATATCTACTAAAGGGGGAACAATCAACTCCCCCCGAATATCTTTTATATTTGAAAAGTCCTTATTTTTTAAATATGGGTGAGAAATAAGTACATTTTTAGAATCACTTACATAAAAATAATCATTATGACCGTATCTCAACTTTTCAATCAGGGTAAGTGTTTGTTTCTGCAACTCTTGAATATTAGCATTAGGGAGTAAAGATTTTTGATAATTTTCATTGATAATGCCATAAACGACATTAGTTAGTTTTTTTAATTCGTCTTTTCTTTGTTTAAGTGCAACCTCTTTATAACTTTGCAACTCTTGTGCATAATTTTGTACAAGTTGCACTGTCTTTTGAAGCTGTACTTTACCAATTGTGTCTTCTAAAGCGATGGTGTTGTTTTCAATTTTTGGAATAAGTAAAAAAAAGATGAATATGCTATAAATAATAGTAAGAATAAAAATTGCACCAACTATTTTAAGAAATATTTTTGGTATTTTCATATTAAAGCTTTATTTTATATCCAGATTTATATACGGTCTCTATACTTACACAATGAGGCAATTTTTTTCTTAAACGCCAAATAGTTGTTCGTAATGCTCCTTCACCAAGTGCTTCTAACTGATAAAATGCATCTTCTAGTTCCTCTTGTGTTGTTAAAGTATTTTTATGCCCTAACAAAGTTTTTAATACAATAGTTTCATGATGGGATAAATCAATAATTTCATGCTCTTTTTTAAGAACCTGTTGCCCTGTGTCAAAAACAATACCATCACATAATGTAATATTATCATTCGCTATATCCATGCTAAAATGAGACATTCCAATCTCTATGGTACTTAAGAGTGTACTTGTTTGTATAGGCTTTACTAAGTAACCAATAGAGTTAATATCTTTAGCTCTTTCTAAATAGTCTTTATCCGAATATGCACTTATAAACAAAATAGCTACAGATAGATAAGACTGCAAAGCCTTAGCTGTATCAATACCATCTTTTTCACCTTTTATTTTTATATCCATCAACACAAGATCTAAGGGAATTTTTTTATATGTGTACTCCATTGCTGCTTTTTTAGAATTTACAATACCAACAACATTATGTCCATACTGTTCTAAGGTTTTTTTTAAATAATTTGCAGGAATTAGTTCATCTTCTACAATCAAAATATTATATTTAGACATTACCAAGCACTTTCATTTCATTTTTACAAAATCTTAAAAACTACTCAAGACTCTTCTTAATTACATTATGAGAGCTTTTCCCTTTAAATTTTATTAAAAATAAATAATAACCCTTATCATTTTAACTATTTTGTTGTATAATCGCATTATGAATAATTATACAGAACTACTAAGAGCCCATCATTTAAAAGCAACACCTCAAAG
>Ga0256828_1001626_pt1 | contig 13817 bp, 14 predicted proteins | sample CV88metaG_FD_185993 | JGI IMG/M metagenome (GOLD analysis project Ga0256828, IMG submission 185993) | Hydrothermal vent microbial communities from East Pacific Rise, Pacific Ocean - CV88 | ecosystem: Environmental > Aquatic > Marine > Hydrothermal vents | place: Pacific Ocean: East Pacific Rise... | reverse complement strand
CCACGTGCAGAGAGTCCTTCAAGGTTATTTCCTGAGATGATCTTCCCCAGATCATCCTGAAATCCGACAAGTCCGAAACCGACCAGCGTAATGAGTCCTCCCCAGATATAGATATTGGAAAGATCAACAGTAAACAATGCCGCAATAACGGTACTTAGTAAAAATATGGCTCCTCCCATAGTAGGTGTATGACGTTTTCCTTCATGTGCAGGAACATACTTGCTGATGGGCTGATTGGCTTTTTTTGAGATCGCCCAGGCCAAGTATTTCGGCATGATCAGCAGGGTGAGCACAAATGCAATAAAAAAGGCAAATCCTGCACGTACAGAGATATAACCGAATAGATTGATATCTAAAAATTGGGAGAGTTGGTATAACATATATTCTTCTTCCTTTATGTTTAAGCAAGTTTATTTTACTATTATTTCAATAAAAATTAAGTAGAGATCATATGATGCAGACAAATAAAACGATTTTAATTATTACTGACGGGATAGGATATAAGCCTCAGAGCAGCTGTAATGCTTTTGAAGGTGCAGATAAACCCACTTATGACAAGTTGTTTAAGACAGCTCCCAGAGCACTTATATCTACACATGGATTGAGTGTCGGGCTTCCTGTTGGACAGATGGGAAATTCCGAAGTAGGTCATATGACCATAGGAAGCGGGCGTATTTTGTATCAGGATCTGGTTAAGATCTCTTTGGCTTTGGAAGATGGAAGTATTGAAGAGAATCAGGCTTTAAGTGATATATTGAACAAAAGTGAACGAATACATTTGATAGGTTTGCTCAGTGACGGAGGGGTACATTCACATATAGAGCATACTATAGGGATTGCAAAGTTGGCTAAATCCAGAGGGAAGAAGGTCTTTTTGCATCTTATTACAGACGGCAGGGATGTAAGCCCGACATCTGCAAAAACATATATTGAACAGATAGAAGCGATCACGGATGAAGATATTTCCATTGCAACGATCGGTGGACGTTTTTATACAATGGACAGAGACAACCGTTGGGAGAGAGTGGAGAAAGGATATCGGGCTATTGTGGAAGCCAAACCTTCTACCTCTTTGGATCCTAAAGGCTATGTAGATGAGAGTTATGCTAAAAATGAGACAGATGAGTTTATAGAACCTGTTGCATTTGAGGGGTATGACGGGTTGAAAGAAGGGGACGGGGTTATTATGACGAATTTCCGTTCAGATAGAGTTAGGGAGATAACAACAGCATTGGGTGATAAAGATTTCTCCGCATTCCAAAGAGAGTATATCCCTCTACACATTGCAACCATGACACAATATGATGCCAATTTCCCTTACCCTGTGCTTTTTCCTAAGGTTGCACCGGAAAATACGTTGGCAGAAGTGATCGCCAATGCAGGACTCAGACAGTTACATACTGCTGAGACAGAGAAGTATGCCCATGTGACATTTTTCTTTAACGGAGGGATAGAAGAGCCGATGATCGGTGAGAGTCGTGTGCTTATCCCAAGTCCTGATGTAAAAACGTACGATATGAAACCTGAAATGTCTGCACCCCAAGTGGGTGTTGTTGTAAGAACGGCTATGGATGAGAGTTACGATTTCATAGTGGTAAATTTTGCCAACGGTGATATGGTAGGGCATACCGGAAATTATGAAGCTGCGCGTGCTGCCGTGAGTGCTGTTGATAAAGAAATTGGTCTGATTATTGAGAAAGCAAAAGAGAAAGAATACAATATTGTACTGACCTCAGATCACGGGAATTGTGAAGAGATGTGTGATGCACAGGGACATGTGCTTACGAATCACACTGTAGGTGAAGTATGGTGTTTTGTGTTAGCAGAAGGGGTAGACAAAGTCAAAGAGGGGTGTGGACTGAACAATGTTGCTCCTACTGTGTTAAAATTAATGGGACTTGAAATTCCTACAGAAATGGATGAGCCACTCATATAGATTTGACTAAATCATTTTTTCATAGTACTATTAAAAAAGTAAAATCGTTCTATGTGAAGCTTTAGTGAGAGGATGCTGCGTAGTGAAATCCCGCAACGTAGTGAGGACAATTCTTGCGGAGCTTTGCTCTGTAAGAAGGAGGAAATATAATGGAAAAAAAGATCAAAGAATCTGTTGGCACATTGTTGGCACATATTATCAAAGTAGATAACAGAGATGTAGAGAAGGAAGCACCGCTTTTTTGTGAGATCATGGGAGAGAATTTTGATTGTTCGGAAGAGGAAGCAAAAGACTTTCTTTATGATGTGATGGATAAAGAGTATAATTTAGATGAGCATGTGAGTATTATCAACCAGGCATTGTGTGAAGACAGACTCTCTAAATTCCATCTTCTTGAACAACTCAACCATATGATCTACTCCGATAAGATCAGTCCCCAAGACTATAAAATCTTCGAGAATATTAAGAATAAACTTTTTGAGTGTTAGATAAGCATTCATACTTCTTCTTAATTTTTTTGTGCTTTATGTTACAATATCTTCAAATATTTTAAAGGGTAAAGATGAAATTTACAGGTAGTAATGTTTTAGTTACAGGTGCAAGTAGAGGTATCGGTGCGCAGATAGCAAAAACACTTGCAACTATGGGACTTAAAGTATGGGTAAACTATAGAAGCGGTGAAGCTGAAGCAAATGCTGTCAAAAATGAGATAGAAACAGCAGGGGGGAAAGCCGAGATCATCGGTTTTGATGTAAGTAATGAAGAGGCATTTGTAGGGGCGGTCAAATCTATTGTAGAGGCAGATGGAGAGCTCTCTTACCTTGTAAATAATGCAGGGATCACCAATGATAAACTGGCAATGCGTATGAAAACTGAAGATTTCATGTCAGTGATCGAAGCCAATCTAAAGTCAACATTTATCGGATGTCGTGAAGCAGTGAAGGTCATGGGTAAAAAGCGCTTTGGTTCAGTGGTGAATATTGCTTCTATTGTAGGTGAAACAGGAAATGCCGGACAAACGAATTACTCTGCGAGTAAAGGTGGAACGATCGCTATGACAAAAAGTTTTGCGATAGAAGCAGCACCTAGAAATATACGTTACAATACGATCACTCCAGGATTTATTGCTACAGAGATGACAGAGGTACTCAAAGATGAGGTAAAAGATGCATTTACAGCGAAGATACCTATGGGAAGATTCGGTAACCCCTCTGAAGTAGCAGATGCTGTAGCCTTTTTGCTTTCAGACCATGCTTCTTATATTACCGGTGAAACACTTAAAGTCAATGGCGGAATGTTTATGTGATTTTGTAGGGATAGACTTCATATCTATCCTATTGATATAATTAACGGGTCAATATAGAATTGACCCCTACGGAACGGGGATAAATTTGGCTACGAGAATACTCCTTTTGGAAGATGATAAACTCTTTAATGAAACCCTTCAGGATTTTTTGGAAGAAGAGGGGTTTATACTGGATTGTACATTGGATCCTTACTCTGCATTGGATCTGACCTATAAACAACCTTATGATCTTTATCTGTTTGATGTAAACCTTCCTTACGAGAACGGATTTGATCTACTGAAAAAACTTCGAGATAGTGGTGATGTGACACCAACGATCTTTTTAACATCCAGAGATGACAAAGTTTCACTGACCCGGGGGTTCGAGACAGGGGCGGATGATTATATGAAAAAGCCTATAGATCTTGATGAACTTTTACTTCGTATTCAAGCACTTTTGCGTCGTCAGGTAAGAAGAGAGAGGATCACCATAGGAGAATACTCCCTGAATATGGTTGCAAAAACATTATACTTACATAATGAAGCACTTGAGATAACACAAAAAGCAGTAGAATTATTGGTACTGCTTGTTGAAGCAAAAGGTGAAGTTGTGAGCAGTGAAACCATTAAAAACAGACTTTGGGCAGCAGGTCAGAATGCAAGTGACGGATCACTGAGAGTTTATATTACACAATTGAAAAAATATTTCCCCAATGCTATTTCAAATATTCGGGGTATAGGATATAAGTGGATAATGGATCAATCATGAAAAAAGAGATATGGCTTGCTGCATTGGGGTATTTTACAAGTATTGCAATGCTTTTGAGTTTTCTTTACTGGTTTTTGAAAAATGAGGGATTTACAGAGAGTAATTTTCTTATAGCAGGGCTGATGGTGCTTCTTTTGGCCGCGGGATGGGGGTACATCATCTCTACGCATCTGCTTGCCCCCAAAGCCCAGCTTGATGAGAGCCTTTCTCAACTCAGCTCTGAGATACTGCATGAACTTAATATTCCTCTTTCAACGATAAAAGCCAACAGTAATATGTTGAAAAAACGTATTGGGGATGAAAAGAATCTACAACGTTTGGAACGTATAGAATCTTCTTCCCAAAGGCTCGAAAGACTGTATAAAGAGTTGGTATACAGTATTAAAAAAGAGATACACCCTATAGAAAAAGAGATTTTTTCTTTAAAAACCGTATTGGAAGAACGTATAGATGTTTTTGAAGCATTCGGAAGAAACCGTTTTGAACTGAGTGTAGAAGCACTGCTCCTTAAAGCAGATAAGATCGGTTTTGAAAAGATGATCGATAATTTACTGATGAATGCAATGAAATATTCTCCCAAAGACGCTTCTATTTCCATTAAAACAGAAAATAATATGCTTACTATTACTGATCAAGGTATAGGGATGGATGAGACACAACTATTGCGTGTTTATGAACGTTATTATCAGGGTGACAATAAAAAAGAAGGTGAGGGAATCGGACTTGCTTTGGTAAAAGCTTATTGTGATGAAGAGGGTATAGAGATTCAAATAAAATCCAAAAAGCATCAAGGTACTTCAGTACTTCTAAATTTGGGCAGAATAGTCACAACCTGACCCCTAGTGTTAAATTAGTGTTAAATTCTTGATACAAATCAATTATATTTATTATCCTGTTTAGTTATAATGAAGAGTGTTTGATTATAGTCATAAGATATCTTATTGCTATTGAACAAATAGGCGTTGATCCGAAGAGGTTCGGATCTGTTTAAAATCGTAATTTGAAGGAGGAAAAATGAATTACAAACTCAGTAAATTCGCATCTCTTGTTCTCGGTTCTGCATTGGGTGTTACTACACTGTTTGGTGGAAGTGCATTGCAGGATGTGATGAAAGAGAGAGGTTTGTCTCAAGCAGATCTGCTTGCAGCAGCCAAAACATATACACCAAGCGGTGGACGTGACAAATACCTGGTATTTAGTTCAGGCGGACAGTCAGGACAGATCATGGTTTATGGTGTACCATCTATGAGAATACTTAAATATATCGGTGTATTTACACCGGAGCCTTGGCAGGGGTGGGGGTATGACGATGATACCAAAAAAGTACTTGCCCAAGGTAATATTAGAGGTAAATCGATCACATGGGGTGATACGCACCACCCGGCGATCTCTGAAACAGACGGTAAATATGACGGTAAATGGTTGGTTATCAATGATAAAGCCAATCCAAGAATTGCAGTCATTGATCTAGATGATATGGTAACCAAGCAGATCGTGGTCAACCCGGTATTTAAATCCGATCACGGTGGAGCATTCTTTACACCTAACTCCGAGTATATTCTTGAAGCATGTCAATACGGTGCTCCTCTTGATAATAACTATCACCCGATTGAAGAGTATAAAGAGACGTATCGTGGTGGGGTAACTGTTTGGAAATTTGACCATGAAAAAGGGAAAATTGAGCCTGAAAAATCATTTACGATAGAGATGCCTCCATATATGCAGGATCTTTCTGATGCAGGTAAGGAAGCAAGTTACGGTTGGGGATTCACTAACTCATTCAACTCTGAAATGTATACAGGTGGTATTGAAAAAGGTCTTCCTCCTTTTGAGGCAGGATGTTCAAGAAACGATACAGACTTTTTACATGTTTACAACTGGAAAAAACTGGCTGAACTTGCAAAAGATGACAAGAATGTGAAGATCATCAACGGTGCAAGAGTCATACCTATGGATGTAGCGATCAAAAATGATTGTCTATTCTTGATTCCTGAGCCGAAATCACCGCATGGTGTTGATGTATCACCAGACGGTAAGAACATTGTAGTTTGTGGAAAGCTTGATACGCATGCAACAGTGTATGATTTTGCCAAGATCATGAATGCAGTGAAAAATAAAGAGTATGTGGGTAAAGATCCGTACGGTATTCCTATTCTTGATCTTAAAAAAACAATGCTATGTCAAGCAGAGTTGGGACTTGGCCCATTACATAACCAGTATGGTAAGAATTGGGAAAAAGATGGAGAGATATTTACTTCACTCTATGTTGATTCGCAAGTAGTAAAATGGAACTATCATACATGTAAAGTGGAAGACAGACAGAATGTTAACTATAACATTGGTCACCTTTGTGGTATGGAAGGTAAAACGGAAGATCCTCAGGGAGATTACATTATTGCATTGAATAAACTTGCAATTGACAGATTTAATGAGATCGGACCGTTACACCCGCAAAACCACCAGTTAATCGACGTCCGTGGTAAAAAAATGCAATTGCTTTATGATATGCCGATTCCTCTAGGTGAACCTCACCAGGCAGTGGCGATCCGTGCAGACAAAATCAAGCACCATGTAAGATACAAAATGGGTACCAATCCGTTTACCGGTGAGATCCATGAGGGTAAAACACTTGGAGGTCAAGAGAAGATCGTTCGTAAGGGTAACCATGTCTATGTCTATGGAACAATGGTCAGATCACATATCAACCCTGAACATGTCACTGTAAATAAAGGTGATACGGTTACTTTCTACCTGACTAACCTTGAAAGAGCAGAAGATGAGACACACGGATTTACTGTGGATCAATACAATGTTCATGCTTCCTTAGAGCCTGGTAAAACAGTTGCACTTACATTTAAAGCAGACATGGAAGGTGTATTCCCTTACTACTGTACAGAATTCTGTTCTGCCTTGCACTTGGAGATGATGGGTTACCTTATGGTAAAAGATCCGAACAAGAAGTATACTGCAGCCAAGAAACTTAAAATGGCAGCAATGAGTCCTGAACAGCTTAAAAAAGAGTATGACCAGACTGTAGCAGTAAATGATGCAACAGATAAAGTCATTCAAAGTGTTGTGAAGTTCCTTAAAGAGAACCATTATGAGAAATATCCGACTGTTAAAGCATTGGTTGAAGATGCATTGGATCAGTATGGAAAAATTGCTCAGCAAAAAGCAAAATCCGATGAAGCTGTAAAAGCCGGCAATATGGATAAAGCGATTCTCTTTGAGAATATGATCTGGCAGTATATGGTTAAAACCGCAGATGTTGGGATCAGAGCAAAAGATCTTTTGGTCAAAAAAGTAGCTAAACCTATGAGTGAAGCAGCAACTCGTGGTGAAGAAGCCTATAAAGAGGGTGGATGTAACGGATGTCACGTTATCGGAAAAGTAAGTTCCGGTCCAGACCTTACAGGTGTACTTCAGCGTCATGAAAATGGTGAAGAGTGGGCGAAACAGTGGATCATGCATCCTGAAAAAATGTATGATGATGACTATATCAAGTCTATGATCAACTACTTTAACCTTCGTATGCCTAACCAGGGTATGACAGAAGAACAAACAAAAGATATTATTGAATATCTTAAATGGATCGACGAAAACGCGAACCTCTTCTAGAAACCATACAAATACAAGGGAAAAGTCGATCTCCCATGTATCTTGTGCAAACCTCTCGACATGAGAGGTTTGTCTTATAATTCCAACTTATTTGTTTAAAATATAACTTAAATTGATACCTATCAAGTATATGTGAAGTGGTTTGATGTAGAATAGACAATCTGTATAGATAGTTTAAAAAACTTGAAGAGTTTTTTAAACTACTTATTAAGAAAGGATAAAAAATGAGTTCACTTGCAAAATCAAAAATATTTGCACTGCTGGCATTGGGGATACTGCTCTATTGGTTTGTTATTCCTGCTGTACTGACACATAATGTGGTAGAGATGGGACGACAGGGAAAAGGGGAACAGCTTTCACCACTTACAGTAAAAACATGGGACTACTATCAGAACGGACGTTACGTTTCACCCAATATCCCCAAAGAGGATGCAAATAATTTAAGCAAAATGATCGCAGACGATATGGAGTTGAATGTAGTCACCGCACCGATCTGGTATGTTTCACTTGAAGCTCCAAATTATCCAAAAGATGCGTTCCCGGAAGGGATCCCTGTCTTTTACCACTTTGACGGTTTCTCTGGTGATGTGCATGAGATGAATACGATCAACCACTATATAGGGATGGATCCTATGGAAAGAGGGGCACCGTATCTTCGTATGTTGGCACCGTATGCACTGATCTTTGTAGCATGGATATTTGCAATGTTCCTCATTTACAACGGTAGAATATGGAATGTGTTGATGCTTGTTCCTATTTCTTTGCCTTTGATCTTTATTGGATTCTACTCTTATTGGCTCTATTGGTTCGGACATCATATGCATGCATGGGGAGCATTTAAAATAAAACCGTTTACTCCTACGGTATTTGGAGACGGAAAAGTAGCACAATTCACCACGCACTCCTATCCCAGTATCGGCTTTTGGCTCTTAGTGGCGATCAGTGTTCTGAGTATCCTTGCTTTAGCAGCAAAGCGAAAATACCAAAAAACTGAACAAGTAGCTTAAAATGATAAAAATGATCATAGTCTCTCTTTTATTGCTGTCAAGTCTGCTTACAGCAAGCAATGTACTGCAAGAGGCTATTGATCATGCGAAAGCAGGCTCACGTCTTGAGTTGCCCGCAGGTATCTATCATGGCAATATTGTGATCAATAAACCATTGATCATTGACGGTAAAGACCAGAAAGCGATCATTGAAGGTGATGGTAAAGGTACGGTGATCACTATTACAGCTTCGGGTGTAACAGTGAAGAACCTGACCATCAGGCACAGCGGTGAAGAACATGAACGTGTCGATGCCGGTGTAGCACTTAAAAAAGTGGAACAGTGCAGCGTAGACAACTGTAAAATTGTTGATTGCCTTTTTGGTATAGATATGGTTCAGGTGAGCAGATCACAGATCATTGGAAACTATATTGAGTCCAAACCTTTTGAGCTTGGTCTTAGAGGAGACGGTGTACGTTTATGGTACAGTAATGATAACCACCTAAGCGGTAATCATCTTTACAAGTCCCGTGATTTTGTGGTGTGGTATTCTCATGGAAACCTTATAGAAAAAAACAGAGGTGAATATGGAAGATATTCTTTGCATTTCATGTATACCGGTAAGAATTTTGTGAAGAACAATATCTATAAACATAACTCTGTAGGGATATTTTTTATGTATTCCCAAGATACGGTTGCCACAGGGAATCTGATACAGAATTCCCTGGGAACCACAGGCTTGGGTATAGGAATGAAAGATGCCAGTAATTTTGTACTGAAGAACAATACGATCATTTACTGTGCCAGAGGATTATTCATTGACCGCTCACCTTATGAGCCTGATACGGTCAATGTGATTGAGAACAATAAAATTATTTATAACAGTGAAGGGATACATTTTCACTCTTTGAGTTTGCATAACCGATTTGTAAAAAATATTTTCAAAGGCAATATAGAAAATGTAATCAATGATTCTTACAACACCAAAGTGACAGAAAATGAATTTGACGGGAATTACTGGGATGATTATGAAGGATTTGATAAAAACGGTGACGGTATAGGTGATGGTGCTTATAATTATTATGCCTATGCAGACAAAGTATGGCTGCTTAACCCGAATATAAAATTCTTTTACGGATCACCTGTGATCTCGATATTAAATTTTTTGGCAAAGCTGGCACCTTTTTCCGAGCCGGTACTGCTTTTAAGTGATGAACATCCGAAAATGTATGAAGGACAAGTGTAATGGAAGATAAAAAGCAAAAAATGACTTCAAAAGAGGAGCAAAAAAGACGTCAGTTCATGAAGCAGGCAGCAGGTCTTGGTGTACTGGGAATTGCTGCTGCAGGCGGTATATGGGCAGCCAAAGATTTCAGAAGCAGTAAGCAGAGACTTCGCCCACCCGGAGCTGTTGAGGAAGATAAATATCTTACTATGTGTATCAAGTGCGGGCAGTGTCTGCAGGTGTGTCCGTATGACTCGATCAAATTAGAGGATATTGACGGTAAAGCAGGGGTAGGAACTGCATATATAGATCCGTTGGCACGCGGATGTTATCTTTGTGAAGCTTTTCCTTGTGTACTGGCCTGTCCTACGGGTGCACTCGATCATGAAGCCAATGTGATTGAAAAAGTACATATGGGTATGGCGATCGTAGTTAATGAGAGTGCCTGCCTGGCATTGGAAGGTAAGAAAGTTACCAAGGAGATGATCGGAAGGATATATGATCATACGGCAGTGATCTCTGAAGAAGAGAGGGCAAACAGAAAAGTAGAAATGTATGACAATGACCCTGAAAAGGTTATGTTGCAAAAAACACTTTTGAAAAAGTTGAGTGAGCAGGAGGGGAAAAGTTGCAGTTTGTGTGCAGACCTCTGTCCTTTTATACCGGACCCGAGTGCAGCTATCGGTATGGTTTCAAAAGAGGGCGGACTTTTCCCGGAAATACGAGATGCCTGTGTCGGATGCGGTGCCTGCGTTGAGCTTTGCCCAACCAAAGTATTACAGATACTGCCGTATGCAACCTATGCTGATGTATACGAAAAGAAAAAAGGAATAAGCCATGCTTAGAAGATCAATCATTTTTCCATTGGGTGCAGTACTCTTTTTGCTGAGTGGCTGTGGTAATGAAGAAAGAAAAAACCAAACGGATAAAGTCGTAAATTCTAAAGGGATCGTTGTGACAGAAGGTGCTGTAAAAGCATTGAAAAAAGAGACAAAGAACAAAGAGAACAGCGGACAGTTCTATTACTCTTATAACAAAGAGAAAAAAGGTGATAATTATAATTCTGAAGAGTCCAAGACAAGGACAGAGTTGGATGCCTACAGAGATATAAAATCACCGTATGAGAGAGTCCAGATCACGCTTATGATCCAACAACTGAGTCCTGACTACCGTCTGTTGTGTTCAGCATGCCATGATGATTATGCCAACGGTGTGGTCGGACCTGCACTTTTAGATAAGAATGCCACTTTTATTTTTGATCAGATCATGGCATTTAAGAGCGGAGAGAAGAAAAATCCTCTTATGAAGCAGTTGGTCAATCGTATTGATGAGAAACGACTCAAAGCGATTGCCAAAGAGATTGAGAGATTTAACAGAGAAATTAAAGAGATGAGGAGTAAAAGATAATGAAACATATCATAGCGGCAATAGTAACACTTTTAGCATTGGGAGCGGCATTTATAGTCTATCAGTCAGACAGTGAAGTGCATAAAGTAGACGAGATCAGTAAAATGATAGCTAAAACACAGGTAAAAGTGAATTTGGGTAATAATGCACCTGTAGTACAGCAGCAAACCCAGACTGTATTGAATGAAGAGATAGAAAAAGAGCAGGCTAAAAAGAAAAAAGAACTTGATGAAAAGCTTAATGCACTCAAAAGCAAAGCAGGAAACATGGCAGCATTCAAAGTAAGTCCTCTTTACAAACAAAAGTGTTCTTCTTGCCATGGAGTGAACGGTGAAGGGATCATTGGTCCAAAACTTATTGGTGACAGTGCTGAGAAAGTATATAAGAATCTTATCGATTTCAAATCCGGAAAAAGAAAAAATTATGTGATGTACGGATTGCTAAGTAAAATGGATGAGGAACAACTTAAATCGCTCTCTGATGAGATAGGATCATTTGAGCAGAAACTTAAAGAGTATCAACAGCAGTAAGCTAAAAGGATAAGAGATGGATAGATACAACAGCAGTATTAAGGAGATCGTTAATGCCTCATTATTAAGCACGCTGTATTATAGAACAAAGGATGGTAAGTTCAGACTTACGATCAGAGCATGGAGATGGTTGAGTATCTTTATTATAAATCTGCTCTTTTTTCTTTCATTCCATGTTGATATACAGATGCTTGAAGGAACATTGAACGGTTCAAGACTTTTTGGATTCCATCTGATCGATCCTTTTACGGCACTGGAGATATTTGCCGCAGAACACCATTTTCATATCAATGTTATTATTGGAAGTGTGACCCTGATCGTTTTTTATTTTCTTGTGGGTGGGAAAGCATACTGTTCATGGGTCTGTCCTTACGGATTCCTCTCTGAGATAGGAGAACGTATCCATCAGATACTCGTACGTAAAAAGATCATAAAAGAGCATAAATTCAATCCTAATGTACGTTTTATATTTTGGGCTATTTTCCTTATTGCTGCAGCTATAGACAGCTATCTTGTTTTTGAAGTGCTCAACCCTATAGGGTATGTCAGCAGAGCTATTACTTATGGATGGAGTTTGGCATTTATCTGGGTCTTTGTCGTGCTTGGGATAGAGATCTTCTATTCCAGAAGAGCATGGTGTAAATATGTCTGTCCTGTAGGAACCACTTACAATATGCTGGGTTGGATAGGTATGACAAAAGTCCAATGGGATATGAATAAGTGTGACCACTGTGGCGCTTGTCTGAATGCCTGTTTTGAAGAGCATGTACTTGAATTCATTAAACCAAAGCATGATAAAGATCGTGCAGAAAAAGGTATAGAGAAACAGCTGGTAGTCAACGGTGACTGTACCATGTGCGGCAGATGCTTTGATGTCTGTCATACGGATGCATATAATTATGAATTCAGACTGAAGGATCTTGTGTAAATGTTAGCCATTGCCAAAAATGTTACCAAAAGTTTTATGGGTACCAAAGTGCTTGACAGTGTGGATCTTGCTATTGGCCAGGGTGACCGTATTGCAATGATGGGTCCCAATGGTGCAGGTAAAACGACTATTGTGCGGGCACTGCTTGGATTTTATCATATTGACAGTGGGGAGATCAGGGTTAATGGTGCCGATCCGATCAAAAACAGGGTAGAGGTACTGAAAAATATAAGCTTTATTCCCCAGCTTCCGCCACCTGTGAAACTCAGCATTGAAGAGCTACTCTCTTTTGTAGAGAAAAGTTCTGATATTTCAAGAGAAAAAATATTTGTAGAATCAGAAAGAATGGATCTGGACTTGAAAAACCAATTAAAAAAGCCGTTCTTCAAGCTTTCCGGAGGTATGAAGCAGAAACTTCTTATTGCTATTGCACTATCCAAAAAAAGTAACCTGCTTATTTTTGATGAACCTACAGCCAATCTTGACCCTAAAGGCAGAGAGAAGTTCTATGAGTTACTTACAGAGATCGATCCGGCGTGTTCTACACTTTTTATTACGCACAGACTTGATGAAATAGAAGGATTGGTGAATAGAAAAATCTATATGGATCTTGGAAAGGTGGTAGAAGATGAAAAAATTTAGTTTTCTTTTTTTAACACTCTTTCTTCTGTTCGGATTTTCAGGGTGTGAGAAGAAACCTATCGGCGGTGTACAGCAGATGCATTGGGACAGAGATATGTGTGAACGTTGTAAAATGGCGATCAGTGAAAGAAAGTTTGCTGTTCAGATCATTGATCCCAAAACAGGGAAAGATTATAAATTTGATGATCTGGGCTGTGCGGTACTTTGGTTAAAAGAAGAAAAAATACCTTGGGCAAAGCAGGCGATCATTTGGATCACGGATGCTAAAACAGGTGCATGGATCGATGCAAGAAAAGCAAAATATGTGAATGATGCAATTACGCCTATGGCCTATGGTTTTGCAGCCTATTCGGATGCAACGCTTCCCAAAGGTGCTAAAGTGTTTGACTATCCTTATGTAGCTAAAAAAATAGTAGAGATAGAGAAAGAAAATTCAACAAAAGTAAAGGCGTACTGATGAAAAATCTTTTACTTATTGCCTATTTGGATGT
>Ga0256828_1001625_pt1 | contig 13825 bp, 10 predicted proteins | sample CV88metaG_FD_185993 | JGI IMG/M metagenome (GOLD analysis project Ga0256828, IMG submission 185993) | Hydrothermal vent microbial communities from East Pacific Rise, Pacific Ocean - CV88 | ecosystem: Environmental > Aquatic > Marine > Hydrothermal vents | place: Pacific Ocean: East Pacific Rise... | reverse complement strand
TGAAAGGAGTGTTCTAGTGTAATTACCTTATATCTCTTTTTTTTAAAATTTATCTCTCCATATTTTCTTGCAATCTTAATTGCCCCCTCATTTGCCTCAGCTCCAGAGTTTGCAAAAAAGATTGCCCCATTATATCCACTAAGCTCACAAATTTTTTGGGCTAATTTCGCTTGAGGCTCTATCACTTGTAGATTTGAGATATGGATAATTTTTTTTGCTTGGTCACATATTGCACTACTCAATCTCCTATTCCCATGCCCTACACTACTAACCCCAATTCCAGAGGCAAAATCTATAAACTCCTCTCCATCTTCACTAAATAGAGTAGCATTTTCACCTCTTACAAAATTTGTATAGTCTCTTGTGTAGGTTTGTAACACAAACTGCTTATCTAACTCTTCTAAATTCAAAATATCTACTCCTAAACTTAAATATTCTTTTTATAATCTTCATGTAAAGGTGGAAACTTTAACTTTCCCCCACCAACTAAGTGAAAATGTAGATGAAAAATCTCCTGTCCCCCATCTTCTCCAATATTTGTAATAAGTCTATATCCACTCTTATCCAATCCCAATTTTCTTGCCACCTCCTGTATAAATGGTGTTATCTCCTCCATCACCTCTTTTGGAGTCTCTTGAAATGATTTTATATGCTCTTTTGGAATAATTAGAATATGGATTGGTGCTATCGGATATAGGTCATGAAATGCTATAAATTGGTTATTCTCTAACACTTTATCACTTGGAAGTTCACCTTTTACAATCTTACAAAAAATACACATTATATACCCTTTAAAAAAAATATAAAAAATATGGGAGATTATAGCACATTCCTTCCCACTATTTAGTATATTTTGGATAAAATCTCACAAAATATAAGATAATTGAATAGAGGTTATTTTGAAAGAGTTAGAAGCTAAAATCTCTCAAGCTAGTTCACTTGAAGAGTTAGAAAAAGTTAGGATTGAACTGTTTGGCAAAAAAGGAATATTGGCTTTGGAGTTTGCGAAACTAAAAGATATTCCAAACTCTGAAAAAAAGAGCTTTGCAGAGGGGTTAAATAGAAAAAAGGCTCATCTACAAAAACTATATGAGATAGCCCTTGCAGAGTTAAAAGAGAGGAGAATCGAAGATATATTAAAGAGTGAAATTTTAGATGTATCTCTCTATGGAAATTTAGAGACAAAGGGGGCGTTACACCCCGTTATGCAGACAATGGATAAGATTATCGATTACTTTATTGCAATGAACTTCTCTATAGAAGATGGTCCTAAGATAGAAGATGATTTTCACAACTTTGAAGCTCTAAATCTGCCAAAAAACCACCCTGCAAGGGATATGCAAGATACTTTTTTTTGTGGAGATAAAAAACTACTTAGAACACACACCTCTCCAGTTCAGATTAGAACTATGTTAAAACAGAAACCTCCAATTAGAATGATTGCTCCGGGTGCCGTATTTAGAAAAGATTATGACCTAACACATACACCAATGTTTCATCAGGTGGAGGGGCTTGTAGTCCAAAAAAAGGGAGAGGTTAGCTTTGCAAATCTAAAATTTATACTATCTGACTTTTTACACTATATGTTTGGAGATGTAGAGATTAGATTTAGACCAAGCTTTTTTCCATTTACAGAGCCATCTGCAGAGGTTGATATATCTTGCATATTCTGCAAAGGGGAGGGGTGTAGAGTCTGCTCCCATAGTGGTTGGTTAGAGGTTTTAGGTTGTGGAATAGTTGACCCAAATGTATTTAAGGCAGTGGGATATAGAGGTGTAAGTGGATACGCATTTGGTCTAGGGGTGGAGAGATTTGCAATGCTACTACATCAAATTCCAGATTTAAGAATGCTATTTGAAGGAGATTTGAGATTATTGGAGCAGTTTAGATGATAGTTACTAGAACATGGTTAAATAACTTTATAGATATTAGCAGTATTAGCGATAAAAAGCTGTATGAGACATTTAACAATATAGGCTTAGAGGTTGATAACTTTAAAAAATATACAATTCCTAAAAATGTGGTAGTTGGGAGAGTTCTATCTTGCCGAAAACACCCAAACGCAAATAAGTTAAATCTCTGCAGAGTAGATGTTGGAGATGAGAAGTTGGAGATTGTATGTGGGGCATCAAATGTTGTAGATGCAAAATATGTGGCAGTTGCAAAGGTTGGTGCCGTATTAGAGGGGAATTTTGAGATTAAGCCCATTAATCTAAGAGGGGTTGATAGCTATGGCATGATATGCTCCTCAACTGAACTTGGACTACCCAAAATAAATGATGGAATTATGATTTTAGATGAGAGCATTGGAAAGCTTATAGTTGGAAAAGAGCTAAATGAGTATCCAAAAATTGCCGATAGTGTATTTGAACTAGAACTCACCCCAAATAGGGGAGATTGTCTTAGCATATATGGAGTAGCGAGGGATTTAAGTGCTGCTTTAGATATTCCTCTCAATAATTTAGATTATGAGGGGAGTGATAAGTTAAAGATTGGACTAGCGAGAATTGCAGAGCTTAGAGCTTTAGGACACATAAAGGCATCTCTAAAATATACTCTAGTTGAGTTAGAAAATGTATATACCTCTTTAATTATAGCTTTAAGGTTGGGTTTTGTTAGAAAGAAATTGGATAGTAATCTATCAAATTTAGTAAACTATACAATTCATACAGTAGGAGTAATTATTAGAGCCTATGATATTACAAATATCACTGTAAATGATGAGCATAAACTCTCAATTATAGCATCAACTAAAGATAATATTACAAAGGTGGAGGTTAATAAGAGAGAGTTCTCAATAGTCGGAGTTTGCCAAAAAGAGGAGACAAAAGTTAGCAACTCCAGTAAAAAAGTGCTACTAGAGGCTAGTTATGTAAATCCGGAAATTTTGGTAGATGCAGTGGCAAAATCTAACCTAGAGACAGATGAACTATACTATCACACATCGAGGGGGAGTGAACCCGACTTCTCTCTAGGGCTAAAATATATCACATATCTACTTGAAGAGTATAATGAGTGTAACTTTTTTGATGGATACCTCTCCATAGAAGATGAGACCGAACCAAAAATTATCACAATTAATGATGATGAGATATCTCAAATTGTGGGTAAAAAGATAGAGAAGAGTGAAATTTTAACAATTCTTACAGCTCTAGGGTTTAGAGTTCATAGCTCTGCAGAAGATGCATTTGGGGTTACAGTTCCAAAATTTAGACATGATATTGAGAATATATTTGATATTACAGAGGAGATTGTTAGAATAATAGGGATAAATAATATTGAAAATAGACCTCTTGAATTTATAGAGAAGAATAGATTAAGTCCAATTACAAAAAAATTCTTTGCAAAAAAGGAGTTAAAACAGAGAGCAATTAGTGCATCTTTCTTTGAGACGGTATCTTACGCCTTTAGCGATAAGAGATTACTAAAAAAATATGGGTTTAAAACTGTAAAGGAGGAGCTAGATATTATAAATCCAATTACAGAGGATTTAAATACATTGAGAACTACACTCCTAATAAACCTTCTAAATGCTGTAAAGAGAAATATAAACTACTCAAAGCGAACTATTGCTCTATTTGAAATTGGAACTGTATTTAATGAGAATAGAGAGGAGAGAGAGCTATTTAGCCTTATCTTTACCGGACAGAGAGAAAAGGAGAGTGTATCAAATAGTGGAAAGCCCTCAAATATAGATTTTAAAACATTTGTGGAGAAACTATCTGCAATTATTGGAAATTTTGAATTGAGGGTTAGCCATCAGCAAAATAGATTAATTCACCCATATCAATCGGCAGATATTATCCAAAATGGAGATATTTGTGGTTTTATATCAAAACTACACCCAAAAGTTAAAGAGGAGTTGGAGCTACCGGAGACATATATTGCAGAACTTGAACTTGAGAAGATTATGCCTATAAATATAAAAGTAGATGGCATATCTAAATTTCAAGGGGTATATAAAGATTTAAGTTTAGTTGTAGATAAAAATCTCCCATATAATCAGATATCAACTCTAATTGAGCTATTAAAGCTTCCTATATTAAAAAAATACTACCCAATAGATATTTATGAAGATGAATCTCTAAAGGATAAAAAGAGTTTAACCATTAGACTATTTTTACAATCTATGGATAACACCTTAGAGGATAGAGAGATAGAAGAGACAATAGATACAATTATAAGAGAGCTAAAAGAACAGTATGGTGCTAGTTTAAGATGAGAAAGGTAAAAGTTTTTAAGATATTTAATGGATTCAATTTAGAGTGTGATGATATTGCACCGGATAAATCTATATCTCATAGATGTGCAATATTTTCTCTATTGAGTGATAAGACATCAACTATTGAGAATTTTCTATTGGCAGAAGATACATTAGCTTCACTATCAATAGCTAAACAGCTTGGAGCTAAAATTAAAAGAGAGGGTGGATATATAGAGATTACACCTCCCAAAAAGCTAAAAGAGCCTGAGGAGGTTTTAAATTGTGGAAATGCTGGAACTGCAATTAGACTATATATAGGATTTTTAGCCGGAGTAGATGGGCTATTTATATTGACCGGAGATAGATATCTAAGAGCTAGACCAATGAGTAGAGTTGTAGAGCCTCTTAGAGAGATTGGGGCGAGAATTGATGGAAGAGAGAATGGAAATTTAGCTCCAATAGTAATTAGAGGGGGAAAGTTAAAACCATTTAGATACAACTCACCACTAAACTCAGCTCAAGTTAAATCTGCCCTTATTTTAGCATCACTTAGAGCATATAGCAAGAGCTACTATAGAGAGGCAATATTATCGAGAGACCACACGGAGAGAATTTTGAGGGGAATGGGTGCAGATGTTATTACACTAGATAATGGCTGGATTGAGATAACTCCCCTAAAAAAACCTCTAAAACCCTTAAATATTAGAGTTCCGTCTGACCCATCAAGTGGATTTTTCTTTGCAGTAGCCACTGCAGTTACCCCAAATAGCAAAGCTGTAATAAAAAATCTATCTCTAAATAAAACTAGAATAGAGGCATATAGAGTTCTAAAAGAGATGGGAGCAGATATTGAATTTATAGAGAAAGAGAATATATATGAGCCAATAGGTGATATTATTATTAAATATAATGGCAAATTAAAGGCTGTAACTCTCAATAGAAATATCGCTTGGTTAATAGATGAACTTCCTGCCCTCTCAATAGCTATGGCAACAGCAGATGGTGTTAGTGTAGTAAAAAATGCAAAAGAGCTTAGAGTAAAAGAGAGCGATAGAATCTCCACCATCTTAGAGGGTCTAAATAGGTGTGGAATTGAGACAAAAGAGTTTAATGATGGGTATGAGATTAGAGGTGGAGAGTTAAATAGTGCCACTATAAATAGTTATGGAGACCATAGAGTAGCTATGAGCTTTGCGATAGCTGGAGTTATAGCAAATATAAAAATTGAGGATATAGAGTGTATAAATACATCTTTTCCAAACTTTTTCGATATACTTAGTAGAATCACAAATATTGAATTTAAGGATTAAACTAATATGAAGATTGAATTAGCTTCTAGTTACGGATTCTGCTATGGGGTAAAGAGAGCCATCAATATAGCAGAACAGCATGAGAATAGTATAACCTATGGACCCCTAATACACAATAAAGATGAGATAAATAGATTAAATTCAAAATATGGAATAGGTCTCGCAAATAGCCTAACGGATATAAAGGCTAAAGATACCGTTGTAATTAGAACACATGGTATTCCAAAAAATGAGCTAGAGATATTAAAACAGCAAGAGAATAAGATTATAAACGCTACATGCCCCTATGTTACAAAACCTCAACAGATAGTGGCAAAGATGAGTCAAGAGGACTACTCTATTATAATATTTGGAGATAAAAACCATCCAGAGATAAAGGGGGTTGTAAGTTATACAAAAGATAGAAATAACGCATTTATAGTCCTAAAGAGAGAGGAGTTAGATGAACTTCCTCTAAAATCAAAGGTGGCAGTTGTAGCTCAAACAACTAGAAAACCTGAAGATTTTTTAGAGATAGTAAATGCTCTAATTTTAAAACATAAAGAGGTTAGAGTATTTAATACAATCTGTAATGCCACATTTGAAAATCAAGATGCGGCAAAGGATTTGGCAAAGAGAGCCGATATTATGATTATAATAGGTGGAAAACACTCCTCAAATACAAAACAGCTCTATAATATTGCCAAAAAGTGGTGTCAAGATAGCTACTTAATAGAGAATGAGAGAGAGCTAAAAGAGGTGTGGTTTAAGGGTAAAAAGCTCTGTGGAATCTCAGCCGGGGCGTCAACTCCCGATTGGATAGTCCAAAATGTTATAGAGCATATTAAGAGAATAAAATAAAGATTAATATATATCTTTTCATTTCTCATTAAAAAAAATATTGTATAATTAGCCCAAAATTAGGCTAGGCAAGGATTAGTAAGTATGAGTACGAAGTTCGAAGATATCGAAGTAGAAGATGTTGACTTTGAAGCGATGCTAGAGGAGTCATTTAAGAAGAGAGATTCAAATAGCGATTTAATAGAAGGTGTTATTGTAAAGATAAATGAGGCGGAAAATCAAGTGGTTATTGATATTGGAAGAAAAAATGAGGCTATTATGTCTCTTGACCAGATAAGAGATGAAGATGGAGAGATAATCTTTAAAGTTGGAGATACAATTCCAGTTGTTATTACAAAGACAAAGGGGGAGAGAGTCAGTATCTCCTATAAACAGGCAGAGAAGAGATTGGCTTTGGCTGAATTTATTGATGAGTATGATGATGAAGAGGAGTATATCGTAGATGGGGTTATCGTTAGAAAAAATAAGGGTGGTTTTGTTGTCGATGTATCCGATTTAGAATTTTTTATGCCAAAGACACTCTCATATATATCCCCAAAGATAAATCCTATTGGAAAGAGAATTAAAGCTTTAATCTTAAAAGTAGATAAAGATAAACAGAGTGTTATAATCTCCAGAAAAGATTTAATAGAGAGAGAGAAGAGAGAGCTTCAAGAGATTGTAGATAAACTACTAAAAGATAGAGCAGTAGTTCTTGGAACTGTAAAGAAGATTACATCTTATGGCATGTTTGTAGATGTGGGTGGACTTGATGGACTTGTTCACTACTCCAAAATTTCACATAAGGGTCCAGTAAATCCTGCAAAACATTTTAAAGAGGGTGATGAGGTTAATGTTGTAGCAATCGATTTTGATAAAAAGAAAAAACATCTATCTCTATCTATAAAAGATGCAACTCCTGACCCTTGGGAGGATATAGATAAAAATTTAAAAAAGGGAGATACCGTATCGGTTATAGTATCAAATATTGAACCCTATGGTGCATTTGTTGACTTAGGAAATGATTTAGAGGCATTTTTACATGTATCTGAAATATCTTGGGATAAAAATGTAAAACACCCTAAAGATTATCTAAAAATAGGTGATAAATTAGATGTTGAAGTTATTGAAATAGATAAATCAAAGAGAAAACTCCGAGTTAGTAGAAAAACCTTGCTTCCTAAGCCTATTGAAGTTTTTGCATCAAAATATAGAGTTGGAGATATTGTAAAGGGTAGAATCTCATCTATTACAGATTTTGGAGCATTTGTAAAAATTGGTAATATTGAGGGGTTAATTCATAACCAAGAGGTCTCTTGGGATAAGAGTGCAACAGCTAAAAACAGTTTTAAAAAGGGAGATGAGGTAGAGGTTAAAATCATTAAGATAGATACGGAAAATGGTAAAATCTCTTTAAGTAAAAAGGCACTTGAGGAGTCTCCAATATCAAAATTTACAAAAAAACATAGAGTGGGAGATATAGTAGAGGGGACACTAAAGGATAAAAAGGAGTTTGGACTATTTGTATCTTTAGATAAAGGGGTTGATGCTCTATTGAGAATTGAGGATTTAGGGACTCTTAAATCTGATGAACTCCAAAAGGGTGACAAGATTAGAGGAGTTATTACACACTTAGACCCTAAAAATGGAAAAATTAGAATATCTGTGAGAAGATTACAGAAGCAGGAGGAGAGGGAGGCTCTTAAGAGAGTAAATAAGGAGCAAGATGATATCTTAACACTGGGCGATGTGCTAAAAGAGTATCTAAATAAGTAGGATTAAATTAAAATGTCTAAATTTACAGTTGTAGTGTGTGACCATATTCACCAAAGTGGATTAGATATCTTATCAAATGATTCAAAAATTGAGTTGATAGATGCTTCAGATGAGCCGAAAGATAAACTCATAAAAGAGATTATCCCAAAAGCTGACGTGGCAATTACACGCTCATCTACAGATGTAGATGAACACTTTTTAAAAAGTGCAGAGAGATTAAAAGCCATAGTTAGAGCTGGAGTTGGAGTTGATAATGTAGATATCGATGGGTGTAGCAAAAGGGGAATAGTGGTCATGAATGTCCCAACGGCAAATACAATCGCAGCAGTTGAACTTACAATGGCACATATGCTCTCTTGTGTTAGACAGTTCCCCTATGCACATAATAATCTTAAGCAGGATAGAATCTGGCGAAGACAAGATTGGTATGGGACAGAGTTAAAGGGTAAAAAGCTAGGTATTATTGGATTTGGAAATATTGGCTCAAGAGTTGGAGTTAGAGCTAAAGCTTTCGATATGGAGGTTATAACCTATGACCCATATATCGACCCAAAAAAGGCTACAGACCTAGATATAACATATACAAAAAATTTTGATGATATCCTCTCTTGTGACATAATTACAATCCACACCCCAAAGACAAAAGAGACAGTAGGAATGGTTGGAGCAGAAGAGATTGCAAAAATGAGAGATGGGGTTATATTAATAAATTGTGCAAGAGGTGGATTGTATGATGAGAAGGCACTATATAATGGATTGAAATCTGGAAAGATAGCAATGGCAGGAATTGATGTATTTGCAAAAGAACCGGCAGTGGATAATCCTCTCCTAGACCTAAATAATGTTACAGTAACACCTCACCTCGGAGCAAATACGCAGGAGTCCCAAAGAAATATAGCGATTCAATCTGCAGAGAGTGCAATCTTAAGTGCCAAAGGTATCTCATATCCAAATGCCTTAAATCTCCCTATAAAGGAGAGCGATATTCCAGATAATATAAAACCATATTTTGAGCTAATTCAAAAGATGGGAAATATATCTGCACAAGCCACTAGAGAAAAAATTGAAAAAATTAAGGTTATTACAGAGGGAGAAGTATCTAACTATATAGATAGTATTACCACTTTTGGAGTAGTTGGAATCTTAAAAGAGCTATTGGAAGATGGTGTAAATTATGTAAATGCTGAATTTGTTGTAAAGGATTTGGGAATTACAGTAGAGAGAGAGAAGAGTATAAAAAAATCTGGACTTGCCAATAAGATTACCATAGCTCTTACAACTATAAATCAAAATTTTCAAATTAGTGGAACTATCTTTGGAGAGGATACTCAACGAATAATAGAGATAAATGGGTATAAATTGGATTTAGAGCCAAAGGGTAAAATGATACTCTTTAGAAATACCGATGTTCCGGGAGTTATTGCAGATGTTGGTAGAATTATTGCAAGTTACAATGTAAATATATCAGATTTTAGACTTGGAAGAGACTCAAACTCCCAAGCCCTAGCAGTTGTAAAGGTTGATAATGATGTAGAGAAGTCTCTACTAGATGAACTCTCATCTCTTGAGACATGTATTAGTGTAACTTATGTAGTGATTTAAAACAATTTATATACTAAAAAGGCTTACAGATTATCTCTGTGAGTGCTTTTGATAACTATCTTCACTTTTTCTGATTTTTTTTAAAATTAATAATAAAATTAATTGTTGAATTAATAATTATAGATATAATTATTTTTAATTATAGAGATAATTTAATATTTATTTTGATAAAAAAATTGTAGAATTTGCATAAATAAAATAGTAAAGGAGGTATAAGTGGCGATTAGAAGGAGCCTTATAGTAGTTTTTTTACTACTGTTTTTCAATTTAGAGGCAGTAGCAACAGAGAAAGGAATTGAAAATCTCTCATTAGAGGAAGCACTTAGCATAATGAAACAGAGCAATTTGGAGCTAAAAATCTCTAAATTTAATGAGGAGATTAAAAGGTATGAGGCAGAGATTGCAAAGGGTCATAAACTTGGAAAATTAGATGTTATAGTGGAAGATGCCTACTCTAATGATGCAGGAAATGTTTTTGGATTTAAGCTAAAGAGCAGGGAGGCAACCTTTGGCGATTTTGGAGCAGATGAGTTTATGAATAATATGGGAATGGCTCAACAGGGTGATATGGCAGCAGCCGGTAGAATGTATAGTGACCCACCAAATAGATTAAATAAGCCAGACCCAAGAAACCACTTTCAGACAACTTTTAAATATATGGTTCCTCTATATACAGGAGGAAAATTGGAGCAGTATCAAAAGATTACAAAAGCTCTACATAAAATGAGTAAATTAGATACAAAAAAACTTCTAAATGAGAAGATATTTCAGGTAAAAAAGACATTTTATGATATATCTCTAGTGGAGGAGTATATTACAAATCTAAGTCAAATTATCTCAAATATAGATAGATTGGAGGAGATAGTAGCATCTATGAGAGAAGAGGGGTATGCCAAAGAGATTGACCAATTGGAGGTTCAAGCTAGAAGAGCAGAAGCTCAAAGTATGCTCTCACAAGCAGAGTTTAATAAGAAGTTGGCATATCAATATCTCTCATTTCTACTAAACCAAGATGTTGCATCAATTGTGCCAATATATACAGCTCCGGAAATTCCACAAATTGAGAAGGAGAGAGTTCACGCTCTAAATTTAGATATTCAAAAGGCAAAACTTGGACTAAAAATTACAGGTATGGCTATAAAGGTGCAGGAGTCAAATTTTTTACCGGAAGTTGGAGCAATGGCAGAGTATGGAAGTTCAGATAATACACCTCTAAATAGATTTTTTGATAAGGACTTCTATACGGTTGGAGTTCAGGCAAAATGGAATCTATTTGATGGACACATAAAGGATAATAATCTACAGAAGGCAAAGATTGAAAAGTTAAAAGTTCAAGAGCAGGTCAATTTAGCAAAAAAAGGGGTATGTTTAAAAGTTAGAAAGACATTGACTCAAATTAAAAGTAAAGAGGCAGATATTGCAAGTTTAGAGAAACAGCTAGAGTTTGCAAATAAGGTATATGAGACCTATGAAGAGCAGTATAAAGAGGGAATTAAATCAATATCAGATGTTTTAATTAAACAGTCAAAAGAGCTAGAGGTTCTATTAAAACTTCTTACAGCAAAAAATGATAGAAATACTAAAGTATTTGAGTTAGAAAATATTATTAATGAAAAAGGAGAGGAGATATAATGAAAAAATTAGCACTACTATCTATTGTAACTCTTAGTCTATTAAATGCTATGGAGTTAAATTTAAGTGGCTCTGTAATATCTGATAATCAGAAGATGATTACAAGTAGATATATGGGTATAGTAAAGAAGATGTTAGTTAGTGAAGGGGATATTGTTAAAAAGGGGCAACTACTATATGTAATAGACTCAAAGGAGATAGATGCTAAGAAAGAGCAGGTGGAACTAGGTATATCTCAAGCAGAGTTGGCACTTCAGATGAATAAAAATCAACTAAATAATGTTCTATTAAATCTTGGAAGATATCAAAGATTATATAAAAAGGGAATGGTATCTAAATATGAGTTGGAGAATCTACAATTAGCTGCAAAAAATCTAAAAGATATGGTAAAGATATCTAAAAAACAGGTGGCACAAGCTAAAGCTATGAAAAAAGAGGTTATGAACCAATATAACTATCTAAAACTTAGAGCACCAAATAGTGGTGTAATTATTGCTAAGAAGTTAAATACTGGAGAGATGTCAATTCCGGGAATGCCGGGTGTAATCTTGACAGACCTTAGCAAATTGAGTATTATGGTTGAGATTGCTGAAGATGATATAAAATATATGAATTTAGGTAAAGAGGTAGATATTACAATTCCATCTATTGGATTAAAAACGGTAGGTAAAATCTACTCAATTATTCCGAGTTCAAACCCTATGACACATAAATTTAAAATGAAAATTAAATTTAAAACAAAAGGAAAACCTGTATATCCGGGTATGTATGTAAATGTTCATATTAAAGAGTAGAGGAAGGGGTTTATGAGACAGAAGTATAAAGTAAAAGATATAGCGGGAAAGTTAGCTTTAGGTTTTTTAAAAAATCCTCTAACTTCCGTTTTGGGGATTGTCTTACTTCTATTGGGTTGGATATCTCTTACCACAATGCCAAGGGAGGAGGACCCACAAATTGCAATTAGTGGAGGGGCAGTAATTGTTGCAATGCCCGGAGCAACTCCAAGGGAGGTAGAGAATATTATAATAAACCCTTTAGAGAGAAAATTGAGAGAGATAAAGGGTATTGAACACATTTACGGTATGGCTATGGATAATGTGGGTATTGTAAATGTTATGTATTATATTGGAGAAGATAGAGAAAAATCAAATTTAAAACTCTATGATAAGGTTATGCAAAATATGGACAATATGCCAAAAGGGGTTATGCAACCTTTAGTAAAGCCTTTCGATATAGATATCGATGTCCCAATTATAACATTGGCATTTTATCAAAAAAAAGGTTCTAAACTATCTATAACTGAGTTTATAGAGAAGATAAAAAAGATTCAACATAAGATAAATGCGATAGAGAATGTAGCAAAGACCACTCTAAAAGGTGCTCATAAGAGACAATACAATATTCAAGTGGATATGGGTAAACTCTCAGCCTACCACCTATCTATGGGGCAGATTATGAAAGCTGTTCAATCTGTTGCTGTAAATGTGCCAGATGTAAAGGGGAGAACTAGAGATGGAAAACTCACAATATTTGGAGTTAAAAATGCAATAGAGAGTGTGGAAGATGTAAAAAATGTAATGGTTGCAAACTATATGGGTTCTCCAATATATCTAAGAGACGTAGCAAAAGTTGAAGATGGAATTGATATTCAAAATTTTCAAGATGTAGGGCTTATATTTAGAAAAGATAATAATATCAAAAATCCATTTAATAGTGAGATACCACAAGTAACACTCACAGTGGCAAAACTTGCAGGGACAAACGCCGTATTTGTAGCAAAAGATGTCGAAGAGATGCTAAAAGAGCATGAATCGGAGTTTGAAAAAGATGGAATTGGATATATTGTTACAAGAGATTATGGAGAGAGGGCAAATGAGGCTGTAAATGAGCTTATGCATCACCTAGAGATTACAATTTTAATTATTGCAATCATGTTAGTATTTGCACTAGGTTGGAGAGAGTCAATTATTGTTACATTTACAGTTCCAGCAATTTTAGCTATTACTCTATTTATAGCCTATGTGACAGGACAGACAATTAATAGAATTACACTCTTTGCATTCCTATTATCACTAGGATTATTGGTAGATGCTGCAATTATTGTAATTGAGAATATACATCGCCATCTACACTCACATGATGCATATAAAAGAGATATGGAGGAGATATTGGTAGAGGCGACTGATGAGGTTGGAGCACCAACCAATATTGCAACTTTAGCAATTATTATGACAATGATTCCAATGGCATTTGTTGGTGGAATGATGGGGTCATTTATGAAACCTATCCCTCTAAATGTGCCGGTAGCACTTTTAGCTTCACTTGTTGTGGCATATATATTTACACCATATTTAAGTCTAAAACTCTTAAAAAAACCGACAAGAAAACACCATCATAAAGGAAAGAAGTAGATGAATGGGTTTGCAAAATTTATTTATAATATAATAAACAGCAGGTTTAAAAAGTTTCTTGTAATACTGCT
>Ga0256828_1001624_pt1 | contig 13825 bp, 15 predicted proteins | sample CV88metaG_FD_185993 | JGI IMG/M metagenome (GOLD analysis project Ga0256828, IMG submission 185993) | Hydrothermal vent microbial communities from East Pacific Rise, Pacific Ocean - CV88 | ecosystem: Environmental > Aquatic > Marine > Hydrothermal vents | place: Pacific Ocean: East Pacific Rise... | reverse complement strand
AGAGGGAGTAAAAGGCACAACCCTTCCACACCCTAAAAAGAGAAGAAGAAAGAGAGCAAAAAGAGCATATCGCCTAAATGTAGAAGAGTCTAAATCAGACAAAAGTTCACCCCTTAAGTTCCTTAATTTTTGTTTTGGTGGAGCAATGAATTGCACCCTACGCAAACTGATACATCCCATTCGTAGGGTGTATTTCAATACACCATTTTAACTCATTTTATAAAATCAAACCAATCTTAGACGTGCGAGGTGGTCGTACCTACGAGAGTGTCGCATAGAAAGAGGAGAGCCATAAACTAGAGAGGAGTAACAGTAGTAGCATTACTACACCATAAAGCCATAGAAGTTTAGGGTATTTCGCAAGAAAAAAGCCTCCTAAGCTTCCTACAATGAGCCCACCAACATGAGCAGAAACATCTATGGATGCTATGGAGAATCCTAGCACTAAGTTAATACCTAAAATGACAGCAAAATCTTTCATAAAGGCTTTGGTATGGGCTTGGATTTGATGACGATGGGCAACAAAAAATCCTGCCATAGCACCAAAAATACCAAAAATAGCCCCACTTGCCCCTACACCTACACCCACTGGATGCATATAGAGTGAAGCGATACCACCAAAGAGACCAGAGAAGAGGTAGAGCAATAGATATGCCTTAGAGGAGAAGTAGCTCTCTACTCCACGCCCTACAAGATACAAAGAGACCATATTCATCAACAAGTGTGTCATACCTCCATGCAAAAACATAGCACTAAAAAGTCTCCACCACTGCTCATAGAGTACCGTATAGGGTCCAAAAAGTGCCCCCATATCGACTAAAGTCTGGGTATCTATCTCTATAAGACTATGGCTTACCCCTACAGATATGAGGTAGACTATACTATTGAGGAGTATCAGTGTTAATGTAATTTTAAAGCGTGACAGATGTGAGAACATACGACTTAACAGATAGCTGAAGGGAAGATGACACCATCTATCCCTAAACGGGCAATTTTTGTAATCTCTTTCTCTTCATGAATCAACGCTAAAACACGGGTATCGAAAAGGTACTCTTGTGCAATAGGCTGAATACTTAATGCGGCATCCTCTTCACAAATCATATAGTCTGCCCCTAACGCATTGGCAAAGATAGCATCATTGAGGCTATTGACGGTTACAGCAAAAGAGATATCTTGTGCCTTACAATAAGTAGCTAAAGCATGTGAATCAACCAATGGCTCTAACAATACCACATCATCACTCTGTGTATTTTGAATATCTTCAGCTAAAAATACTTTTACAAAACGTTGACTCTTCACCCATGGGTGTCCTACAATAATCATCTTCTTCTCCTTACTTTATACACTCAATAGAGCAATAGGTTTTCCCCTGCTTTACAATCGCCTCTTTATGTGTCACATAGGTACCACATGTAACACACTCTACAAGCGTGTCATCAGCCATCTTCTTCTGCTCTTTATATTTGCCTAAAGAGGGAAAGGTTCCCCCAAAAAATCTATAGACCATCACCCCAATAAAGGCAACCAATAGTAACTTTAAAATCATACTTCTCCTTTAATCCACAGATAGTTTCTCTGGTTTTTTTCTATAATCTCATAGCAAAAATGTGTTGCGATATTGGCTACTTCATCAAAAACCCTAGAGCCCTTATAGAACAAATAGGCACTCTTTTCATCGCTTAGGTGTTGGGTTAAATCTAACAAAAGCTTTGTATTGGTCACAGCCCTTGAGCTTATCATCTCAAAAGGAGTATGGCTCACTTGCTCTACTCTCTTAGCTTCTACTTTAACATTTGCTAAACCCAAGTCGATACTCGCATACTTTAAAAAAGAGACCCTCTTCTTTAAAGGTTCAGCCAATACCACCTCACACTCAGGCAACGCAATGGCCAAGACAAGCCCTGGAAACCCTGCCCCAGTTCCTACATCAAGCAGACTCTTTGGTGATTCTATAAAAGTTAAAGGATAGAGTGAATCTACAATATTGTCATAGATCTTCTCAATACTCTTTGCTCCTGTTAAATTATGGACTTGATTCCACTCATGTAACAAAGCAGCAAACGCAACCAACTTCTCCATAGAGACTTCTGGCAATACAATACCCTCTTTTTGTAAATAGTGTGTTAAATCTATCATATTTCTCCTACATATTTTTTAATGCTATTTAACTAGAACTGTTACCATACCCATTGCCATTACCGTTGCCATTACTACTACCATATCCGTTGCCACTTTTCAAAGTTTCGGTTAAAGCCAATGTACCTAAAACTGTTACCACAGGTGTCCGATAGAGTAATTTTTTTAAAAATATACGTCTCTTTTTTTCTACAAAATCTAAATTTTTCTCTTTCATTTTATTGTCTTTTTAACCAATCCACTCTCTTCAAGTTTATCAATAAACTCCAATAAATCAGATATTAAAACTTGCTCTTCTACTTCATATTTTTCTAAAAGTGCTTTCAATACCTTTTGTAGTTCTCCATCATATCTCTCAATCTCTTGCCAAATAGCTGTACCTACGCCATCTAATCCAAAGTAGTTTTCACTCTGCATATCAAGCAAAACCATCTCACCGTCTACCTCTTGTGCAAAAACAGTAGGTGCAAATATAACTTTTTGTGTTAGTAGCATCTATATTCCTTTGTGCTATTTTAAGACAAATAGTATAGCATAAAAGTAATACGCTTTAACGCATTTTCCATTCTTAGCACCAAAGCAGATTATAAATGTAAATAACTATACCTTTTTTACACGCAATATATGTGTAGTCAAACTCCTATATACCTCGTCTAAACGCTCTAAACTCCATGGTATTTTCACTACAAATACCTCTACATTTTTGAGTGATTGGCTCAAATAATACATACGTTGTTTTTGTAAAAAAGGCAATGAAAAAAGATAGTGAGGCAAAACCTTATAAAATTTTTCAAACCCCTTTACCTCTTCTATCTCTACTGCTGCCTCTTTATCTGCTCTTTCCAATAGATAACACACAGACAAAGGGGTTTTATAGGCAATAAACTGAGAAACTCGGTATCCAAGATCTTCAAATTGGCGATAGGGACGATGATAAGGGTGTGCCCCTACAAGCATCATACGATTTTCTTCTAAAAATGTAGGAATTTTATCGTCAGAAATAAGAGTATGCCCTTTTTGAATAAAATAGTCCGTTAATGTTGACTTCCCACCCATAGAGGTTGCCATAAACATAACCGATATATCTTCTACGGTGACAGCCCCTCCATGAAACATTTGATAGCGATTTTCCAGTGTAAAATAGAGTGGTAAGAAGAGATGAATAAACCAAAACCCCAAGAGTGTTGCACTCCCCTTCTTCTCTAAACGATAATAGATAGTAGAAGTACCACTATACCAATAAAAACGTACCACATCCTGCACTTCATAACACCATGGTTGCCCTGTTTCTACGCCATCAAACTCTCTATCGGAGTAGAGGTAAACTTTACGTCCATGTGCTAAGTAGAGTGGAAATCCACAACCAATAGCCCCTAATAAATCAGAAGGAGGAGAGGCCTTAAGAAGTAAATCTCCATAGACCTTTGTCTCATGATGAAGTGCTAATCCAAAATCAATATCACTCCAAATACGCATACCATATACAATCACAATGTGTGCTCATCCGTATGATAATAACTATTCATATAGTGATGTTTATAGTCATAATAATAGTATGATTTTTCATAATCAACCCCATTCAGTACAATTCCAAAGTTTAAATCTTCATCTCTCTCTAGCTTATTCATATTTTGAATAAACTCTTTTTTAGAGTACTCTGCTTTTACTAAGAAGAGTACCATATCTGAAATATGTATCATTTTCATTGCATCTGAGACAAGACCAATAGGAGGGGTGTCAATAAGAATATAGTCATACGATACAGAGAGCTCCTCTAGCATGGCTTCAAAATTTTCAGACATAATCAAACGTGTAGGATTAGGTGCCTTAGGACCACTTAACAAAATATCTAAATTTTGCTGGGTAGTAGATTGAATACTCTCTTGTAAACTATAGCGTTCATTTAAAACGGTACTTATCCCCTTCTCTCTATTTTCTATGCCAAATTTTTCATGAAGTGTTGCTTTACGTAAATCCATATCTAATACAATGACTTTATAGTCACTACTTTTTACAATCATCTTTGCTAAATGATAGACCGTAAATGTTTTACCCTCTCCCGAAATTGTAGAGGTAACAGAGATAATATTGCACGTATCTTTTACTTTAGAAAATGCCAAATTAATCCACAAAGAGCGTATTGCTTCCAAATAGGCTGGAATACGCTCTTTTGTATCTACAAGAGGTAATGTACCATACAGAGGTATCTGTGTTAGCATCTCAATATCTTCATTACGCTTAATCGTATTGTCGAAAAATGCTCTTATCATCGCTTGCATTACACCCAAGATAAAACCTAAAATCAAACCTATCAGGACGATAAGTTTACGCTTTGGTTTAACACTCGCTGCTGGAGGAAGTGCTTTTTGCACAATAGAGGTATTGGAGATGGTAGAAGATGCCAAGATAGCTGTCTCTGCACGTTTTTCAAGTAGATAGGAGTAGATCTTCTCATTGACCATAAAATGTCTACTTAATTGCTCTAAATGTTGCTCTTGCTTAGGAACATCTTTAAGTTGATGTTGCTGTTGGCTAATAGCTTGTAACATACGGTTTTTCTGCTTCTTCAATGTAACCATATAGTTTTTCAATGCCTCTTTTAACGACTGTTTTAGAAAAACCAATTCTGTTTTTAATTTTTTAATTCCAGGATAATTTTCAGTATAGGTAGCAGACATAGAGGCATACTTCGTCATAGTCTCCTGTATTTTTGTCAATAATTTTGCAATAAGAGGATTTTCATTGTAACTTGCATCTATAGTAAAGTGTACCATACTCTTTTGGGCATTTAAATGACTCAACATATTTTCTACAATATCCAACTGCATATTAATACCATAAAGTTTACTCTCATATGCACTTAACTTACTTGCTGTCATTTGTGCTTTATCGGAAAGATTTACAACAATATTGGTCGCCTTATACTCTTGTAACTTTTTAGCAGAGCCTTTGAGTGTTTGATTGATAGCTTCAAGTTGCATATCAATAAAGTAAAGTTGCTTTTTTGCTCCTTTAGACTTCATCTCAAGATTTTGTTCAATATAGGACTCTGCCACACCATTAATGATCTCTGCTGCACGCTGGGGTACAGTATCTGAAAAATTTAAAGAGACAATAGTACCAAATTTAGAGACTGTTGAGGCAGAGATACCCCCTTGAATAAACCCAACCATCGCATCATTAGGTACAATGGTAAACCAAAATTCTTTTTTAGGTGGCTCATAGATTTTATGGACTTCTAGAGAAAACCATTCTGTCTCAATAGGGGTATTGTACATATGTATCTCTCTATATTTAAATGCTTTCTCCGATAAACCTATCCACTCTTTTATTGATTGAAGGGTACCCCTATTCTCCTCAATATCCAAACGAAAATGTTCATTATCTACAGGAGTTACATGAAACTTTTTTCCATACATCTTCGAATCAATATGTGTGTAGGTAACGGTAAAAGGTGCCTCTTTATAGAGCTCTACACTACGTAAACGTTTTGTAGTATAGTAGCGTATGCCTAGATTTAACTTTTCTAGTACTTTTTGAGCAATAGGACGACTCTGAAAGACTATTAACTCATCCTCTATCTCATTATGTCCAGAAGCAGGAGAGACCATTAAAAAATCTTCATAATAGCCTTGACGGTCAGAGGTAATCTTAACCAACATCTTTGCCGTATAGATAGAGGGTTTAAAGTAAGCTATATATGCTGCGATAAGGGTTGCAAAAAAAGTCATAAACAATATCGATTTACGATAATGCCATAAAGAGGAGAGTATCTGTTTTATATTTAACTCATCCTCCATCTCATGTTGTTCTACTATTTTCATCTATACCCTATCTTAATATCTTAACTGTTTGCGTTTTTGTAAAGTACGCTTCCCCACACGTTTTCCAAAAGGACCCCCAGATCCCCCAGGTGGTCCAGAGGGTCCTCCTGTACCATCAGCATGTAAGCCTTCTGTTAAAGAGAGACTTCCCAAGCAGTAGAGTACAGGTGTTTGATACAATGCCTTTTTTAAAAAACTTCTACGGTTTTCGATATGCTTCTCTTTTTTATTACACATTATTGTGATAAACCTTTGGGTACATTATGTAAATCTATAGCCGGCTTTTTAGAAGGTGCTACTTTTTTATATGGTTGCTCTTCTATCGCTATCTTCTTTGCTGAAAAATTTGTTACATACTGTGTATTTGGTACAACTACCCACTCAAATGCTCTTGTTGTTGACCCATTCATATTGAACCTATAGGAAAACTTATGTTCAGGGGCAAATGCTTTGGTCTCAATAGAGGTATTGAGATCTACCAAATACATTGAAGAGAGTTGTACACTTTGCATATCTAAATGTTCTTTATATCTCTGTCTATTGTAGCTATCGATATAGGGCTTCAAAATAAACAATCCCTGCCAAGTTAATTCAAGATTTGCATGGCTATTAGAAGAGCGTACTTCAAACCTCCAATGCTTCTCTTCATTACTCAATACATACGTGCTAAAATAGACACTATACAAAGGAGAATCCTCTCCTTTGGCACTCTCTTTACAGACAATGTCTAAAGCATTCCAACCTAATGCACCAAATGCTTTTAATGCATACTTTGGGGTCGCATCTACTTGATTGAGTTCCCCTATCTTCACACCAGAAAAACTCTGTTTCGTATCAGTATTGCTCACAGCAAACTTCATATACCACTCTTTAATATCACTAGTGTCCTGAACCCATACTCTATCTTTATCTTCTATGGTTAGAAAGACGGTTGCTACACTTGAGAGTTCACTACTGTTGTTCTCTACCCTATAAGTAAAAGAGTCATTTCCAAGGTAACTCTCATCAGCCCGAAAGACTACCTCTGATCCTTTTTCATCATACTCCAAAATACCATGTTTTGGCATACTTTGAAACTGAATAGTAGAGGGGAGAAGTATAGACTCTCGACTACTATCATTGGCTAAAATATCCAATACTTTTCGCTCTCCACGATTTAAAATAAAACGATCATCACTGAGAGTAATATCTGAAACATCCTCTGTATGGGTTGTACTACCACAACCACTCAATAGGAGAAGTATCCCTAAACTTAATGTATAGCACTTCAATTTATCTCTCATCTCTTACTCCTTAGGAATTAGCAATTTCACGGTTTTACCCTTGGTTTTACCATGGAGCTCTACCCAAAACCCTTGGAAAGGAACTAGCTTACAATCCATTGTATCATCACACGTAGTGTAGGAGTTACTCGTATCACTACCTGTTCCATTGTAAAACCATATCTGTTTGTTGGCATAGCCTGACTCATTGGCATCGCTAGGTGTAAATGCTTCACCATCTACAATGAAACGACAATCTGCCCAATTTACAGGTTTCTCTAACCCTATAAACCCACTCATATTGTAACGATAAGGTCCTGTACCATCATCTCCATCTTCTTCAAAGTCATGGATTACAGAAGTAAGGTCTATCTCTACACAAGGGTCTCGTACACAATCACTGTTGCTAGAGTCATACGTTACTTCATCTAGCCCATCTACAAACCACTCATTGCTATAACGGCTTCCTAGCCAATACCCTACCCCAAACTCCAAAGAGGAGTTTAACTCAAGTAGTTCATAGTCGCTACCATTGTCTGTATCGCTATATGTACGCTTATAGAGTAACCAATCATCTTCATAACTTCCATTCATATCATCTGCGAAGACATCTTCTACCGTTACAGTTTCATTTCTAAGCTCCACAGGAATACCAATCAATGCCCAACTATTTTCATCTATGGAAGAGCCATTACACTGCTTACACTCTCTTGTAGTTCCATCAAAATTGAGTCCATTTTTTTCATTGGTGTAGATGTCTGAAATTTCATCATCACTTAAAATATGCCCCCAGATTTTTACTTCATCAATGCCCCCTTGCCAACGGTCATCAATGTCGCTTCCAGAGACATCATCACCCACCATAACAGCATGGCTACCTATCTCATAGCTATCTTGAGATTGTGTATCTACCTTTTCTCCATTTTTATAGAGGGTAATAGTCTCTCCATCATAGGTTGCTACAATATGTGTCCATGTATCTGAAGGTAAAGAGGTTCTAGCGTAAGTACCATAGTCATCTACAAAGAAGTCTATGTTCTCTCCAGAATTTTTGGTATGAATAAGCCCCCAACCATCTTCCCAACTCTCATCACTCACCTTAATAACCCCTGCCATCCATTTGTCATCATCGTGTCTATAGAGCCATGCTGCTACGGTAAACGGTGCTGGTTTACCAATATTGAGTTCTTCAGCTGTTTCATTTGGGTAAAAGACTGCGTCACTCAACTCAGCATCATCGTAGGTATTGTTCAAATCACCTGCACGACATACTACTGAGTTTGTGGCTGTATTATCTGCATTGTGACGAGACTGTCCATTCAATGCACTAGGAGAGCTATCTATCACATCATCATCTACCCCGTTGGCTCCACCCATCCAGTAACACTCATCCATACGAAACTCTACTTGTAGCCCCTCTACCACAGGAGGAGGTACTGTATCGTCCAAATAGAGTGTAGCAAAGTGAAACTCTCCCGTATCTCTATTGGCATCATCACATACGCTTAGTGTCCATGTTCCCTTAGGATCTTCTCCATTAAAGGCTTCCAGTGCCTCTTCAGGTTTTCTATTTTCCAACCCATTGGTATGATCATCACTATCATCTGTAATAGAGACAGAAGCCGTATCGTTAAAATGAACATAAAGATTCTCAGCATTGCCTCCATTGTCAGTGGTCAACTCAATAGTGGTATCTTGAGGAGACTTTAATGTAATATCTAAATCTCCTCTATAGGTATGGGTAATATTGATATCAATCATCACTTTTGTTAATGTTGTAGAGGTAGGCATATCAAATGTTTTATCAAAACACTCTTTATCGTTAATCGTTTGTGTATCATTATTTTCAACTACAAAAACATCTGCATAAAGAGCACTACTCAATACCATACTTATCATACAAAATACTTTTTTCATCTCAAACCTTTTTACTCAATGTATATATTATGTTTTCTCTAAATTCCCAATATGTTCTATTATACTCTTTTTTACATTAGAGAGGTTCTCCATCCCCCAAGGAATAGTTACACTATAGATTTCAATAGCATCAAGTAACATCATTTCAAAAGTAAAGATTTTCTCTTTTAACATAGCAATGGGTACAAAAGCACTTCTATGGAGTGCTTGAAATTTTGCTATCCCCTCTAGTTGCTCAATCTCTACACGCTCCTCTGCGTTTACACGTTGTAGCACAAAAAGCACCATAGATGAAGAGGGTTTTGTAAACATATATTTTGCTTCATACCCTAATGTACCTACTTCTCTAAAAGGTTTGTAAAAAGGGTACGATGCCCAAGCACAATAGACTCCCTCTTTTTTTCTCTCTATGGCAATAGTATCATCCCCAAGTAGAGCAAATCCATCTTCTAAAAAAGAGGCTGTAAGTGTGGACTTCCCACCAAAAGCAGGGGCAGTAAAAAGGGTGGCATAACGCCCTATTTGTATGCCTCCAGCATGTAAAATATGGTAGGTACCTTCCATCTGAAAGAGCAAAGGTAAAAAGGTATGATAGATCCAAAAACGTAAACTCTCTAATGTAAAATCTCTACTTGGTACATAACCTATGGTTTTTGTTTCAGGGTACCAAATAAGGGTCATAAGATTTTCTATCTGTAGTGCCCATACCATGGGTTTAGTGTATATAGTTTGAGAAAAGGGTTCAAAAGAGAGGTAGCGAATATTACAATTGAGATGCCTACTCCATAGAGAGATATAGTAAAACTGAGGTTGTTCTACAGGGGAGATGGTAATATGTTTACCCTCAATTGGTATTTCACTCCATTGAGGGTAGTTGCTAAAAGAGATACTATGTCCAAAAACCATGGTCTCTCCCTATAAAATAATACGTAACACCCAAAACCCCCTTAAAAAGAGGGAGGTGTACCAAAGTGAGATGCACTACTTTTTTCTACTCTGACTACTTTTGCTGTACTGCTGTTGGTATCGTAGAGATAATCACTCGCTTCAATCTCTCCTAGTACCCAACGAAAAGCCCTTATATGTTTTTCGTCCATATTGAAACTTTTCTCTTTGGCACTTGCGTAGCTGTAGGTTTCATTATTATCTAAATCTATTAGGCTTAGGCTTTCACGTTTACTTTGATTGAGGCTTACTACTTCTCTATAGTTACCTTTTTCCTCTTGGGTCAACTCTCTTAATGCTTCTACATTTAAAGAAAAATCTACTCCAGAGAGGTCTTCTCCTGCTGTATTATTGACTGTAAAGGTCCATGCTTGGTGGGGACTCTCCTCTTCATTGTAGTGACGGTAGTCTGAGAAGTACTGTTTGGTTTCATTGAGCTCTTTATTGACGAAGAGTACTTGTAGCTCTGCTGTACCTGCACTTGGTACATCATGCTTATCTTCACCGGCTTCACTCTCTTTGAGTTCACCAAAAACACCTGCTGTATTGTGCGCAACTTTTCTACCACTTGGGGTAGTCGCTTCTACGGTAGTACGCATATACCATCCATCAATTTTTTTAACCACATCAACTATCTCTGTGGTATCTGTCTCTGTCTCTTGTGTGGTAGTCAGGTTCTCCTCTTCTACCACATCACTACTACTTCCACATCCTGCGAGTACTCCTGCGACAACTAAGGCGTATCCTAATGTTTTATAACTTCTCATCTTCTTCTCCTTAATTTTCGTACTGCATCATAAGTGGGTAGGCTAATTTATTGCTCTCATCATCAGCACCACTCTTAGCATTAAGTTGCATAAAGAACCCTTCCATAGGCACTATTTGTCCATCAGCCAATCCTGGTGTTGCTGGGGCTATTACTTTATAGCCTCCTCCATTATCTTCATTATCTTCTGAGGTATCACTACTATCATGGGTATAGATACGTGCCAACACATAGTCTTCATTTTCTGAAGCGCTCAACAAGTAGTATCCAGCCTCATCATGGTTAAAGTAGTTTTTAGCAAAATCAAATCGGTAAGGGAATGGGTTCCCTGTCATATATTTTTTATCGTTCTCTCCATCGGTTACAGGAAGGGTAACTTCATGGGCTTGGGTAAAGAGGTCATCTTCAATATCTAAATCATCTGTACTAGAGGTAGTTGTAGGGGCAAGGTTTAGTGCTGTATTACTCTCATCAATTGTAATGGTATGGTCATCATCAGCAATAATCCAGTAGCTTACTCCTACTTCTAGGGTATCATCTCCTGTGAGTTGGGTCTTATCTGTATTTTTATGGGTATCATTGACTTCATAGTTATCGGTTGTTCCTGTCTGTTTATACATTACCCAATTATTATCATCACCATACTCTCCTAAAACGCTAAACAAATCTTTAATTTTACTATCTTGTGTATCACACGGTACACTAATCATTCTCCATTGGTAGGCTGTAAGGGCAAACTCTGCTTTTCCACATAGGAATTCACGGTAGGCTGCTTCATGGTCACCTGTTACTTCATCCTCTAAATCTCCCCCTTCATCTGGGTCTGGGTCATTTACATTTCCATTGACATCACTATAGTCATCATCATCATTCCCTTCTGCCCAATCAACTAAACCATTGTTACCTACATTATCTTTATTTACTGGACAACTCTTATCTGAAGCACTATTTCCCTCTTCACAGTCTGTGTAGCCATCGTTATCGCTGTCGGTGTCTAATACATCGTTAGTTTTATCTCCATCGGTATCAAAAGGGATGAGACCATTACTCCCTGCTTCATTGTCATCATCATCGTCATAAGCATTATCCAAACCATCACCATCATCGTCTTTTCCTTCTGGAGCAACATAATTTTCTGTACTTTGGGCTTCTACATTATCAGGGATTCCATCATTATCACTGTCTAGATCTAGATAATCTGGGAAGTTATCTCCATCGGTATCTGGCGCAAACATATCTCTACTTCTACAGTTTGCCCCATCATTTTTCCCAGTCATTAAAGAACGATTCGTATAACTTGCTTTTGGATTATCTGTATTATAATCTGTAATTTGATATAGGTATCCCCAGTTATTAGCAATGTAGAGTTCATCATCATTGGCTACAAAAGAGCTACCCCAATAGGTAGAGAGTCCTCCTTCATCTGGTGCTGGTTTTGTAATATCTAAATCAACATTACTTACCGTTCCATCAGTGATATTTATCCGACAAAACTTACCATCCTCTTGATTAATCCCATATGCATAAATTTTATCATCAACCTCTATAATAGAAATATCATAGGCACTTCCTGCTCCTGAACTAAGAATTTCTTCATCGTTTCCACTACTAGGTTCCCAAGTTCTTAAGGTATCACCACTTCTATAGTAGAGCTTCCCTTTGTAGAAATCTGCAGCAGAAGTACCCCCTTGTAATGTAGCAAAATATTTTGTTTTTCCTGTTTGCTTATCTACTAAGAGTACATCTTTATCTGAAACATCTTTCCCATCATCATCTTTACCATCTTCTGTAGCAACAGCGTACATGTTGCCTGTTTGCGCATCATAACCCATAGCATTGTAGTTGTTATGGTCTCCTCCAATTTGCATGTAACTACTGTTCTGTGGATCGTACAGATAGAGTGTCCCATAACTTACCTGGAAAAATCCATATACACACGCGCTGTCTCCTTGGGCTTCTACTACACTCAAGATTCCATCATTGTCATCATCTATATCTTTTGAATCTGAGATGCCATCTCCATCCGTATCTGGAAAATCTATAGAAAATTTAACCTCTCGTATTCTCCAGTCAGCATCATTGTCAGACTCTAACTGAAAACGAATTCCTGAATTATGTGTAAGGTATTCTTCTTCACTTATTGACCTTGTATACACTGCTTCATCACTATTATCAGGATTTAAAGTAACTATTTTATCCCATGCTGAAGAGTCTTCATTCCATAAATATACATTTAAATCGACACCACTATTTTGTTTATAGGTAATACTTAAATTCACATCTCCTACAGCAGAAGAGAGATCTAGCATACGCGTTGCTGTGTATGTCCTACTATTTACCATATTAAGCTGTTCATTATTAGTTCCAATATCAATCTTTCCATTCTCTGGATCTTGATCTTGACTATCTATCCATCTTCCAGAGAAATTAACTGTTCCATCATTTAAAGTATAGTCTTGACCACTATCAAAAGTATCGGAAATTGTCTCTGTTACTGTAGCACCAAAAGCCCCCACACTTAATGAGGAGAGCAAAAGTGGTAACATCCATTGTTTGATTGTTCTTTTCATCTTTCTCTTCCTTATTATGCTAAATGTACTTTTTTCTGTTTGTGTAGGTCTAGTGAAGCTGTATCTGGGTCACTTGGTGTACTGTTAAAACTTGCTTGTGCTTGTTGTGGTTTAAGCAACTCTCCTAGTGCCAAAATAGTAGGTGTGGCATAGACGGCTTTCTTTAAAAACCCTCTACGCTCTTCTCTTTTATCTTCTTGCTGTTTCATTTTGTTCTTCCCCTCCGTAGATATGCTATAAAGCTTTATCAATCATTATAGCATTAAGAGTTTTAAAAGAAAATAAATAGTTATCCTCCTTAAAAAGAGGGAGGTGTACCAAAGTGAGATGCACTACTTTTTTCTACTCTGACTACTTTTGCTGTACTGCTGTTGGTATCGTAGAGATAATCACTCGCTTCAATCT
>Ga0256828_1001623_pt1 | contig 13834 bp, 11 predicted proteins | sample CV88metaG_FD_185993 | JGI IMG/M metagenome (GOLD analysis project Ga0256828, IMG submission 185993) | Hydrothermal vent microbial communities from East Pacific Rise, Pacific Ocean - CV88 | ecosystem: Environmental > Aquatic > Marine > Hydrothermal vents | place: Pacific Ocean: East Pacific Rise... | reverse complement strand
AAAAGGAGGCACTACCCAAATTACCAAAAGCCACTATGTCAATTCAGAGTTGGAAAAAGAACTGAACGGAGAAAATCCAAAAAATTTAAGGACCACTTTTGATATTATAAAAATTGAATTTGCCAATGGCAAAACTCTGGAATGTTTTTAAATTTTAACTTTTCAAAAAAGGGAAGGGGAAACAAGTTTATAGCTTCTTTACCTTTTTCCCTCACTTTTTATTTTAAAAAATTGGGTAGAAGGGATTCATATGAGTAAATATATTTTTATTACCGGTGGAGTATTGAGTTCATTGGGCAAAGGAGTTACCGCTGCCTCAATTGCCACTCTACTTCAAGAAAGTGGTTATAAGGTTACAATGATTAAAATCGACCCTTATGTAAATGTAGACCCAGGGACAATGTCTCCCTTTGAACACGGAGAGGTATTTGTTACCGACGATGGAGCAGAAACTGATTTGGATATTGGGAATTATGAACGATTTTTAAACCGGAATTTGACCCGGGAAAACAATTTTACTACTGGACAAGTCTATCTATCGGTTATAAACCGGGAACGGCAGGGAGACTATTTGGGAAAGACTGTCCAAATTATTCCTCATATCACCGATGAAATTAAAAGACGGATTCGGAAAGTGGCAGAGGGAAAAGAAATTGTCGTAGTTGAACTGGGAGGTACTGTTGGAGATATTGAGGGATTGCCCTTTTTGGAAGCGGTTCGACAAATTAAACATGAAGAAGGGCGGGAAAATGTAATGTTTATCCATGTTACTCTTGTGCCCTACATAAAAGCAGCGGGAGAATTAAAAACAAAACCGACCCAACATTCGGTTCAAGAACTGAGACGGATTGGTATTGCTCCCCATATGATTGTATGCCGAGCAGAACGGGAACTTCCGCGAAGTTTAAAAGACAAAATTGCCGACAGTTGTGATGTAGACCGGGAAGCAGTTATCGAAGCTATCGATGCTCCTACAATCTATCAAGTCCCTCTCAATTTTTTAAATCAAGATATTCTAAAACCAATTGGAAAAATCTTAAAGTTGGGAGAATTAAAACCGGACCTATCCCATTGGAATCAACTGGTAAAAAAAATTATTTCTCCTCAAAAACGGGTTAAAATCGGTTTTGTCGGTAAATATGTCCAATCAAAAGATGCTTATAAATCTTTAACCGAAGCTTTAATTATTGGAGGTGCCCATCTGGATATTCGAGTTGATGTCCAGTTTATTTCCGCCGATTCTCCATCCCAACTGGAAAAGTTACCAGAAATGGACGGAATTTTAGTCCCCGGTGGTTTTGGAGAACGGGGAGTAGCTGGTAAAATCGAAGCTATAAAATTTGCCCGGGAGCAAAAGGTGCCCTTTTTGGGAATATGTCTCGGAATGCAATTAAGTGTGGTTGAATTTGCCCGAAATGTGCTTGGAATAGGAGTAGCCAACTCTCAAGAGTTTGACCCAAAAACTTCTGAACCGGTTGTTTACCTTATTGATGAATTTATCGATTTTACTGGACAAAAACAGATACGAACCCATAAAGACCCCCTCGGAGGCACAATGCGATTGGGAGGTTATCTATGCCAAATAAAAAAAGGAAGTCGATTGGAAGAGATTTACCGACAAAGGAAGGTAGTTGAACGGCATCGGCATAGGTACGAGGTTAATCCGGTTTATATCGATCGATTAGAAAAAATGGGAATGATAGTTAGTGGGATGAGCCCCGAAGGGCTGGTAGAAGCGGTAGAGCTTCAAAATCATCCTTGGTTTGTCGGAGTCCAATTCCATCCCGAATTCACCAATAAATTGATGTCTCCAAATCCATTAATTGTTTCCTTTTTAAAACATAGTTATAAATATAGAAAGTGGTAGATAAAAAGATGGGAAGGGAAATAAAAAATTTTAGAAACTGAAGTAAAATTGAAATAAACAAAGATTGGAAATGAAAAAAAGAGGGAATAAAATTTCCCGGGATTCCCTTTAAAAGGGCAAAAATGGGATTAAAAAATGGGTTAATCCCAATCTGGGTTGGAACAATTTTGATTTTAGCCATTGGAACCGGTTGTAGTCGTCCTCCAGAAAACTCCTTATGCCATTTAAACGGAAATTATGCTCCCTCCTTTGTCTGTTGCGGTAATCGATTAATTGGAGTTGGAAAGGTTTATTCCCGTCGAATCGATAAAAAATCCCTGGCGGATTCCATTGCCCTATCCCAATTATGGAGTCTAATTAAAAATAGAACCGAACACTTTTTAAAACTGACCGGTTTAAAACCAAAAAAAGGGTTTTGGATCGGTCTCCGAAATAAGGTTTATAAAAATGCGGTAAAAGTGGGGGTATGGGAGCGGGAGGAAAACTACTATTCCGCCTTTCAAATAGCCCAAAATCGGGTTACTTCTTATATTTATAACTATTTTAAAATAATGCCAGGTGGAAAGGAGGATAAATTATTGGATGAACTCTTTTGATTTTATAGTAGTCGGAGGTGGTATTGCCGGAGGGGTTATAGGCTTGGAGTTAAAAAGAAGTGGCTATCGGGTGGGAGTTTTGGAAAAAAGAGGGGAGTTTTTGGAAGGAGCAAGTGGAGCAGCGGGAGCATTTCTATTCCCAAAGGTCGGATTGGATACCCTTTACACCCGGTTTATCAATTGGGGAATTAAACTGGGAATGGAATTTTGGCAAAGGGCGAAGGTTAAAATAGAGGGTGGCGGGGTCCTAATTCTTCCCAGAAATGAAAAGGATTCGGAAAAGTTTAATCGTTATCGAACAGAAATTGGACTTCCGATGGAGGAGCGGGAAGAAGGATTTTACTTTCCAATAGGTGGAGTGGTTGAGGTAACAGAAGTAAAGGAATTGTTTAAAAGGGAGTTGATTTTAATCGGAGAAGAATTGGAAAAATTGGAATGGAAAGGAACAAAGGGATGGATAAGGGTTGTGCCGGCGGAATTTGAAAAAGAAAAAAGGAAGGTCAAAGGTGGGAAAAAGAGGGAAGAAGAGTTAATTAAAGAAAGTAAAAAGGATAAAAAAGGTAAAGAGGATAAAGAAGGTAAAGAGAAGTTTGATAAAAAAAACAATTTCCAAAATGAAAACTTTCCAGAAAAAAGGGCTACAGAAAAGTCAAAAAAGTCGATCAACAGGAGTGAGGCGTTTAATTTTTCTCCCGTCTCATCCTTTTCCACCAACTCTCAACTTTTTTCCGGCAGTAGAATTATCGGCGAATGGAATGGGAAAAGGTTTACCGGTTTTGAAAAAAGGGAGATGGAGGAAGCAATTAAAAGAGGATTCTGGATTATTAACGGTAAATGGCGAGCAAAGGGAGTTATTCTGGCACTGGGAGCGGAGGGAAATAGATGGCATCCACCCTATCTCCAAATAAATCCAATCTGGGGGGAGAGGATAGGAGTAATTACCTCTACTCCTCCGAAATTCCACTACCATAAACAGGTTTCAGTTTCGGTCGGAATTCCTTTTTTAAAAGAAGAGGTAAAAGATGGGTACATTATTAAAAAGGTTGAAAAAAAAGAAGAGAAGGATAAAAAAAGGGAAAAGAAAACTTCTTTTAAAAAAATTGAAAAGGGTAATAGGGAAAAAAGGGTCCTATCGGAAACCGAAAAAGGAGGGAATGGTGAGAAATGGATTGTAAAAATTGGAGCCACCCATCGGCGGAATTGTCCCGATTGTACCGAAAATTGGGAAGAGGCTTTTCGGTTACTCCAATTAGCCCGGGAAATTATCCCTATCGACGGTCAGATTGTTTCAATAAAAGGTGGCTTTAGGGGAGGAACGCGGGATTTTTTTCCAGTGGTCGGAGCGGTTTTGGATTGGGAAGGAACCCTTTTCTGGAACCCTCGACTTCCAAAAGGGGTTAAACTGACCCATCCCCGATATCTCCCGGGACTTTTTATTATCAACGGAATGGGAGGACGGGGTTTTTCCAACTCCATATTAACTGCCTATTGGTTGAAAAAGGAGATTTTAAACACTTTTTCAATTATGCCCACCCATTTTTCTACCTTTTCAAACTTTTCCACCTCCTCACTCCCTTCTACTTTACAGTTTTCGGCGGTTCCTCAAAACTCTTCCCTTTCCTTTCCCTCAACCGGCTCAATTCTACCCACCGACCAATCTCCATCAACTGTCCTTGGTGACCGGCAATTTAAATTTGGCAACCGTCAACCGCCAACTGTATCAGCTACTCACCTATCGAATTCCACCAATCAGCAACCGGTAACCGAAAATTTAAATACTTCAACAACAACCCTAAAAGAAATTGGAGATTTAACAGAAAAAGGGACCGGAGAATCGACCAATCGAAACGATACTAACCAGTCCAGTAACAAACAATTAGTAACCTCAACCGGTAGCAAACCCATTCCCAATCCTCCCAATTTCAATTTGCCAATTAAATTCGATTACACCCAATCTGTAACCGCCAACTTTACAATTTCCGACCTTTTTTCCTCTACCGATTGGGAACAGTTTAATCGGGAACTCCCTCCTTCCCTTTTAAACTCTAAACTCTCTCCCGCCCGATTATTGGTTAAATTTGCCCGACAAATGGACCGATTTATAAATAGGAGGGATTAATGAAAAAAAATAAAACTAAAAAAGTAAAAATTCTTTTTGTAGACAATGGGAAGGAGTATGGAGGAGGAGTCACAAGTTTTCTCTATCTTTTGGAAAATTTGAACCGGGAACGATTTCAGCCATTGGTCCATTTCGTCCACAATTACTCTGTTCCATCCCATCTGTTTAATTTCCAGAACGGTAGTTTAAATAAAAGTAAGGGAATTGAGTCCAAGGGACAGGAAATTGGAGAAAAAAAAGAGTCCCAGTTGTCGACAACCGTTGCCTTTAACCATCAGTCGGTAATTACCCTTCGGCAATTGGCAAATAAGAGCCAGCAGTTCGATAACAGCCCAACATCTCCCTCTTCAGTTGTCGACCCATTAACTCCCACAATCTATAAGCTGATAACATTAAAGGGAGGGAAACCAATACCGCCACCTCCTCTACCCTACTATTTCCCCAAATTGGTTAGGGAATTTATTCGATTGGGAGGGCGAACCCTCCTCAACTATCTCCTTTTTCGTCGACGGCTCAAATATGCAATTGCCCTTCTCAAAAGGGTAAAACCGGACCTACTCCATTTGAACAATCATTTAAATTCCAATTTAGATTGGATAGTAGCCGCAAACAGGGTAGGAATACCGGTTATTCAACATTTGCGGAAAGATGTTCCCCTTCAAAAATGGCAAATTCCAATTTTAAAAAAAATGGATTTTTTTGGAATAGCCGTTTCCCACTCTACACTTAATTTTTATCGGCATTATCTCGATTTTCCAGCGGAAGTAGTTTACAATCCCTTTCCAATAAAAGTCCGATTTGGGCAAAACAGGGAGACTATAGAAAAAGTTTTAAAAGGGAAACAGGAATTGGAAAGAGAAGAAGGAAAGGGAGCAGAAAGGGAAAAGAGTGTAAAAAGATTGGATTTTGGAGAGGAAATTGGAAAAAAAAAGGGAAGGGTAAAGACAGATGGAAAAGGGAATGGAGATTGGAAGAGGGAAAAGGGAAAAAATCGGACTGAAAAAAGGGAGGAACAGAAAAAAGAAGATAAAACGGATTGGGAGAAACAAAAGAGAAAAGAAAAAAAAAGGGAATGGGAACTAAAACAGGCTGAAAAAAAGGGAAAAAATAGAGATAAAAAAGGGAAGGGAGAAGGTCAAGTAAAAATTCTTTTCCCAGCCAACTATCTTCCCCAAAAAGGGCATAAAATTGTAGTAGATGCGGTAGAGTTGGCATTGGCACAACTCCCTTCTTCAAGCTTTTTTCCTCCTTTTAAAATCTATTTCGCCGGGAGTGGAAATCTTCCGCCGGAACTTGAACTAAAGATAAAAAACTCACCAGTAATAGAGGAATTGGGCTTTGTAGATTTGGAAAGGTGGTATCGGTCGGTTGACTACGTTCTCTCCTTTTCGTCCAGTGAAGGTTTGCCGAGGGTAGTAATAGAAGGACTTCTTTACGGATGTGGGATTATTACTGGCGATTTGCCAGTTTATCGGGAAATTTGGGAATTGTCGGAAAAAAGAAATTACTATATGTTACCCCGTCGGGCAAAATCCCTTGCCCAACTCCTCCTCCGTTTAAAACCTATTGGAGAAAGGAAACCCGATACCCAAATTGGGCGTCGGTTTGGATTAACTCAATATATAAATTCAATTACTGCTATTTATAATCGACTTTTGCAGTAACTCGATAGAAATTGAGTTTAAGATTTTTTTACCTTTTTCCATTTCCCTTTTCCGATTAAATCACTTCTACTTCGACCGGCTCACTTTCCCATAAACCGTGTTTTGTGCAGTAAGCCATTGCGGTCAATTTCAATTTGTTTCCTTTGGGAATAATATAAAAGTCTATTTCCAGTTGGCTTTTTTGATTTCCCAATGTGCCGGGTGTAAAAATTGCCTGTCCCAAAAGGGTTTCACCGTTCCACAACTGGACATAGGAAATGTAGTGGTCAAAATCGTCCGGATGGGTATACTCTTTTCCCACTTTTATTTTAACTTTAAACTTCTCTCCTTTTCGGGCAGTGGAATTACAATAAATAAAGGGAGAATGACGGTCGATATAATCCCGCTTTGCCTCTTTTTCAATTTGGGAAATGTCCTGATACCGATTTATTTTTGCCATTTTACTCCTTTTTGAGTGTTTGAATTAATTATAACCAAATTCCCTTTTTCAACAAAGAGTTAATTACTCCTAATTGGTTTTTGTTACAAAATTTCACTTTCTTAATCTTTTTTTATCCTTTCCCGGTTTAAAATTGTGTAAAAAAGTTTGGGTAGAGGTTCTTCAATTCGGTCTGGGAATTGGGTTCGATTAAAAATTATTTGCCGTTTTGCCAATTGGGCAGTATGGAGTGCTACCTGCTCCCGACATTTGTCAAGTTCAAATTTGCCGTTAAAATAGTCTAAAACTTCCCGTGCTCCAATCCCTTTTAAAGCGGGTAATTGTCGATTCCGATATTTCCATTCTAAATAGGCGACCTCATCCACCAATCCCTTTTGAAACATTTGGGTGGTTCTTTTCCAAATTTGTTCCCTCAACCGGGCTCGGTCCACTCTTATTTCATAAATCGGAAATTGATAGGGAAATGGGGAGCGGGGCGGATTTTGTCGAAAATAATCGGTTGGAGCCAATCCAGTGGCTAAATAAATCTCCCATCCCCGGGCAATTCGATATCGGTCGGTGGGAGTTATCCTCTGGCAGAAGAGTGGGTCAATTTTTGCCAGTTCCTTCCATCCTTTTTTTCCACTTCTCCGTCGAGCCTCATAGGCAATTTCCGGTTCAATTTTTGGGAAGGGAGAAATACCGGAGATTAGGGCTTTTAAATAAAAACTACTCCCTCCCACAATAATAAATCTATCTTCCCATTCCTCTATAACCTGCTCCACCACCTGAAAAAATTGAATTACGTCAAATGGAGTGTCTGGATAAACCAAATCGATGCCAAAATGGGGCACTCCCTCCCGTTCTTCTAAAGTTGGTTTAGCAGAAAGAATATCCACTTCCCGATAAACCGCCATTGAGTCGAGGGAGAGAATCGCCATTTTTAATCTTTTTCCCAGCTGGATACCCAAATCGGTTTTTCCTGAAGCGGTTGGACCGATAATTGCAAACATTTGTAACCTTTTTGAAATTTTAGAAATAGTTTTATATAAGTGGTATGGTAATTCAATTTACAGTTATTGATTTAAAAAAGAAGCTATTATTCGACAATTACTTCCAATTTGGATTAATAGACCGGCTCACCTATCAATTATTTGAATCAATAATTCCAATCCCTTTTGCTTTTGCGATAATTTATAGATATTCGGGAAAATCATTACTGAAAAGTATTAGGGAGCCGGAAGGAAGATTTTGGGCTAAAACCTGTTCCAATTCCTTTTTATTTTCTACAATAATTGTCGGAATTGTCAGCTCTTTTTGGAAAATTTTTCGGTTTAAACGACCGGTAATAATTGCTAAATCAAAAGTTCGATTGATTTTTTGGGCAATTTGCCGGTTAAATTCTTCTGGTGCCTCTACCAATCCAGGAGTTACTATCACCTTTTTTCCACTCCATCCTTTAACCAGTTGGAAACTTCCCAAAACTCCTTCCAAATTACCGTTAAAACTGTCGTCGATAATAAATTTGTCTCCCGATTTAATTGGTTGAAGTCGATGGGAAACAGGGACTAAGTTGGCTACTTTTTGTTTAATTTCCGATAAATCCATAAATTCCAGGGCTAAATAAATTGCCAATGAAATATTATAAATTTGAAATTTTCCTAAAATCGGTGTAAAAAACTCTTCCCAATTGTTTCCAATTTTTAACCTCCATCGGCATCCTTCCAAAGTTGCACTAATCGGCTCAATCTTTCCCTCTAAGGAAATAATCCAATTGTTCCACTCTTCTTTTAATATCGATTTATCTTTACTCCCTGTTATTTGATTTAAAATATTGGAAAGGGATTGGAGGGTAAACCCTTTTTTAAGACGGGGAGACTTAAATATTTCCATTTTTGTAAAAATAATCCTTTCTAAACTTTTAAAATAGTCTAAATGCTGAGGTCCAACCTTTCCCAAAATGGAGTAATGGGGGGCTACCAATTTTACAATTTCCCAAATATCTCCCGGTTGCCGGGCTCCCATTTCTACGATATAAATTTTAGTATCGGTTGGGAGGTCACAATTAATATCTTTTACAATTCCCTTTAAAGTATTGACACTTCGGGGAGTAGGGTAAATTTTTTCCTTTTTATTTTCTAAAATTTGGGCTAAAAAATGTTTAATTGAAGTTTTTCCATAGCTTCCGGTTATTCCTATTACAATTGGATCGATTTTAGCTAACCTTTTTCGGGCGGTTTTATAATAACGGAAAAAGAGGAGTCTTTCCAACAAATTGGACAAAAATAGGGTTATCCCAACACTTATCAATGGAAGAAAGGTCATTGGTTTGAAAGGAGTAAAAGAAAGGGGAGATTGGTTTAAAATAGGTTTAATCCCTTCTATTCCCTTTTGCTGAATTTGACTCAATAAAAATGGATTGGTAATTACCACTTTTTGGTGGTATAAAAGTTTTATCCCGTGATTTGCCAAAAAATACCATCCCAAAAGGGAAATTGCCATTATTCCTAAAATATAGCATAAATGGAGAAGAGTAAAAAAACGAATCACCCGTTTAGTTATTTTTGCTCCTTGCCGGTTGATTTTAAAAAAGCGGAAGGCAACGGCAATGGAAATTAGTCCACCTCCAATTGGAGAGAAAAGAGTGATGGTTAATGGGAGGAGAAAATAAAAAAGATGGCTGGAAGGGGAGTGGTGATTATTTAAAACCCGCCCAATTTTATAGTTATACCATTGGAGATTAGTAATTAAATAGTAACCCAACCAAAGGGTAACAATTCCCGCTCCTATAAAGTTTAATACTACCAAAAATAGGTAAAATCCCATTGGAACTCCTACTTTAATTAATTTGACTAAATAGTTTACCCATTGAGTTAAGCAGAAAAGGGAATAGGAATCTCCCTTTTATCCCTTTTTTTTCAGACTTTTTTCCAATCTTATTTTCTTTTGGAAAGGGAAGTAGTCAATTTAGACGAACACTTATAGACCACTAAAGTGTCAGCAAAAAGCCGAACTCCTACTTCTTGAGGATGAAAAGTGTTATAAACCAAAGTACTTCCAGTTCGATTGGAATAAATAAAGAGGGAGCCACTTCGTCCAACCGGTGCATATTCAAAAATGTGGTTACTTACTTTTAGGACAAATTCCTCCAAAAAACCGCGACTAATCGGTTTAGCAAAAACTCCAATTTCCACTTTATTCCACGGTCCAAGGGCTTTTACAATTTCCCGATTTACCGGAATTGAAGAAACCTTTCCATTATCCTCTTTTACAAAAAGTTGTTGGACTGAACAGGAATAATATTGCCCCGGTTCCAATCCCATTACTACAGAAATCACTCCTGCCAATAGTGCAGAGAAACGCACCATCCCTATCCTTTTTAATGTAGTTACCTTTACCCTTTTCAACCCTTTTAGGGTGAATCGAATCTTCCAAATATTACCAAATTCACCACCAGTTAACTCCAGTTTTGCTCAAAAAAAAAGTGGGATATAGAGAAAAAAGGAGAGTTGAAAGGATAGGAGGGTTTTGCCTAAAAAACCAGTCCCTTTTCGGAAGTCAAAATCTAAAACAGTGGAAGAATCTCCCTATCTCCAACTCTAACAAAATTAAAAATTGTATCCCATCAGTAAATATTTTCCTTCCGGCGAATTGGTAGCCCGGGCTACCCTTTTACATTTTATTTTTAATAAAAAGAAGATTTTTCGGTCCTTTATTTCGGTTAAAGTTTCATAATTTCCCATTCCCTTTCCGATTACCACTTTTGCCCGATAAAATAACTCTGTTGCCCTTTTGGAGGAGTGCTCCAAATGAAAACCGGGAAGTGGAACTCCAGTGTCGATAATTTCTGCCATTTGAGCCATCGGAGTTCCGACAACCTCCTTCACTGTTAAATCGTTGATAATTGCTTTTCCCCGAACTCCATAATAGACTTTGGAAATGGGAGTTTTATTTAACACCACCTCTACCAAAATTTCATCTAATACATTTTCTCCCGCATTGTCTCCGATTAAAAATAACTCGCCACCTTTTTTTAACTCTTGAAGTAAAAGGGAATAGTCCCACCGGGCGAAGGGAAGGGAGTTTAGCTCCCTTATCTCCTTTTCTAAATCCACTTCCACCAATGCTCCAAAATCCAGCACATTTCCCAGTGCCGAAAGTTTAAGGGCAGTTTTTAAAGGGTCTTTACTCCTTTTAACCACCTCTGCCAGTTGGGGTTTTAATTTTCTGGCAAGGGCAATGGAGTGTTCTTTTTCCGTTTTAAAAGGGTCGGTTATACCAGTTTTTTTCTCTAAAAATGGGTAAATTTTTCCGGCAACCTCCGGTGGAGTTTTGTCCATTTCCACCTTTCCTAAAATCTGGGCAACCTCCCGCATCAACTCCCCCTGTTCCCATTCTCCAATCGCCAATTTTTTGGTCAAATTGTAAACTTGTCGATAAATACAAATATAACACTCCGGTCCAAATTTCATTCCTCCTCCTTCCTAAACAGGTCCATTTCTCCACCTTTCCAATTAAATCAATTGGGGAACTCCTTCGGTCGGGGAGGAGGCGGTGGCGTAAGGTTTTTTCGGAATTCGCCCGGCTTTATAGGCCAGTCGGCCGGCAATTACCGCATGTTTCATAGCTTCGGCCATCGCTATTGGATTTTTGGCTTGGGCGATGGCGGTATTGGTTAAAACCCCATCGGCCCCCAACTCCATTACTATTGCCGCATCACTGGCGGTTCCAATTCCGGCGTCCACTATTACCGGCACTTTTACCGCCTCTTTGATAAAAACTACATTGTAGCGGTTTTGAACCCCCAATCCGCTCCCTATCGGAGCTGCCAACGGCATAACCGCCGCCGCTCCGGCATCTTCCAATCTTTTGGCCATAATTGGGTCGTCGTTGGTATAGGCCATTACCACAAACCCCTCTTTTGCCAGAACTTCGCACGCTTTTAAGGTTTCGATTACATCTGGATAGAGGGTCTTTTGGGTATCCCCGATAACTTCCAGTTTTATTAAATCGATACCGGTTGCCTCCCGGACCAGTCGGAAGAGGGTGATCGCCTCTTCCGCGGTGGTGCAACCGGCGGAATTGGGTAAAATTTTTACATCGGTATCTTTAAAGTAGTCCATTAGATTTTCTTTATTTGGGTCTAAAATGTTGACCCGGCGGACCGCTACCGTAATCAGTTCCGCTCCGGAGGCGAGGGTAGCGTCCCGGGTGGTTTTGAAGTCGGGATATTTCCCACTTCCAACTATCAACCGGCTTTTAAATCGATATTTTCCAATTTGCAAAATATTCTCCATCTACTTGCTCCTTTTTTTCTATAATACTACCAAAATAGGGCAACGGTTAAAATGGATGCCCTTATTCTGAAAATTTAACAAAAGGGACCCAATGGAATTGCATACCCAACTGATTTTACTTTATGGACTTTATACCCTTCTTCGGATAGGGCTGGAGTTGAGGGAGATTAACTTTATCTATAAAAATCTGGATAAACCGGTTTTACTTTCTCCTCAAAAGTATTGGAAAGCCGGTTATTATCGAATTAGTAAACATATTGAAGAGTCACTCCGGATTTTTTTTCATTTTTTTCTCTTTAGTATATGGATTGGAGGAGGATTAACCCTTTTAAACTATTTAATTTACGACGGTACAGAATGGAGTGAAATGGCAATAGTCGCCTCTTTTTTTGGAATTAATTTATTTCTCCTCTTTCCCTTAACAATTTTGGATAAATTAATCGATAGGAAATTTGGGATTTGGAAGGGAAATTGGATTCTATTTATTGTCGATACTCTTAAAACCTTTTCCCTTATTGTAGTATTTGGAACTCCAGTTGCCTATGGGGTTATCTATTTTGTAGAAAATTTCGACTACTGGTGGCTCTACTCCTTTTTTCTCTTTTTCGGGATGGTCCTTTTCTTAAATCTCCTTTTTCCCTATTTAATTCTTTGGTTCAATAAGCTTCAGCCGTTGGAAGAGGGAGAGTTAAAAAAACGGATTGAAAAATTACTTACCTCCGCCGGTTTTTCCAGCGGTGGAGTTTTTATAATAGACACTTCAAAAAGGGAGAGCCGATTAAACGCCTTTTTCAGTGGTTTTGGTAAGAGTAAACGGATAATCCTATTTGACAATCTGATGGAAAAATTAACTTCTGACGAAATTGTAGCGGTTTTAGGTCATGAACTGGGACATTTTAAAAATCGGGATGTTTGGAAACGATTGGTGGTAAGTGGTGGACTCCTGTTTATAATTTTTTATTTATTGGGACATATTTCGCCAATTTTTTACCTTCAACTCCGGCTTTTTGAAAATGGAGCGACCCTGTTGGCATTAATCTACCTCTTTTTAGAGCCATTAATTTTTGTAATTCAACCCTTTTTAAACTATTTTTACCAACAAGGAGAGTTTTCCGCTGATTTGGAAGGGACTAAAATTATTCATTCCCATCATCTCATTTCCGCATTAAAAAAACTGGTAGAAGAAAATATCGCTTTTCCGCGAGTTTCCAATCTCTATTCCACCCTTTACTATACCCATCCTCCCGTTTTGGAAAGAATTGAACGGTTGGAAAAAGGAATAAAAAAAACCGATTCCGAATCTCAACGGGAAAAAAATGGTTAAAGGAAAAAGATGTTTAACGGTCTGATTCGGGAGATTGGAAAAATTCTAAAAAAGGAGCAGTGTCGGTTAAAAATAGCTTCCACTCTTCAACCCAAAATTGGAGATAGTGTAGCGGTCAATGGAGTATGCTTGACAGTAGTCTGGAGTAGTTCTACCGCCTTTGAAGTGGAACTCTCTTCAGAAACTATTAGCCGGATTGCAATTGAAAATTTTCAACAGGGATGTAAGGTTCATTTGGAACCACCTTTGGAATTTGGAAAACCGATAGACGGTCATTTAATGCAGGGACATATTGATGGAATTGGGATAGTAAAAGGGCTTGAGCCAATGGAACAGGGATGGCGACTTTTTTTAAGCCTTCCTTCTGAATTGACCCGGTTAACTCCTCCAAAAGGGTCGATAGGAGTGGATGGAGTTTCCCTTACAATTGCCCAAGTGGGATTGGAAGAGGTAGAAATAGGAGTTATTCCCCATACTTATAATACTACCCTAATTTCCACCTATCGACCGGGACAACGGGTAAATATTGAAACCGACCTTTTTGCCCGA
>Ga0256828_1001622_pt1 | contig 13837 bp, 11 predicted proteins | sample CV88metaG_FD_185993 | JGI IMG/M metagenome (GOLD analysis project Ga0256828, IMG submission 185993) | Hydrothermal vent microbial communities from East Pacific Rise, Pacific Ocean - CV88 | ecosystem: Environmental > Aquatic > Marine > Hydrothermal vents | place: Pacific Ocean: East Pacific Rise... | reverse complement strand
GTGAATATGTAGATTCTGTATTTGCTGGTATTTTGCTAGATATTACACCTGAGATTGATAATAATGGAATGATTACTTTAAAAATCAATCCGTCAATTTCTGATACTATTAATGATGTTCAAAATACAAATGGAACAGCAAGAAACATTCCACCAGATTTGGTAAGAAGACAGATAGCTTCAGTGATAAAAGTTAGAAATGGTGACCATGCAATTTTAGGAGGTCTTATATTTTCAAGAAGTGGAACAAAAGTAAATAAAGTTCCTTTACTTGGTGATTTGCCTTTATTTGAATATGCATTTAAGCATGAAGAAAAAATTGATACAGTTGAAGAGTTGGTTATCATTGTGACACCACATATTGTTAAAAATTCAAAATCAGTATCTTTAAGAGATTTAGGATATACAAAAGTAGATGAAAAGTAGATTTGAAATTGCAAAAGATATTTTTGTTGATTCTGTTGATTTAAATGATTATATAGAGCTTGGGAGTTCCCAAGCTGCCTATAGAAAATTAGAATCTAGTATAGATAAGCCTCTTAAAATGGTTTTATTATTTGGAAAGCCAGGTACTGGTAAAAGCATTTTACTTAATCGTATAACAAATCAATTGAAACATAAAAAAGAGATATATTATTTTGATACACCTGCTACAACACAAAAAGAGTTTTTTCATAAAGTTTTTAAAATACTTACAAAAAAAGAACTACCTAGTAATGCAGAAGTTAACTTTGCTTCTTTAGTTGAGTTTTGTAAGGGTTTTAGAGGTAAAAGAGAGATAGTTATATTGCTTGATGAAGCTCAAATGTATGATGCAGATTTAATGGAAAAGATAAGGTTATTATCAGATAGTAGAGCAGTTAAGTTTATAGTTTCTTTACATAAAACTGAAAATGAAGATTTGATAGCAAAAGAACATTTTAAATCTCGTATTTGGGAAGTTATAGAACTTAAAAATGCAAATATTGAAGAGTTGTCTACTTATATACATAAAAAGCTTTTAAAACAGAACTTATTTGAAGTTTCCAATGCTATTAAAGATAAAAGTCTTAAATTAATACATCAATATAGTAATGGTAATTTTAGAGAGTGTAATAAATTAATGTATACAATTTTTGAAATATGTGAGTATTATGATTTAAATGAACCTCATAAATTAAATTATGTAAAGCTACCAGTTAAGATAGTAGAGATGGCAGCATTAAAATTAGGATATATAGATGCTTGATGTAGAAGAGTTAGAAAGACAATGGAAAAAATATCAAAGAAAAAAACAGAGACCTTTGTATATAGGTGGTTTTTTAGTTTTATTTTTAGTTGTAATTATGATATCTATAGCAAACAATAAAATCAATATACATGGTTTTAATATTAAAAATATATTTGATAATCCATCATCAAAAACAGTAGAAAATAATATAACAAATAATAAGAAAAAAGTTTATGCAGTATCTAAAAGTATATTTTTATTAAATGATTCTTTTCAAGAAGTTTTATTAAGTAAAAAGAAGTTAGATACAAAACAAGATCAAAATATACTTGTTCCTTTAGATGAGGATGAGTTATATATCGAAAAAGATATTTCAAAGCCTATTGTTAGGAAAAAGAAAGTTAGTATTATCAAAGTTTCTAATAGCAATGCTTATAGAGATGTAGAAAGAAGATTTAAAAGATCTCATAATATTAATGACTCTATGTTTTTAGCAGATATGTATTATAAGAAAAGAAGATACAAAAAGGCGATATATTGGGCTATGCAAACAAATAAGCTTAATAAAAATATAGAAGAAAGTTGGTTAATTTTTGCAAAGTCAAAAGTTAAGTTGGGCAGAAAAAATGAGGCTATTAGAGTTTTAAAAGCTTATATAAAAAGATCTAACTCATATGAAGCTAGGAAGTTATTGAAAAAAATTATAAATAACTAATATAAATTTGGTATAGTGTTATGTATAACATAAGGAGTCTTTAAATGGTTAAGCTTATAGAAATGATGCTCAAAGAAAATTTAGTTACAAAAGAAGCAATTGCTAAACTTGTTAAAAGTAGACCACCTAAAAAAGTCTCTTTTGCAAACTTGATATCAGATGGTGCATTAGATGTTGATACTGTAGATATGTTTTTGGCAAAAAAAATAAGACAAGGTGTTATATCTTTAAAGCATTTAGAAAAAATCGAAGGTATTGATATAGCTTCTATTATAAAATCTGTTGCTAATGAATTAAATTTAGAATATATTGATTTAGATGATACTGAAATTGATATCAAGTTATTTTCTCAAGTGCCATATAAACAATTGATAAAATATAATGCTATTCCTATAGAAGAAACAGATTTACATATCTTAGTTGTTTTTGAAGATCCTTTGGATATGGAAGCACAAGATGTGATGCAGAGACTTTTTCCAAAGAAACCTATTAAGATTGCGATTGCTAGACCAAAACAGATACAACAGCATTTACAATCAATGGAAATAAATGAAAGTGTTAAAGGACTTATCTCTGATATTAGAAAAGATTTACAACAGTCAGATAAATATGAAGAGAGTGAAGAATCACCAGCTGTTTTAAAACTGATAGATATCATACTCAAATCGGCTATTTTTATAGGTGCTAGTGATATTCATATAGAAGCAAGTGAAAAAAACTGTATAGTTAGAGAAAGAGTAGATGGAATGCTTCGTCAAAGTTTTACTTTTGATAAAGATATCTTTAATCCTTTAGCCTCAAGAATGAAACTTTTGTCAAATTTAGATATAGCAGAAAAGAGAAAACCACAAGATGGTAGATTTTCTCATACTGTAAATTCAAAAGAGTATGATTTTAGGGTTTCTACTTTGCCAACTATATATGGTGAATCTATAGTTCTTCGTATTTTGGATAAATCTAAGGCTATGATACGACTTGAAGATGCTGGTATGAGTAAGATTTGTTATGATAGATTTAAAGATGCTATACAAGTTCCTTATGGTATAGTACTTGTTACAGGTCCTACTGGTTCTGGTAAAACAACAACTCTTTATGGAGCATTAAATGCTATAAAGGATGTTAAAGATAAGATTATTACAGTTGAAGATCCTGTTGAGTATCAAATGAGTGGGTTACAGCAAGTACATGTAAAACCTGAAGTTGGTTTGACCTTTGCATCAGCTTTGAAGTCAATCCTTAGACAGGATCCAGATAAGATTATGATAGGGGAGATTAGAGATCAAGAGACACTTAGGATTGCTATACAAGCAGCTTTGACTGGTCACTTGGTTCTTTCTACTCTACATACAAATGATGCTATATCGGCAGTTACTAGGATACTTGATATGGGGATAGAAGAATATCTTGTGAGTGGTGCCTTAGTCGCTATACAAGCTCAAAGACTTGTTAGAAAGATTTGTCCTTATTGTAAAGTTGAAACATCTTTACCTGATACAGTTTTACAAGGTGTAAAAGAGTATCTTCCTGAACAACCTGTTTTTTATAAAGGTGAAGGGTGTAAAGAGTGTGGACATAGTGGATATAAAGGTAGAGAAATGATCTCAGAGGTTTTAACTGTAAGTGAAACATTATCTCGTATGATTGCAAGGAATGCATCTAAGGAGGAGTTGACAAAACAAGCTATTGAAGAAGGGTTTGTAAATATGTTTGAAGATGGTGTGCAAAAAGCATTGGCAGGGAAAACGACAATAGATGAAATTTATAGGGTGGCAAGATTATAATGAAATATTTTAATGTAACATTAATGGATCGTGGTAAAAAGAGGTTAGAAGTTGTAAAAGCTGATAATAAGATGGAAGCTATTAAATTAGCAAAGCATAAATTTCCCAATAATCTTATTGTAAAAGCAGTTGAAACATCAGCACCATTAGAAGATATATTGTCTGATTTTTTTTCACAAGCAGGAAAGTCATTTAAAGGTAAAATTCCTATAGGTGATAAGATATCAACTATAAGACAAATTGCTGTTATGACAGATGCAGGGCTTCCTATCAATGATACATTAGAAGATGTTGCAGATGCTACTGACAATAAACAACTCAAAGAGATATATACTAGAATGTATAATGATATCAATGCTGGTAATAGTATGTCTGATGCTTTAAAGCCTTATGCTGATGAGTTTGGACATGTGGCACTTGCTATGACAAACCTAGGTGAGCGAACAGGTAATATCTCAGAATCATATCATAAGTTGGCAGATATTTTAGAAAATATTAGAGATAATACGGCTAAGTTTAAAAAGGCTATTCGTACACCACTTATTACTCTTGCAGCTATGGGTATAGCTTTTACTATTTTGATTATGGTAGTTGTTCCTAAATTTAAAGCTATATTTGCTGAATTTAAGACAGAACTTCCTTTACCAACACAGATTTTATTGAAGCTTGAATGGGCATTTAGTAATTATGGTTTATATATTCTTGCTGTTATGTTCTTAGCTTTTATGACTGTTAAGTTTATGTATAAAAATAATGAAGATTTTAAACTTGCTATGGATAAGATACTAATACATCCAAGATTTTATCTTATAAATAAAGCTATATTTTTATCTACTATGCATAAATATAATTTAGTATTTACTGAACTTGTCAGATCAGGTATTCCTGTTTCGGAAGCATTAGATACAGCTGTTGATATGGTTGATAATTTAGCTATTAAAGAACAGTTATTAACTGTTAATGCCAATATTGGTCGTGGTATGAGTTTAGCAGAAGCTTTTGATATAACAGGTCTTTATCAAAATATGCTTTTACAAATGATTAGAGCAGGAGAGTCTAGTGGACAGTTAGATGCAATGCTTGGTAAAGTTACTGATTATTATGATATGGAGTTTCAAGATCTTATAGATAATTTGGCTGCATATGTTGAGCCTATTATGCTTTTCTTTATTGCAGGGCTTGTTTTACTGATGGCTCTTGGTATATTTATGCCTATGTGGGATCTTGGTAAAGCTGTTAAAAATGGATGATAAAATATATTAAGTCATAGTTAAAAACTATGACTTATGATTTTATTATATGTGCTACAAATTTAGACATATTATTTAAGATTTTTCCACCTTTTCTAAAACCTAATCCACAAGCTTCGTATGCAAAAAAGACTCCTGCTTGGTAATATTCATTTAATTCATTTGACGGAAGTTCTATAAATTCTTGATATATTATTTTGTGATTTACATAATCATCATTTATATCTTTTTCCAATACTTTATAAGATGAATCTACAATCTTAATACTAGCACCCTCTCTACCATAGATTGGTTTGATAACTTGTGTTTTATTTGCCAAAGGTTCAAAAGATGTTTCAAGCAATAAAGGATGATTAGGGTATAAATCCCAAAGTATTTTTAGTATAGCTTTGTTTTGAAAGAGTAAAGTATATGCAGGGTTAAAGATAATAGCTTTTTGATTTTGTATGATATGTGTTAGTATCATAGCAAGATCAGGTTCATCCAATGCTATATCTTCCCAAGGGATTAGTTTAAACCACAACTCATATATCTCATCATTGAAAAATACCCCTTCATCATCTTCAAACTCAATCTCATCAATATAGGCAAATTCTGTTACAAATCCAGCTTGAGTAGCTATATGTTGTAATAATTTAACAGTATTTTCTTCTTCTATATTACCTCTTATAGATGTAAAAAGAAATTTCCATCCTTCATATCTCTCTTCAAAAGAGGATATATCTTCATCTAAAGTTACAATTCGTTTAAAATTATCAAAAAGAGCTTCATATATACCATTAAACTGTGAAGCTTCATCAAGATTATTATACTTCAATATAGCCCATTGTATGATAGAGCTTTCAAAAAGAGCAGTTGGAGTATCGGCATTAAATTCCAATAGTTTGATAGGTTTACCATCTATACCTCCTGCTAAATCAAAACGACCATATAGATGCCAATGAACATCACTATCCCAAGATTTTTTGATAATATCTATAAGATTAAAAGGTATACCAACTTCATGAAATAGATTATTTTGAATAATATACTCCCCAGCTTCTATAAACATATCATAAAGTTCATTGACAGCTTCATAGTAAGTATTGGCTTCATTTTGTGTAACAACTACGAGTTCATTTGCTATATAATCACTTTCATCATTATCTGTATGCCACATAAAACCAAGTGTTTCCAAATACTTTTTAGAAACAGGTTGTATAGGTTGTATATGAACCATAGTTAACCACCAAAAAAACTACTACGAGAACGAGAGCGAGAGTTTCTTTTGAAAAAGCCACTTCTTCTATTTGATCTTTTAGCTTTTGGTTTATTAAAACTATTTTTACTTCTACTATATGTAGATGGTGATTTATAACTTGCTTTTCTATGGTTTTGATAAGCTGAATTTCCAAACAATTTATTGCCTATCCATGAACCTAAAACAGCTCCTGCCATACTAGATAGTAAAACTTCACCAAGTCCCATACCACTATCACTCATCTGTGCATTTGGATTTGTAAGATTTGATGTACCATCATCTATCTTGGCAGCTTCTTTTTTGATAAGTTCATCCATTTCTTGTTTTGTTAGTACTCTTTCTTTGCCATCTAAAGTTTTAAGAACGATTCTAGTTTCATCTGCTGGAAATTCGTCTTTGATTTTATATTTACCTGGAGCTGTTTCTTCTATAATGACAAATGCATTTTGTTTTGTTTGTGGAGTAGTTTGTTGTATTTGTTCACTATTGTTACCACAACCCGTGATACCACTTGCTAGTATAGTACCTATAGCAGTAGTTGTTATGATAGAAAATTTTTTTATATATTTCATACTAATAACCTCTAAAATTTTTTGGTTATATTAGCAGATTATTATTAGAATGTAAAGAGTTTATAGAGCAAAGGCTCTATAAAAAAGGAGGGAAAAATATATAGTATTAGTCCATTTGTCTTCTAAGGAAAGTTGGAACATCTAAAATATCTTCATGTTCTCCATTGTATCCACCAACTACTTTTTTAGTTTGGATACTGTTTAGTATATTTGTTGATGTACTAAGTGTTGGTTGTTTCTTTTTCTTTGGCTCTGGTATAGCATTTTTATCTTCAAATCCAGTAGCTATGATAGTGATTTTGACTTCATCTACTTCTAAATTAGAATTTGTTGTCGTACCAAAGATAACTGCCGCTTCTTCATCAGCACTTTCTTCTATGATATTCATAGCTTCACTTATCTCCATGATAGGATAGTCTGGATGTATATCAAAGTGAACAAGTACACCCATTGCACCATCTATAGAGATATTATCAAGTAACGGTGACTCAATAGCAGCTTTTGCAGCATCATAAGCTGCATTTGTACCACTACTATAACCTGTACCCATAAGAGCCAAACCTCTATGAGACATTACAGTTTTTACATCAGCAAAGTCAAGGTTAATATCATTGTCCCCATGAGATAAGATAACTTTAGAGATACCACCAACAGCTTGAGCTAATATATCATCTACTAGTTTGAAACTCTCTTTTATACCAAGATTTTTTTCTGCAACTGCCAAAAGTTTTTCGTTTGGTACTACAATGATAGAATCACTTTCTTTTTTAAGTTCTTCTAAACCTTCTTTCGCCAATCTTGTTCTTTTACGACCTTCAAATTTAAAAGGACTAGTTACTATAGAGACAGTCAAAGCACCAACTTCTTGAGCTGCTTGTGCTATCACAGGAGCTGCACCTGTACCAGTACCACCACCAAGACCAGCAGAGATAAATACAATATCAGCACCATCAAGAAGATTTTTGATATCACTATAGCTTTCAATAGCAGCTTCTTTACCTTTGTCTGGTATCATACCAGCACCCAATCCTTTGGTAGAGTTTATCCCAAGTTGAAGTTTAAATGGTGCTAGTGATGAAGATAAAGCCTGAGCATCTGTATTTGCTACTATCAAATCTATATCTACAATACCTTCTTGAATCATGTGGTTAATCATATTTCCACCACCACCACCTACACCGATAGCTTTAATCTTTGCACCTGTTGTTGTAGTTGTTTCTACGACATCTATTTTGAAATCATCAAAATTTTCCATTTTTTCCTCCTTTAAAATTTAAAATAAATGTTTTGCCCAATTTGAAATCTTTTTGAACATGCCATTATTCTCAGATTCCAGATCAGGTAATTCATCAAATCTTATATCATCATTTTGAATGATATGTTCATCAGCTAATTGTATATCATGATCATTAACAGAGTATTTGTTGTTATCAGGTGATAACTGTATATCTGATAAATCATCTCTATACTCTTCTTTTGTATGAAGAAGTTGTTGTTGAAAATCTATCTCATAAGGTGTATGATAACCTGCTTTATATAGGATTAAACCAATAGATGCAGAAAAAGATGCATCTTTCAGTTCATCAAATAATCCATCTATATGTGGTGGTTGTGCTATCCTTACTGGGATACCATTAAAAATAGATTGAGAAAGTTCTTTTATACCTCTCATCTTAGTCATACCACCTGTTAAAATAATACCAGCATTTAGTTGATCTATAAGATTTGACTTTTCAAGAGATTTAGCCAATATCATTAATGTTTCTTCAACTCTAGCAAACATTACATTATAAATAGTCTCTAGTGATACATCATTGGTATTTTCTTCATCACCTATAATAGGCAATTTTATAATTTCATTTGTATAGTCTATAAGGTCACCATAACTAATCTTAAGCTTTTCTGCTATATTTAAAGGAGTGTGGAGAGCCATCGATAAATCATTTGTTATATGATTTGAGCCTACTCCTAAAAAATCATTGTATCTTATAGAATTACCAACATGTACTACTAAGTTACTTGTTTGACCACCTAAATCTATCACAGCAACACCACGACTCTTATCCTCAGGTGTTGTTACTGCTATAGCAGATGAGTACCCACTAAGGACAATACCATCTATCTCTACACCAGCAGAACGAACTGCTTTTTTTAGATTAGAAAGGTTTGATTTTTGTGTCATTATGATATTGACATTTACTTCTAATCTAGAAGCATTCATACCAAAAGGATCTTCTACAAAATCCTGTTCATCAACTGTAAAGTTATATGGTAGTACATGAATAGTTTCATATTCATCAGGAATTTTTGCATTATATAGAGCAGTTTGCATTACTCTATTGATTTCTTTGATTGTGATCTCATTATTTGGGAGATTCACAATACCACTAGAACTTATACTCTTAGCATATGCATTGGAGATTGTGACAATAGCTGATGATATATTAGTGCCAGATACTCTTTTAGCATCATTGACAGCATTTTTTATAGATTTTGCAGCAAGTTCTATATTGGTAATAGTTCCTTTTTTGATACCTTGAGATTGTGATATACCATGACCTAAAACTTGGACTTTACTAGCATTGACATCTGCAATAATGGCACATATCTTAGTTGAACCGATATCTATTGCTAAAATTGTATCATTCACTTTGTAAGTCCTTTTCGATAAAGTTGTGTTTTATATTTTTTATTTAATTGATTTATCAAGTTGTCTTGATAAATATCTGTTTTCAACTTCTTAACAGTTTGTTTTATTATATTTGTTTTATTTTGTTCTAGCGTGTTCAACTTTTGGTTTACAATATTGTAAACTACTATTTTTTTATCCGATAGATTAATAATACCTTTTTCTTTATTAGAAATAAATAATTTTTGTAAAAATTTTATACTTTCTTGTGGATTTAGATTTGTAAATGTGTCAATACTATCTAGTGTAATAAAATCTGTTGTTTTTGGATTATGATTTTGTAATTGTTGAACTATATTATTTGCTAGTGTTTCTAAAGCATTTTGTTTTGATACATTTAAGTAGTCTTGAGTAACATTACTTTTTGCTTCTTTATATGTTTTTGTACGAGGTTGTTGTATATCTATTATTTTTATAATAGCATATTTATTGTCAACAATTTTTGGTTTAAGTATATTGCCTTTATCTTTTGTTTGTAATTCTTCCCATATTGCTTTATTAAATATAGGGTCATTTATAGTAAAATTTTGTGGTGTAGGTTCTGTTATCTTACCTTTTTTTAATGCTATATATGTCAACTGAGCATCTTTTTTTAATTTTTTGAGAGCTAAGGCTTGTTGTATTTGTTCTTTCGCATCATTAAAGTTCAATAACTTACCGTTGTTATCTGTAAAGTTAAAACTATTTTTATTGTAATATTGTTTTAATTCTTCTTCTGTGTTGTTAGTATCTGTAGGTTCTTTCCAAATGATAGATAGTTTATAAATTTTATTTGTTATATATTGTTCTTTATGCTTTTCCCAGTATTGTTGTAAAGTTTTTTCTTCTAATGATATATTGATATCATCACTTGTAATAACTTTATAGTCTATCTTATCAGCTATACTCATAGAAGATGCTATCGATTCTATTTCTAAGTCAAGTGGTTTAATCTGTAAAAGAGATAATGTTTTTTGTATGGTTAGGTCATCTTTCAATGTTGATTCAAAAATTTTATTTTTTATATGTTGATTTTGTAGATATGTATCATATGCTTTTTTATCAAAAACACCATTATTTTGGAAAATTTTGATATTTTTTATCTGTTTTGCTACTTCTGTATTGGTAACTATAATGCCATTTTCTTTCGCAAAATTTAACAATTTCGCCTGAACTTCTAATGAAGCAAATGCTTGTTGTACAAGTCCTAATTCTTTTGCTTTTTTCTCATCAAAATTACCTTGAAATAGTTGGTTGTATCTATTGTATAGATTAGTATATGCTTGGTTTAGTTTTTGTTGTGATATCTCTATATCACCAACTTTTGCTATACTTGTAGCTTTTGATCCAAAATGTAAACTACCCCATCCAACAGAACCAGCTCCTATGAACCCAATAGTTGCTACCCATATAGTCCATACTAGATATTTATTGTGCTTTTGCATCCAACTTATCATTTTTTAACTACCTTCAATATAAAAATTTGTACAATATTTTACCTAAAAAACCTTTGTGATATGTAAATTAAGGATATATATGATAGATAATAATAAAAAGTTAGTAGATATGGACTTAGATGTCCTTTGGCATCCTTGTACTCAGATGAAAGATCATGAGAGTTTACCGATTATTCCCATACAAAAAGCAAATGGTGTCTATCTGTATGATTTTGATGGCAATAGATATATAGATGCTATAAGTTCTTGGTGGGTAAATCTCTTTGGACACTGTAATGAATATATCAATCAAAAAGTTAAAGAACAGCTTGACAACTTAGAGCATGTTATATTGGCAGGTTTTTCTCACAAACCAGCTATAGAGCTAGCTCAAAGGTTAGTTGATATTACGCCAAAAGGTTTACAAAAAGTTTTTTATGCTGACAATGGTTCAAGTGCTATTGAAGTAGCACTGAAGATGAGTTATCATTATCATAAAAATATAGGTGTTGAAAAAAAAGTTTTTTTATCGCTGACAAATTCATATCATGGAGAGACTATAGGAGCTTTATCGGTTGGTGATGTAGAACTTTATAAACAAACATATCAACCACTTTTGATTGACAATATACAAACACCTGTTCCAAATGATCAGTCCATACATTCAGCTAAAGAAGCATTGTGTCAATTAGAAGATATATTAAAAAGTAGAGGAGATGAGATATCAGCTTTTATACTAGAGCCGCTTGTGCAGGGTGCTGGGTATATGCATATGTATCATTTTGAATACTTAAAAGGTGCTAGAGAGTTGACAAAACAATATAATATTCATCTAATAGTTGATGAGATTATGACAGGTTTTGGGAGAACAGGAAAGATGTTTGCGTGTGAGTATGCTGATATTACACCAGATTTTATATGTTTATCCAAAGGATTAACAGGTGGATATATGGCTCTTTCAGCTGTATTGACAACAGATGAAATTTATAAAGCATTTTATTGTGACTATAGTGAAAATAAAGCTTTTTTGCATTCTCATAGTTATACAGGCAATCCTATAGCATGTAGTGCTGCACTTGCTACTTTAGATATATTTGACAAAGGTGATATTATAAATCAAAATGAAAAAAAGAGTCAATATATTTACAACAGGATGCAAAAGATATCAAAATTATCTAATGTAAAAGAGATGAGATATCAAGGTATGGTTTTTGCTATAGAATTACAAGGTTATAAGCCAGAAGATAGGATAGGACTTCAAGTTTACAAATATGCATTAAAACATGAAGTATTATTAAGACCTTTGGGACATATTATATATTTTATGCCACCATATATCATATCTGAGTCTGAAATAAATAGGATGGTAGATGTAGCTTATGATGCTATCAAAACATTAGAAGAATCCAAATAAACTCTTTTTTTGTTTTGATAATCTATCATAGTTTCTCATAGCTCTTGTGATACCCAACTGCATGGCTTCATCATATAGCTTAATAGCTTGTTTAGTATCTTTTTTTACTCCTACACCATATTCATAAAATTGAGCTAAATCACATATGGCTTCAGGATAATTTTCATTTATGGCGAGATTATAAATCATAGAAAAAGCTTCATTTATATTTTGTTTTAGTAGTTTTCCTCTATATAATTCTCTAGCTAATATAAATTGTGCATATAGAGATTGTGTAGCTGCATTTATAAGTAATAGTTGTGCCGCTTCTGTAGGATTTTTATGGGTAATTTTTTGTATATACTCAACCATACTTTCTATTTTTTCTTCACTATATCCTTTAGTTTCAATCTGTACTAGCCATCTTTCAACAGAATTAAAAGAATCAAATTTTGGATTTTGAATAGGATAGTTAGAAAGCATATCTTGAAATTTTTCTCTTATATAAGGTATAGGTTCATAGTGTTCATTTGGTGTAAATGTTTTATTTATTTGTATTTTTTTAATATCTGATTTATCATTATTTTTAGAATTTGATGTATGAGATAAATTTACTTCTTGTGTTTTTATATCATGTGTAGTTATGTTTAAAAGAGAATCAAAATCGATATCTAAATCAGGTGTTTTGGTAGGTTTTTTAAAATTATGATGAGTTTCTTGTTGTATTTTTAGCATATCTTCCAAATCTATCTCTATAGATTCTGTATTTTCTTCTATCTCTTCATATAGTTCTAGTTTTTCTAAATCTTCATCACTTATAAGACTTTCATCTACTCTTTGTATGATATCATCACTAATAGGTTGGGAGATATAATCTTCTATTAGAGTTTGTGCTTTTGCATAGTTTCTACTATCTAAAGTAGATAGTATTTCTTGCAGTTTTTCATCTGTTTTGATTTGATTTAGTTTTAGCATTTGTAGCTGTATAGTATCTATATCTGTTATTGATATCGCTATATTAATGATTTGTAATCTTTTTTGTGTTTGGTTCATATATACAAAGTCCTAATGGTATTAGATTTATAGATATTGAAGTATATCAAAATATTTTTAAATATCAAAAGAGTAGAAACTCTTTTTGATATTATATATCCGCAGCTACCTTATAAGTAGGGTCATCTTCTTCATAGCTACAAAATGGTCCAGCAGCTTTAAGAAGATTTTTACAATCTTGTGAAAGGTGACGGATAGTTAGCTTTTTACTCGCTTTTTGATACTTTTGTGTTATCGCATCTATAGCTTCAGCTCCTGAACTATCCATTACTCTGGCATTTTTAAAGTCAAGTACAACTTCATTAGGGTCATGTTCTATATCAAACTGTTCATTAAATGATGTAACAGAACCAAAAAATAGTGGTCCATCAAGTTCATAAATCTTACGATTGTTTTCTAGTTTGGTATGAGCATATATCTTGGCATGTTTCCAAGCAAATACAAGTGCTGAGATGATAATCCCTGATATAACAGCCACAGCCAAATCAGCAAATATAGTGATAAGTGTTACAACTATAAG
>Ga0256828_1001621_pt1 | contig 13846 bp, 12 predicted proteins | sample CV88metaG_FD_185993 | JGI IMG/M metagenome (GOLD analysis project Ga0256828, IMG submission 185993) | Hydrothermal vent microbial communities from East Pacific Rise, Pacific Ocean - CV88 | ecosystem: Environmental > Aquatic > Marine > Hydrothermal vents | place: Pacific Ocean: East Pacific Rise... | reverse complement strand
GTTATTGCTCTCGTATGCATACCCAAACGCAGTTTGGGTACGAGGGTAAGTATTTTAAATAAATAAATTAATTTTAAATTGCTATTTAAGAGAATAGAAACTAAGATATGAGACTAAAAGATTTGCAAATATTAAAAAAGCAGATAAACTATATATAGCAAATTGTAACTTACTTGATGCAATCTATTTAATGGGAGACTTTTGTGTATTTTCTAGGGTTGACATCTCACTAAAAACAAAAGGTTTTAAGTTTAACAGAGAAGAAGCCAATATCAGAAATGGAAAATGGAAAAAAGTAGCCGATAAAATGAGAGGAACAATGAGTAAAGAGACAGTTGAATATCTAAAAAAGTGTAGTAATGAGATTAGAAAATAAATTTATCAACCTTGACAAACAAAAAAAACTTAGTTAACATTAGCTAATGCAAAATAAAAGGAGTTTGTCATGACTGTAAATATGCACGAAGCCAAAACAAACCTCTCTAAACTCATTATGCTTTTAGAAAAAGGCGAAGATATAATTATTGCCAAAGCAGGTAATCCTGTGGCTAGACTTACTGCTTATGAGCCAAGCCCCAAAAGAGTACCCAACCAACTCAAAGGAAGAATAAGATTTAAAGAGGATTTTGATAGCTCTAATGATGAGATTAGAATGCTTTTTGAGGGTGGGGTTTAATGGCTAAATATCTACTGGATACTCATATATTTTTATGGTGGATGAGTGATGCTGAACAACTTAGCAAAGAAGTTTTTGATATTATTGCAGATGGTTCAAATCAAATCTATGTCTCATCAGCTACCATTTGGGAGATAGCCATCAAAGAGGCTTTAGGCAAATTAGAAGTTGATGCCAACTTAGACCATGCCATAGAAGAGAATGGATTTATAGAGTTAAAAATCTCTGCCATTTGTGTCAATGCTACTAAAAAACTAGAACAAATCCACCGTGATCCATTTGATAGAATGCTTATTGCCCAAGCTATCGAGGGAGATATGACACTTATTACTGTTGATGGGTATATTGTTCAGTATGATGGTGTTCAAGTTTTGAGTTTTAAGAAGAAGTAAGAGAAGAGTTAATCATCTTCCACCAAACAAACCTCCAACTCAATATTTTTCTCATCTAACCACTGCTGAACCTTATCCAAAACAATCTCTTGATTAAGTTCTTTAAAAGTCACTAAAATATTATCTTCTGATACTCTTGTCTCTATATGGTCATTAACTCTATTAAGTTTAAAAAGATACTCTCGATTTAACCTTTTTTCTATCTCTTTATTATAAATATAGAGCGTTCTTTCATCAATAGTTTTGTATTGAATTTCCAAACTATGACGATTAGTACCATAACTCTTAATAGCTTGAACCAACTCATCTCGTTTCAGATAATTTTTAATCGCCTCAAGTGCTGTTTCCTCTTTAAAGTCATGTATAGATGAAAATAGAGAGGCAAATTTACCCTCTTTCTCTTTTTTGGGTTTAGGAGTATCATAAAACTTAACCACTCTCTCCATAAACTGCCTATCACTTTGATAAAACATCCCTCTATTTGGGTTGGGGATTCGTTGAGCATAAAACTTCAAAAGTTGCTTCATACCAAAACTATCTATCGTCTCTTTGGCTTCTTTGTAGGAGCTATAGACACCCAAATAGATACTGTAAGAACAAGCCACATAAAACTCTATGGTTGCTTTACATTTAGAACAATATTCCCACTCTTCAAAAAGAGCAAACATAGGAGCAGAGGGTATCATATCGCCGACATGATAGGTGTCCATCATGCACTCAAACTCTTTTATTTGGGTAGATTCTATCTTGTTGCCACACTCACAAACAATAGGTTTTTCAAAAATTATGGTGTCGTACATTCCCATCTTTTATCCTTATAAATCCTTGAGATAATCATAACATAAAAAAATAATTTCTATGATAAAATACTCTAAAAAAAGAGAGGAAGAGAGATGCAAAAAAATAAATCTCACACATTAAAGTTTGAAGAAAAAAGTTGTTCTTTTTGTCTTATAAGCCCCCAAGAGTATTCAAACTACAGAAAAGATAGCATCCCCATTCAAGAGGAGCTTATGGAGAGTATATATATTGTAGAGTGGATAAAATCTATCTTGCCAAACATTCAATACCCTCATTACTATATGGCTCTAAAGGGTCTTTTTGGAGAGAGTGATGACTTTTATGATGATTATAAATGCTCCTTTGGCTATCTCTTTTTAGTGAAAATAGAGGAGTCTTCTTATACCCTAAATTTTACCGATACCAAAGGGTGCTTCTCATTTTATTTCAGAAAACTACTCACAACATCAAGTGAGTTTGAGCAGTATGGAGAGATTCCAAGAGATATAATTCATAAACCCTTTGATGATTTTTCAAAAGAGGATATAAAACGATTTATACAACTTTTTTTCGGCTATCTTTTGAGCTATATATTTGCTCATCAAGAAAGCTATAATGAGGAGTTTATTCGCTATCAGAACTATGATTTTTTTATCTATGGTTATCGTGATGGTGCTTTTTTTGTTGATGAATATGATAGAAGTGATGAGGAGGAACAGAATAAATTTTATGAGGAAAAGAGAAAGATTGACTTAATTCGTAATTAATAGCGTTTAATTCATAATTATTAATAAAAAAACAATACAAATTACGATAAAATCGTTAATATAATTAAAAAATAGGTAAATATTATGTTAAAACGCTTCTCTGTAGAGAATTTTTTGTCATATCAAAAAGAAAATAGTTTAGACTTAACAGCAGGTCGAACCGAATTTCACTCATCTCATATACATGATTTTAAAAAAACAAAGCTTCTTAAAAGTGCTATTATTTATGGAGCAAATGCTTCTGGAAAATCTAATTTAATTAGAGCAATGGAGTATGCTAAAGATGTAATCATAGAAAATCTAAAAAATATTGATACTCAAAAAAAATATTTTAGATTAGATAAAAATAATGTGGATAAACCAACTCAATTTGAATTTGAATTAGAGATTAATAGTAAATTTTACTCTTATGGTTTTTCTGCAATTTTGCATAATAAAAAGATTGTAGAGGAGTGGCTTTATGAGATAGGAAAATCTTCTCCTGAATTAATCTTTGAACGAGAATTAAATCAGATAAAACTTGGTAGATTGCTTAATAATAAAGCAATTAAAGATAGGTTTAAAATCTATGCAGATGATATGAAAAATCAATCTCATCAACTTTTTTTATCTGAAATTGCAGATAAAGATTTAGATAATGAAAAAGTTCAAATATTAAATGAAATTTATAATTGGTTTGATAAAAAACTAATTATTTTATACCCTAATACTAAATATGGAAATTTGTCATCTATTGGAAGTGATGATAATTTATCTAAAATTTTTAGAAAACATTTAAAAGTTTTTGATACAGGGATTGTTGATATTTCTTCAATAGAAGAGGACTTTGAACAAACTTTTAAAGAGTTTCCAAAAGAGATAAAAATAGATATAGAAAAAGATTTAGCAGAAGAACAAGATAAAAATAAAAAAGTGATATTGCGTGGAAGTAATGGGCTTTTTGCTACTATATACAAAGATAAAAATGATGAACTAAAAATACAAAAATTAGGACTTGTGCATAGTAAAGAAATTGATGATATATTTGAGTTACAAGATGAATCCGATGGAACAAAGAGACTGTTTGATTTAATTCCTCTAATTACTAAATTTAATGATGATTATACTATAGTAATTGATGAGTTTGATAGAAGTCTTCATCCTATGTTAACTAAAGCTTTTTTTGAACTTTTTTACAAAGAAAACAGTAAAAAATCTCAATTAATAGTTACTTCACATGAATCTACACTTTTGGATTTAGAATTGGTACGAAGAGATGAGATATGGTTTGCAGAAAAAGATAAAAACGGTGCTTCCAAACTCTTTTCACTTAATCAATTCAAAGAGAGGTATGACAAAAAAATAGAAAAAGCTTATTTACTAGGACGATATGGAGCTATTCCTGTATTTAAAACTTTTGATGAAATAGATATGGAGAGTTGATATGGGATTTAAAAGTAAATCTTTTGATACTCCTACTTATATAGAACAAGATTTAGAGCCTCAACGAGTAATTATTATTTCTTGTGAAGGAGAAAATACAGAGCCTGAATATTTTACTGCTATTAAAGAAAAACTTTCCCAATACATATCTGTATTAATTGCAATACAAATTGTTCCACATCAAAAAAAAGGGAGTGAACCCCAAAAGATAGTTTGTAATTTAGAAGATTATATCAAAGAGAAATATGATTACAAAAGTGATAATGATGAAATGTGGGTTGTTTGGGATAGAGAAAAAGTTGATGAGAGAAAAAAAGATATTTTAGAGATGATTCCTCAATGTCTGGAGAAAAATTACCATATCGCTTTAACAAATCCACTATTTGAGTTTTGGTTACTTTTACATATTGTTGATATATCTCTCTATGATAGAAATATTTTGTATCAAAATGAGTGGGTAAGTCCATCTAAAAATAGAAGATTTATAGATAAAGAGCTTTCAACACAATTAAATGGTTACTCTAAAAAGAAAAACAAGTTTAATCAAAGTATTGTAACAAAAGAGAATATCTTAAGAGCATTAGAACAAGAAAGATTATTTGAAAATGAATTAGAAAAAATTATTGATAATCTAGGTTCTAATGTCGGAGAGTTAATTAGACGGATTTTAGATTTTGAAGAGGAGTAAACCTACTCCTCAACCACACTCTCTTCTTTAACCAACCAAACAAACCCAACAAGAATCTTGTGCTTTGCACTCTCTTTGAGAAAAATCAGCGTCATCAAAATCCCTACAATAAATCCACCTATACTAATAATATTATAAACCCTAAGTTTAAATGAATAAAATAACAACACCAAACAATAAGGACAATAAGTGTTTATAAAGATAGGGCTATTTGCCTATTTAATTGATAGAGTTTTTGGAGAGTTTTTATCACAAAAACATCCTGTAGTATATATGGGTAATTATATAAAATGGTTTGAAGAGAACTACTATAAAGATAGTGTCAAACGAGGAGCTATTTTGACTTTTAGTCTAATAACTTTAGTTTTTCTATTTTCTCATATTATTACTATATATATAAACTATATGTCCAATATTTATATTCAAACTTTGCTATTTAGTATAATCGCTTCTACTACTATCGCATCCAAAATGTTATATGACTCTATCAAAGATATTATAGATAATCCACAAAATATCAAATATCTAGTAAGTAGAGATACCAAATATCTAAGCCCATCAGAGATAAATAAAGCTACAATAGAGAGCTATGCTGAAAATCTAAGTGATGGAGTAATAGCACCTCTTTTTTATCTAGTTTTGTTTGGAATAGATGGGGCTTTTGTCTATAAGGCTATAAATACACTAGACTCTATGGTAGGATATAGAAATAAAAGATATGAAAAATTTGGAAAAGTATCAGCAATAATAGATGATATAGCCAACTATATACCATCAAGAATTACTGCTGTTTTGATTGCACTTTTAATGGGGAGTAAAAAGGCTTTGATAAATTTTTATAGATATGGCAAAAAACATGATAGTCCAAATGCAGGTTTGCCTATAGCCTCTATGGCTTTATCTATAGGTGTGAAGCTTGGAGGAGATACATTTTATTTTGGAAAGCTCAAAAAAAAGGCACACTTTGGAGATGGTAGAGTGGAGATAACAAAAGATGATATATTAAAAGCCCTCTCTTTTCAGATGAGGTTAGATTTATTTTTGATTTTTGTTTTGGGTATTTTAAGCTTTTTGGGTTAAATTACATTTTATTATATGAAAAAATGTAGAATATTATTCTTATATCTTTTGCATTTCATTATTTACTCCATCCCTTCTAAAATAGACCAAACTCTATAATAAATTTTACCTTTATCTTCTCCCATTGACTCTTTCCATATATTTGTACCACCTTCTTTTAGTCTTTTTCTAACTATAGATACAGATTCATCTTTAATATCTGTTAATTGTGTTGATAACTCGATAGATGCACTTCGTGGAACACCTAAGAGTCTTAACATCATAGCATTATCATTATTGACTCCATAATAAACCCTTGCAGGTAGGTTACTAAGTGATTTGAACTCTTCATCTTCAATTTCACCAACGGTTGAAGAGAGCATTGCAGAGAGTCCCCAAGATGCTGTTTGGGTAATTTTACCATATAGATTTTGACAGCATTTGGTTAAGGCTTCATCCATTGTATCATTCTCTTTTCTAAAATATTTTTGAGCAATGGTTGGCAAATTTTCTCCGTTAACCCAATCTTTAATAACATGGGCTATGGAATGCCCATTATCTGTTGGTATTTTATTTATGACAGTTTCAAAGTTATCTCTTAGTTCGGGGATTTTTAATAATATGCCCACCATTCTCTCTAACTCATTTGATGTATGTGAAAAAAGTGTGGTCTCATCCCAACTATCTTGATTGATATGCTCTTCTCTTGCATGAGCAAGAAGCTGTTTAACACTTTGAAGAGAAAACCCTGTTGAGTCAACAAGTTTAATAGGTTGATTTGGTTTTTGTATATAGGATACATAATTTTCAACTCCTTTAATAAATTTTCTTGACCATTCTCGATTATGCTTTCTAATTTTCTCAAAACCAAATGTTCCTCTAAGCACCAGTTCAATTTCTGATAAAAAGTCAGTAGATGCTCCTGCTTGTCTATAGGTATGCGTAAGATATTGAACAAAAGTTGACCAAGTAGGTTCTTGATAGACAATTTTTCCTAAATCTTCTATATTATATTTCTCTATAGCCTCTCGTACCATATGAATTAATGATGAGTTTAAATTACCAGTCTGCTGATGGATAAAAGATTCTAGTCTTTCAATGTCTGATGATTTCCCTGCTGTTAATGCAACAATACCTATGTTATCTTGGTCAACTCTTCCTGCTCTACCTGCAATATTCCAAAAATCTTCAGGAGGCATATCTATAGGCTCTTTGTGAGTAGATGAAAAATATTTAGTAGAAGCCATAACTACAGCACCGATAGGGAAATTCATCCCTTGTGCAATGGTTGTTGTTGCAACCAAAACATTAATCTCTCCTTCTTCAAATAACCACTCCATTAGTGTTCTAGTCTCTTCTGATAATCCTGCATGATGAACACCTATACCATAATCTAATAAAGAGAGAAGTTGAAACTTTTCCCCAAATTCATAAGTTAAAAAGTTTTTGACAAAGTTAATTTTTTCACTATCATTAATTCTTTGGCTTTTCTCTTTTATCTGTTTGGCAAGAGACCATACCCATCGTATTTGACCATGAATAACAATAACTGAATCTCTCTCTTTTAATTGGTTGACTGCAACGGTAGCCAATTTAGAGTTATCTTTATCAATTTGACTAAATGTAAATGTTTTATCCTCCTCAAGTAGTATTAAATCTTGAGGAATAGCAATAGTTGATTTAGTGGTATGTACGGATTTAAATTTTATATGATTTGCACAATTTCGAGAGCAATCACTATTACTCTTTTGAGAATAGAGAATACCTATGGCTCTATCATTAGGTTGCCAATCAATTGACATACTTATATCATCCGAATTTGCTCCACCTAACCAAGTTGCCACCTCTTTAGCATTTTGAATAAATGGTGTGAGTAGTAAAAATTGAGCATTTTCACACTCTTTGTTTATATTGGCAAGAAGCAGTTCTAATTTTAATCCTCTATGTGCATTTTGAATATTATGTGCTTCATCTACTACAACTAATGTCAATGGTCTGCCTATTTTCTTTTCCCATCCTTGACGAAGCATTAGGTCTAATTTTTCAGGGGTCGTTATTAACACTTTAAATTGTGATGCTCTATCAGTTTCACTCAATAGACTCATTTCAAAACCATCAACTTCAAGTGCTGGACTTACTTGTTCTACGACAATATCTAATGGCTCGAAATCTTTTCGTATTCGTTTTGTAATCTGATTGACCAAAGCTTTGGTAGGAGCAAGATAAGCAACCCATCCATTTTCTGTATCAAATTGGTTCAAAGCTTGTAGTATTCTAAATTGAGCAATCATGGTTTTTCCGCTAGAGGTAGGCAGACTTACAACTACAGCTCTTCTACTCGAACCCAATAATCCTTCTTCTGCCAAAGTATGTCTTTGTGGTGGTAAAACATCAAATAGAGCTTTGTCTCCACGACCTCTATCTACTAGCGTTTTAACAAACTTTGTAACACGCGTATTGACAGCACGAGTAACTGTCCATATAGCATTCTCTACAAGCTGTTTGGAGGTGATAGCCAATACTCTTACTAATGGTTCAAGTTCAAGCATTTGTATCTCTTCACACGCATCAATGGCTCTGTCAAAATGAGCATCCAATATCTGTTGAATTTGGAAGTTACCATTTACTTTACCATCAGTAATATAGATTGCAAGTTTCTCTGCTGAAGAGGCAAGATGATAGAGAACTATAAGTTCATAAGCATCTTGTTTTGTAGTAGAATTCTTTAAGAATTCTTCTTCATACTCTTTTTGTGATATTCGTAAGTTGCTAATATTTTTTAAAACGGCATCTCTATCACTCCAACCTTTTTTACGAATGAGTCTTAACCAAACATCTATGACCGTAGCTAGTGTTCTTTTTTTCCAATTATTACTCTCTAGTAGAGATTTGTCCCAATCATTCTCTTTTAGATGTTTAGAGGCACTCATGCTTAAATCACCTAAAACAGCAAAACAGCTATATTTTAACTGATGTTGGAGATTTTCTATACTGTTTTGGCTCAAAGGTAAAATTTGATTGAGTTTAAAGAGTTCAATGGATACCTCTTTAATTTTCTCTTTATTCTCATTGGAAGATATTAAATCAAAAAAAGATAACTCTAAAACATTAATAACTTTTTGAATTTTAGAAAAGTCAATATCCATCTCTTTTTGTTGTAGCTCTCTAACCAATAGGGCTTGGTTGATAATGAGTTTAACCTCTTCTCTATCTTGTGCTATACTCTCTAGTAACCAACTACTTAACATTTTGGTCACCTCCTATAGCAAGATTGATAAATTCATCAACATTATGAGGTAGATAGTATGCTTGTAGCTCCCCTCTGTTTTGACCATCGAGAGTTTCATCAAGTGTTTTGGCTCTATTTTTTAAATCTAACTCATTTATATCAACTGAAATTCTAATAAGTATTCCAACAAGGTAGAGTCCACTATTACCATTGGTAATAAAAAATTTAATCGCTTCATTGAATTTATTTTCAAATGGAGTATTTTTACATCTGACCAATAACCAATTTATGAGAGTCATCTGTCTAGTCTGATTAAGATGGTAAACTTTGAGCTGTTCTATCATACCATGTTGACCATTCATGACTTGGGGTGGATATTTTTTCTCATGGGATGTTTTAACTTCACCTATAAGAAGTTTGGTTTGTCCATTATCCTCTATGAGTCCAATTAGGTCTGCACCTGATAGACTAGAGTTTTCATTTCGTAAGTCTCGTTTTTGATTCCATGGGAACTCTGCATTGTTCTCTTTTTCAAGTATTGCTTCTGCAAATGCCTCACCAATCGCCCAATCTTTTTCTTCTATAGGTTTAGCATTTAGAAGTTCATTAAGATTTTTTTGCTCAAATCCAGTAGAAGCTAGACCTCGTAAGTGGTTCTCTATTTCCCTCTGTCCACTCTCATCATTGAGTCTTTCTCTAACTTCATTAGTGATAAAGTTACGATATATACTATTATCCTCAACTCTATATCCTTGCCATATAACATTACTATAGTGACCTATATATTGTTGAGAAAGCATATCCTATACCCTAAATTACCTTAACTTTTTTTAACATTATATCTTTATTCAGATATGAATTGGCTCAAATATGGAGAAAATAGCAGAGGAATACGCTAAAATACCACAACAAAACAGGAGAACAACTCCCATGCAAAAAACATTAAATAAAATCAAAATATACAAGAAGTGAATTAATGGCACAATCAATAGAACCAAATATTGCAGATTTAGCAAATGGTTGGCTTAAATCTTATGGATTAGATTATAAACTAGAACAAGAGTCTTTAAATAGTGAAATAGATAAAGCTTTAGAATATTATATGTCCAAAGGTGGTGGAAAAGGTGGTAATCGACCTGATGTTAAGTTGCTAATTAGAGATAAAAAATCAGGAAAAGATTATCCTATTCTTATTGAATATAAAGGTCTCAAAAAGAGACTTGTAAAATTAAATAAAAATGGTCAAGTTGAAAATGTTAATGCTAAAAATGAACCACACTTTACAAATATAAAATCTTATGCTGTAAATGGAGCTGTGCATTATGCTAATGCTCTATTACACTATACTAACTATACAGATATTATTGCTATAGGTATGACGGGCTACAAAGATAGAAGTGGAGAGATAGAGTATGAAATTGGTGTCTATTATGTATCAAAAAGCAATTTAGGGGTAGGACAAGAGGTTGTAGATAAGATTGCAGATGAAACTATAAAATATAAAGATTTTTCATTTTTAGCACCTCAAAATTTTAATACATTTATTGAAAAAATAAAGAACTTAAATTTATCAGTAGATGAGCTAGAACAGATAAAAGAGCAAAAAGAGAGGGAGATAGACAAAAGTCTAACCAAGCTCAATAATGATATTTATGAAAATGAAGAGGGCTTAGGGGAGAATGACCGTGTTTATCTTGTGGCTGCCTCTATTATTGCTACTCTAGGCATACCAAACAGAGTTCCTGTCCTTGAAAAAGAGGAGTTAAAATCACAAGAGTTTGAGGGTGGAAGAGATGGAGATATTTTACTTAATAGAGTAAAAGCCTTTTTGAGTGCAAAAAAATTATCAAAAGACAAAAGAGATTTGATTATTAGAACACTATCAAATACGCTTTTGACTAAAAATATTAATAGAGTTAAAAATGGTGAGAGTCAACTAAAAAGGGTTTTTGTAAAAATTGTAGATGATATAGGGATATATTATAAAATAGGATTAACTACAGATTTTACAGGTAAGCTTTTTAATGAAATGTATGGTTGGCTCGGTTTTAGTCAAGATAAATTAAATGATGTGGTGTTAACTCCATCTTATATTGCTACTCTTTTGGTTAAACTAGCAAGGGTTAACAAAGACTCTTATGTATGGGATTTTGCCACAGGTTCAGCAGGTCTTTTAGTCGCTGCTATGAATGAGATGCTCAAAGATGCAAAAGAGAATATCGCTTCGCCTAATGAACTAAGAGAAAAAGAGATAAAAATAAAAGCAGAGCAACTATTAGGTTTAGAGCTACTATCTAGTGTCTATATGTTAGCTATTTTAAATATGATTATGATGGGTGATGGGAGTTCAAATATTTTAAATAAAAACTCATTAGATGATTTTGATGGGAATTATGGTTTTGATAAAACAGATAGTAAATTTCCTGCAAATGCTTTTATATTAAATCCTCCATATTCAGCATCAGGTAATGGTATGAATTTTGTTTTAAAGGCTCTTAATATGATGAGTAGTGGTTATGGAGCAATTATTATACAAAACTCGGTAGGTTCAGGAAAAGCAATAGAGTACAATAAAAAGATATTACAAAAGCATACACTTATAGCTAGTATTAAAATGCCTATAGATATTTTTATCGGTAAATCAAGTGTTCAGACCAATATTTATGTTTTTAAAGTTGGTGAGAAGCACCATAAAGAGGAGGTGGTAAAGTTTATTGATTTTTCTAATGATGGTTATACTAGAACCAATCGCAAAAAAGCAAGTAATAATTTAAAAAATACCGATAGAGCAAAAGAGCGATATGAAGAGTTAGTAAAATTGGTACGATTTGGAAAGAGTCAACTCAATATCTTTACTGAAAAAGAGTATTATGAGGACACTATTGACCCTAAAAATGGTGCAGATTGGAATAAATCAGCTCCTATTGATACCAAGCCGACTTTAGAAGATTTTAAAAAGACGGTTAGTGATTATTTGGCTTGGGAAGTTACTAATATTTTAAAAGGTACAAATCAGGGAAAGTAGATAGCCCACTCAATCAAATGTTAGAGAATGTTGAGTGGGGTAAGTTTAATCTTGAAGAATTATTTGGAAAATCTACAAGAGGTAAACGATTAAAAAGCTTTGATAGAATTTCAGGGAATTTACCATTTGTTACGGCAGGTGAAACGAATGAGGGGATTTCAGCATTTATTGGAAATGATGTTACAATTTTTTCAGAAAATACAACAACAATTGATATGTTTGGTTCTGCGAAATATAGAAACTATAAGTATGGAGGAGATGACCATATTGCAGTTGTGCATACTGAAAATCTACAAAAATTTGCATCTATTTTTGTAACAAGTGCAATTCATAAATCATCTTATACAGGCGAGTTCCATTATGGAAGAAACTTTTATGCAAAAGATGCAGATGAATTAAATATTTCTCTTCCAATAAAAAATAATCAAATAGACTTTAAATTTATGGAAAATTTTATAGCAGAGTTGGAACTAGAACGCATTAAAAAATTAGAAGAATATTTAATAACTAATGGTCTAAAAAATTATATTTTAACCAATGAAGAGCAACAGGTTTTAGAGGATTTTGAGAATGAAAAAATTGAGTGGTATGAATTTAAAATTGAAGAACTATTTGAAATAAATTCTTATAAAAAACGGTTTGATGCAAATAAAGTAACTATTTCAGAGATTGGTAAACCTTATGTTGTTAGAACAAGTTTAAATAACGGTATTAGGGGCTATATAAATGAAGATAAACGATTTTTAAATGAAGGAAATACAATCTCTTTTGGACAAGATACAGCAACTATGTTTTATCAAGAGAAACCATATTTTACAGGTGATAAAATAAAAATAATAAAATCAAAAGATAATAGATTTAATAAATTAAATGGATTATTTTTTGTTTCAACAATGACAAAATCATTTAGCTCTTTCTCTTGGGGTGGTTCAAGTTTTAGTGTAAAAATTATTGGAAATCAACTAATGAAACTCCCAATTAAAAATCAAAAACCAAATTATAAATTAATGGAAACTCTAATTTCTGCCATTCAAAAATTGGTTATAAAGGATGTTGTATTATATGTAGAGAAAAAACTAGGATAAACATGGGCATAAAACAGACTATAACCAAATTTCAACTACCACCAAAATACCAAAAATATAACCTAATCCCAACAACCAATGGAGTAATGGCTACGGTTTATCTATTAGATAATATATATGTACTAAAACTATTTGAAAAAGATACTTCACTAGATAGTATAGAAAATGAGATAGAGTTATTAAATTCTTTAAAAGATTTACCAACTCCAAAAGTGGTAGATAGATTTAGGATTGATAATTTTGAGGTGGTTATATATACTCAAATAAAAGGAGAGATACATCTAAATCCAACTCTACAACAGATAGAAATTTTGGGTGCTTTTTTAAGAGATTTTCATAAACAAAGCAAAAATCTTCAAAGTAAAAACCAAGAGCTATTTACAAAAGATAGACTAAAATCCCTAATTGATTTAACTCAAAATAATAGACTGCTTAAAGAGTTTAACTCTATTAATTTAATCCTAAAAAGAGATGGGGTTATTCATGGGGATTTATTTATGGATAATTGTAAATTTTTTGATAATAAACTAAGTGGTGTTTTTGATTTTAGTGATGCTTGTGTGGGGGATTTTGGGTTTGATTTGGCTGTTGTAGCTGTTGGGTGCTGTTTTGATAAGGGTGTATTAAATAGAGATAAACTAGAAGCACTTTTTAGGGGTTATGGTGATAGAGTGGATATAGAGTATATCAGGTATGCACTTTTATATTATGCTACTACTAGAT
>Ga0256828_1001620_pt1 | contig 13854 bp, 12 predicted proteins | sample CV88metaG_FD_185993 | JGI IMG/M metagenome (GOLD analysis project Ga0256828, IMG submission 185993) | Hydrothermal vent microbial communities from East Pacific Rise, Pacific Ocean - CV88 | ecosystem: Environmental > Aquatic > Marine > Hydrothermal vents | place: Pacific Ocean: East Pacific Rise... | reverse complement strand
TTGTTTGATAAAGCCTCTTTAATATATCTTTTGATATTTCCACGTATAATAAATAATAGTAATATCACAATAAATACTTTTGCTTTAATACTCCCTGAAATCGGTAAGAAAAATGCATATAAAACAAACAAGTTATTTAACCATAATGTTAATGTATCTTTATCTGAAATAAAAGATTTTATTTTATTAATAGCTGTATTCATCTAAACTTTTTCTATATTATTAATTTTATATTTTTGCAAGTACCAATCAACAGTCTTAACAATCCCTGTATCAAAGTTCTCATCAGCCTTCCAACCAAGCTCACTCTCTAGTTTTGTAGCATCGATCGCGTAGCGTTTGTCATGTCCTGCTCTATCTTCTACGAAAGTGATAAGCTCTTTATAGCTTTCTTTACCTATTTTTTCTTTTGGTGGTACTTTTTCATCCAGTATTGATGTGATTCTATCTACGATCAGTAGGTTTGTTCTCTCATTTCTTCCACCGATGTTATAGACATTTGCTTCTTTACCGGTATGGTAAACAAGGTCAATTCCTTTACAGTGGTCAAGTACATATAACCAGTCACGAATGTTCTTACCATCTCCATAAATAGGAATAGGCTCTCCTGCTAGTGCTTTTCTGATGATAGTAGGAATGAGCTTTTCATCGTGTTGCTTTGGACCATAGTTGTTTGAGCAGTTTGTGATTACCGTGTTTAGTCCATACGTCTCTTGGTATGAACGCACTATCATATCACTTGATGCTTTAGATGCTGAGTATGGAGAGTTAGGAGCATATGGAGTCTCTTCTGTAAAGAGATCCGTCTCATTTAATGTTCCATAGACTTCATCTGTAGAGATATGGTGAAATCTACAGTTCTTATACTCATCTTTATAACTGAAAGGTTTTTCCATCCATTTATTCTTTGCAACATCCAAGAGTGTAAAAGTACCATTAACATTGGTCTCAATAAATACACCAGGGTTTTTAATAGAGTTATCTACATGACTCTCTGCTGCAAAGTGAATAACACCTCTTACATCATACTCATCAAATATAAACTCAACAAGCTCACGGTTACAAATATCCCCTTTGATAAATTTGTATCTTGGGTGCTTCTCTACTTCTTTGAGGTTTTCTAAGTTACCTGCGTAAGTAAGCAGGTCAAGGTTTACTATGTTGTACTCTTTATACTTCTCTATAAAGTATGGTACAAAGTTACTTCCAATGAAACCTGCACAGCCAGTTACTAGTATTGTCTTTACTTTCATTAGATATCTTCTTGAGCTATTTCTAACATATATTCTCCATAGTTAGATTTTTTTAGGGGTTCTGCCATCTCAATTAATTTTTCTTTAGAAATCCATTTATTTCTAAAAGCAATCTCTTCTAAACAGGCAATTTTATATCCTTGCCTATGTTCTATTGTTTGCACAAATTGACTTGCTTCCATTAAACTATCATGTGTTCCTGTATCTAACCAGGCAAAGCCACGACCTAAGAGTTCAACTGTCAAGCTCCCTTTTTTTAAGTACATTTCATTAAGAGTAGTAATCTCTAATTCTCCACGGCTAGATGGTTTTACATACTTTGCCATTTCAACTACTTGATTATCATAGAAGTATAAGCCCGTTACAGCATAATTGGATTTTGGATTCTTTGGTTTTTCCTCAATTGAGACTGCTTTTTTGTTATCATTAAATTCTACAACACCAAAACGTTCAGGATCTTTTACTTCATAACCAAAAACAATAGCACCTTTTTCTAACGTAGCTGCTTTTCTAAGCATAGGAGTAAGTCCTTGACCATAAAATATATTGTCCCCGAGAATTAATGCTACATTATCATTTCCAATAAAATCTTCTCCCAATATAAAAGCCTGTGCTAAGCCATCTGGTCTTTCTTGTACTTGATATTTTAAAGATATACCATATAAAGATCCATCGCCTAAAAGTTCTTCAAACTTTCCTATATCATGAGGAGTTGATATAATTAGTATCTCTTTTATTCCTGCAAGCATTAATATTGACAATGGATAGTAGATCATGGGTTTATCATATACTGGTAATAATTGTTTACTTATAGATTTAGTAACAGGGTAAAGCCTAGTACCACTACCTCCTGCCAATACTATCCCTTTCATCTTTTTCATTTTTTATCTCCTAAAAATATTTATTTAAACCATTTTTGGCAATAAAAAGATTCTTCTCTCTATTATAATTATAAAGAGTTCTATCTTTTTCTTTATACTCAGATACAGTATGAAAAAGATGAAAACAATTTGCAATATTTTTACTTGAGCGCAAAGTACAACCATTAGCTTTAAATCTCCATGTCAAATCTGTATCTGTTGCGACTGGATTCGTTCCATAATCTTCATTAAAACCATTGATAGCTAATATATCGCTTTTAAAACAAGACCAATTACATCCAATAATTTCAGAATTTCGCTTTCTTTTTTGTAAAATTTTATACAAAAATCCTCTAGGATTCAAACTTATACCTTGTTCCCATCTACTATTTTTATCAAAAAGAAAATATTTAATAACATAAAAGTAAAACATTTTTTCTAACTTTTCTAACTTTAGTTTTCTCTTTCTTATTAATTGTGAAAGTTCTAAAGACAAATTAACTCTTCTACCAGATAAGATTTGTTTTTTCTTTGCTAAAAACACTTGATTTTCTACAAATTTTTCATAAACTAAAATATCTCCATCAATAAAACATAAATATTCTCCACTTGCAATAGCTATTGCTTTGTTTTGAATTATTATTTTTCTGTTACCCTTATCTTCATGGTAAATATGTTTCAGGTTTAGATGTAAGTAATTTTGTAAAAAAACTTTAGTTTTTTCATTGTTATCATCTTCAGCAATAATAATCTCTATATCTGAATAAGTCTGACGCTGTAAACATTCCAAAACTAAAGATAAAGCTTCTAAATCTTTATAAAATGCTACAATTACACTAACTTTCACTCAAATCCTTTAATATTACTCCAAGTTTTTCAAACTGCAGTCTATTAGAAAACATCTTATCACACTTGACTTTACCAGCCTTAGCGATGCTCTCTAAAAGCTCTCTATCCTCTTTTAACATCTCAATTTTTTCAGCCAATGAGTCACTGCTACCTACTTCAAAAAGTACTCCCGTCTCTCTGTCATCTATAATTTCAACAACACCACCGCTATTAGAACCAATGACTGCTGTTTGAACCTGCATAGCTTCTATAAGAACCAGTCCAAAAGTCTCACGTTTAGAAGCTAAAACTATCGCATCACAAGCCTGAAAGAAGTAGTGAGGGTTTTTCATAAAACCTAAAAAGTGCACTCTACTCTCTACACCCAAAGCTTTTGCTTTTGCTTCAAGCTCTTTGATATATCCCTCTCTCATCTCATGTCCTACAAAATAGGCATGAACATTTTGATCTTCTATCTTTGAGAGTGCCTCAATAAGTAGATGCTGACCCTTTGCTTCATTGATACGTCCAACCATTCCAACATTAAAGTGATTTTCATCAAGTCCGATTTCTTTTTTAAATGCATGAAGAGCATCATTATCAAGCATCTCTGTCTTATCAGACCCCATATATAAAACCTCAATCCTTGGCCGTATATCTTGCGGTATAAATTTCTCCAACTGCCCTTTTACCTGATGTGTCACCGGTAGCATCATATCTATGTTTTTATACAAAAATCTATGGTAAAAATCATCTTTAAAACGTGTCATTGTCATATTACGCGTCTGTACAAGTTTGGGCTTGCGTTTTGAGAGGAGTTTTGCAAGAACTACAAAAGGTATATCTTTTGTCCAGTGCAGATGTACTACATCAACACCCTTTTCATCTATAAGTTCTGCAAGTTTTTTTGCTGCACCAAACATAAAGAGATTGGAGCTCTTTTGAATCTGCACTACAGTGTCATTTTCATCATAATAGCTTTTTAGTTTCGTATCTGTATTAATAATAGAGATAACATTAAACTCATCTCGCAGAGCCTGTGCTGCACGTACCATATAGAGTTCAAGTCCACCAAGGTCAGGTGACATACAGAGCTCTACTAAAGTTTTTTTATTTTTCATTTTCTTGCATCTCCAACATCAGTGCATATTTCATATAGGAACTAAAAGCAGAGATAACTGCTACATTCCAACCATCTATACCATGAAACGCTCCACCCTTTAAAACAAGTGCCTTAAAAAGAGCCCCTACTCCATGTAAAAAAGGATCTAATTTACCTGCACGCTTGCCATCTTCATAAGCTAGACGTGCTCCACGAGTAATGAATTTATGCGTCGTTTTTATCATATGTGCATAATCATCATAAGAGTAGTGCAACATATGCGCATCTAAATCTTTAACATTTTTTGCATCAACTCTTGCATGTCCACCAGCCGTTGTATAACCACACTTCTTGCGGTTATAGAGTCTTACCACTCTATCTGGATACCAGAGTTTTATATATGCCTTGCCAACAAAAGTCTTACGTGCGAAGCTAAAGGCATCATACGGAGTTTTCTCTAAATCTATCGCTTTTATAGCCTCTATAGCATCACTATCGAGTCTCTCATCTGCATCAATGCTTAAAATCCAATCATTTTTAGCCAGTGGTGCACCAAAAGCCTTCTGTTTTCCATCACCAAGATACTCCTGTTTTACAACTTTAGCACCTAATGATTCTGCAATTTCACAAGTTCTGTCACTGCTAAGTGAATCAACTACAAGTATCTCATCACAAACATCCTGAACTGATTTAATCACATCTTCTATATTTTTTTCTTCATTTAAAGTAATAATATTTGCCGTTATTTTCATAAAGCTTATTTTATCATAGTAAACTTTGGGTAGAATTTCAAAAGGAGTTTTTGCCATGCTATATTTTATATTGTTTCTATTACTTACATATATTCTTATTATTTTTAAGCGTTTAAAGAAATACAAATACAACCAAACTAAAGATTATATTTATAATTTTAAAAATCATATAAGTCAAAATGTTCTTATTCAGAACAATAGACTCCAAATCCAAACAAACAATAAAGATACACTTATTTTAGAGCTTAAATTAAAAATATCTATTACTTCTTATTTTTTTAAACCTTATATTGAAATTGACAACATTAAACATTATTTCGAATATGGAAGTTCAGGAAAACGCTATATAAATATTTCATATATTAATCAAGGTCTCATAAAAGAAAACAACTGTTCTTTTTCTAAAAAAGAGCTCAAGCTCTATACTTTTAAGAACACCATAACACAAGATTCTCAGAGCCTTATTGTAGCCCCACATGCTGATGATGCAGAACTGAGTAGTTTTGGACTCTACAGTTGGCTTAAAGATGTAAATATAGTCACTATTACAGCGGGAGAAAATGGGGTTTGTAACTATTGTGATATCTATAAAGATTTAAGCCAAGCTACTTTAAAAAAAGGAAAACTACGAGCTTTTGATGCAATTACGACACCACTTCTTGGAGGTGTTCAACTTCAAAATTCTCTTGCTTTAGGCTATTTTGGTGGACAACTTATAAATATGCGTAAAAAACCAATGCAAGAATTTACTTCACATATCAAGGATATTACATCATTAAAAGAATTTAGACATATTGCTCACAGTAAGTTTAAATTAGCCAAGGATGTAACATGCAGTTACACTAATTTAAAAGAAGATTTAAAAATACTTCTTTTAGAAATAAAACCAAAATATATTATAACACCTCACCCTACAATTGACTCCCATCCTGATCATAAAGAGAGTACATACCTGATTATTGAACTTCTTTTAGAATTAGAACTCAACTCAACTCTTTTACTTTATACAAATCATCTTACAACATCTGAACTTTATCCTCACGGAGCAATAGGTTCATCTATTGATTTACCTCCTAATTTTAAAGATCTCTTGTTTGATTCTATATACTCGTTTCAACTCAATCAAAACCTACAAAAAGATAAATTTTTTGCTATTGAGTCTATGCATGATTTAAGAGATTCTCTTATTCAGCTCTCTTTAAAAAGGGCTTGGAAACTAACAATAAAACTGCTAAAAAGTAAAATCATATCCAAAGATAAAAGTTATTTTAGAAGAGCTGTACGAGCTAATGAGCTTTTCTTTGTTATTAGTCATAAAGAGACTTTGAAAAAAATCTTACTAGAAAAACAATAAAATTTAATTTTTTATATATTTTTCTATGTAACTATCAATGATAGATTCTGGAGAGAACTTCTTAATATATTTTTCAAAATCCCATGATTTTTCTTCTGCTAATGTCTCAGATATTTTTTTTGCAAATGATTGTGGATTAAAATCTACTAAATAATCTGACAAATCATCAGTCATTATATCCCAAATTCCTCCTTTTGATTTTGTAGCAACTATTTTAGTTTGACAACTCAAAGCTTCAATAACAACAGTTGGTAATCCTTCTGCTTTAGATGGTAAAGTAAAAAGCTTTGCATTATTTAACCAAGGGAAAGGGTTTTCTAAAAGACCTAATAATTTTACATATTTTGTTAAATTCAATTCTTTGATTTTCAATTTTACATTTTGCATATCCGAACCATCACCAATTATTATAAGGAGTTCTTTAACGCCAAAAATATCACGTGCATACTTATATGATTCAAGTAAAAATGGTATATTTTTATTTGGAGTAATTCTTCCCAGGCTAACTATATAAGGTTCATTTATATCTGGAGTATATTCTTCAATCATTTTGGTAATTGATGATAAATCAATTGGATTATAAATAGTTTGTATACTTTTTACATTAACCCCAATAGTATCTATTACCTCTTCAACTTTCTTTTTTACACCACTTGAAACACAAGCAATATTTTTATTTTTATAAAGATTTTTTATGTAAAATTTATCGATCCATTTCTTTTCACGAATAAATACACTTTCAACTGTTTGAATAACTCTAGAGTCTTGATACGCCCAAACAAGTTCAAATGTTCCATGTCCTCTCATAACAATTAAATCAAATTTTCCATATTTTTTTTCTATATTTAATAATTCATTTTGAAATATAGGAGATAAAAACTTACCATTAAAATAAAAATAAGAACCACGAATTATCATATTGAGTAATTTTGTACTTATATATGACATTAATCCAATAAAACTACTTTTAAGAATTTTATCCAAATTCATTTCATGTAAAATTACATTTTCTTTCGGAGTAAAAGCTTTTCCTTTCGGTTTAAAATATATTAAGTGTGATTCGTGTCCAAAATCTGCAAAAGCTTCAGATAAATTAACAGCAACTCTCTCCATCCCACCAATTTTTAAACTTCTAACAACTACAGCAACCCGCATTACTCTTCCTTAAATTAATATTGATATAATAACACATCAAATAAAAAAGTGAGTTCTTTTGCCATATAAAATACAATTAAATGTAAATTATCAAATATTTAAAAAAGATTTAATTAATATTAAAAAGCTTTTCAAAAACTCTACACAAAGTATCCATAAAGCTAGAAATGAGCTAAAAACAATTAAGATTAATGATATTGAATGTGTTGTTAAATCTTTTAAAATTCCTCACTTTATCAATAAAGTCGCATATACTTTCTTTCGTGATGGTAAGGCCAAAAAATCCTTTGCAAATGCTATGAAACTGCAAGAGCTTGGAGTAAATACTCCTGAACCTATTGGCATCATCGAGTTTTTCAAGTTTGGACTCTTACATGAGAGCTATTTTATCTCTAAGTATGAGCCTTATGATTTTACAATCAGAGAGGTTTTTCACCATAAAGTTGATGATGTTGAAGAGATTTTAAAAGAGTTTGCAAAGTTCACTTACGAGATTCACCAAAAAGGTGTCTGGCATGTTGACTACTCTTTAGGCAATATTCTGATTTCCAAACAAAACAATGGTACTTATAAGTTCTCACTTGTAGATATCAACCGTATGGAGTTTAAAGAGATTCCACCGCAAGAGGGACTGAAAAACTTTAACAAATTTTGGGCAAAATTTGATAAAGACCTCCCGCTTATAGCAAAAGAGTATGCAAAACTAGCAAATTTCGATGAGACAAAAGCTGTAGAGATTGTCTTGGATGAGGCAAAAAAACTAGAAGATATGGTAAATATGAAAAGAAAACTAAAGGGTAAAAAATAACCAATGCTCTTTAACAGTTATGAGTTTATATTTGCTTTTCTACCACTCACCTTTTTTATATACTTTTACCTTTTACATAAAAGATTGATAGTAGGAGCAAAAGCTTTTTTAGTATTTTCATCTCTCTTTTTCTACTCATGGTGGAATATAGCTTACCTTCCTCTCATTTTAAGCTCTATGCTCTTTAACTATGCCCTAGGCAATACTTTGAGCTATGACTCTAAAAAATTAAAGATATCGAAAAAAACTATTTTAACATTTGGGATTATTGCCAATGTCGTCCTACTTGGTTATTTTAAATATAGTGACTTCTTTCTTGAGAACTTTAATCTTCTCTTTGGCGCTGATGTTCCTCTACTGCACTTAGCACTTCCTCTTGCTATTAGTTTCTTTACCTTTCAACAGATTGCCTATCTTGTTGATAGCTATAGAGGAGAGACCAAAGAGTATGACTTTTTAAACTATGCTCTCTTTGTCACTTTCTTTCCTCAGCTCATCGCTGGACCTATTGTACATCATAAAGAGATGATGCCACAGTTTGCAAGCAGATGGAATCTTGTCAAAAGATATAAAAACATTGCAGCCGGTCTTTTTATCTTCTCTATTGGTCTTTTTAAAAAAGTAGTTATCGCAGATAGCTTTTCAGTCTGGGTAAATGCCGGTTTTAATGCCTCTTACTGTTTAAATATTATAGAAGCATGGGCAACATCACTCTCCTATACATTTCAACTCTACTTTGATTTTAGTGGTTATACAGATATGGCTATAGGAGCAGCTCTACTTTTTAATATAAAGCTCCCTATTAATTTCAACTCTCCCTATAAGGCTCTTGATATTCAAGACTTTTGGAGAAGATGGCATATAACTCTGAGTAGATTTTTAAAGGAGTATATCTATATTCCACTAGGAGGCAATAGAAAAGGAGAGTTTAGAACCTATACCAATCTTCTTCTTACTTTTTTAATTGGTGGTATCTGGCATGGTGCGGGTTGGACATTTCTTCTTTGGGGTCTTTTACATGGTTTGGCCCTTATTATTCATAGAGTCTGGCACTCCTTAGGTTTTAGACTCAACAAGCTACTTGCTTGGTTTATTACTTTTAACTTTATTAACATCACTTGGGTATTCTTTCGTGCTAAAGATTTTCAAGAGGCTCTCAATGTTCTTCATAGCATGTTCTTTGGAGAGCTAGTTATTGACTACCATCTACGAGAGAAACTACATCTCTTTAGCGATGACTATTTTGGCCCATGGCTACAACATATCAATGCAACAAATGAAATTTTTCTATGGATTCTCATAACCTTTACTCTGCTTTTTACCAAAAACTCCATTGAGTATATGAGAAGTTTCAAACCAACAAAGCTAAACTTACTCTTTATATCGCTTATCACTATCTATGCTCTTTTAGATATGAATAAAGTGAGTGAATTTATCTACTTTAATTTTTAGGACAACTGATGACTTATAAAAGATGGACCCTCTACTACTTTACTATTCCTCTTGTAACCATCACGGCTATATTTACATTTAACTTTATTATAGATCCCTACTCTATGACAAAATATAATCTTTTAGAAATACCAAATAAATTTGCAAGAGATGACAGAGTAGAAAAAGTTGCAAAACTAAAGTCTTCTCCCGCTTTTGATAATATAGTTTTAGGAAGTAGCCGGGTCTACTCATCCAACCCACTTATGGTCTCAAAATACCTTGGTGGCTCAACATATAATGCAGGAGTAGGAACAGCAAGAGTTGAAGATGACTTAGGTTTTATACTGTTTTTACAAAAATTAAATAAACTACCAAAAAACATTATCATTGGCCTCGATTTTTACAGTTTTAATGAGGAGCTTGAGACAAATAAATACTTTTTAAAAAATGAAGATCTAAACTTTTTAAATAAAAAAATAGCAAAAAAAAATTATATTGCTAATTTTTTATCAATTGATGCATTACGCGCATCGTACAAAACTCTATCAAACTTCATCAAACATCCTGATGCAAAACCTCGTTTTGATAAAAATGGAGCATCTCAAAATGCTTCTAAAATTTTTAATATATCTTTAAAAACAACTGATCCTGATAAATTTTCTAATGAAGAACTAAAAAAGGAAATAAATTTTATAAAAACGATTTCCTATAAAAAAATATCTAAACAAAGGCTTTTATATTTACAAAAAATCACAAAAATTGCAAGAGAACATAATATTAATCTATACCTTTATTTAACCCCTATATATGGTAAGCTTTTAGAAGAAATACAACAGGATCAAAATCTATATATACAATTATTAAAACTAAAACAAAAAATAAGAAAGATACATCCTTTTTATGATTTTATGACACAAAATAGTATTACAAATAATAGTGCGTACTTTAATAACCCAACCCATTTTACATCAGAAAGTGGTAACTTGATTTATGCAAAAATATTTCATGATAAAAATATCACTTTACCTAAAGAATTTGGCGTTTATACAAAATGAAAAATCACTACTCTTTATTCTTTAAATTTAAATATCTATATTTATGAAACTCTCGTGTCTTCCCTTCAAAAAGTAACTTTTGCGTTATATATGTATAACTCAATAAATGATTTTTCAACTCTGTACAACTACTTTCATTGTCTTCACACTTAAGTGTATCATTTTGTAAATTATATTCAATAATTTTATTATTTTCTATCCAACCCAATATCCCATTATGAAAATAGGGAGCAAAGTAATGTTTATCACTAAAAAAGGATTTTCCTGTTGCATTTGGAAGTAACTTTTTATAATTTCCAAATACCAAATCAACTACTGTTGGAGCTATATCCATTTGAGATAACACAACATCTTTATGCTGTGCTTTAATATTTTTCGAATAAATAACAAAAGGAATCTTATAGTTTTCTAAATTTCCGGACAAATACCCTCCACAGTGATCAGCAAAAAAAACAAAAATTGTATTTGGATATTTTTCTTCCATCTTTTGAATAAACTTACCTAAAGAATAATCAGCGAAATGCAAAGCATTTAAACTATTGTTTAAATTTTCATCTTTAACAAATTCTTTCTTAGCAAATGACTCAGGAATAACACTATCATGTGTAGTTGCTCCATTTATACCAATAATAAAAGGTTTATCATTAGGTAATTTTGTAAAAACAAAATCATATAGATCATCATCTTGAACACCCCAGTAATTCATAGGGTATTTTCTTTTAGTAATATCTCTTTTCCCATAACTACTAGCAAATCCCAACGATTGAGCTAAACTCCCTGTTCCACTAGTATCTTTACTTGTCCCTTGAAAAAAGATTGATTGGTATCCTGCATCATTAAATAAATATATCATTGAATCATATTGATAACTTTGTAAAGATGTCTTGGCAATTGTTTTTCCTAAAGGATTTGGGAAAGAAGTCAATGTTGCGAAAATACCTTCTGTTGTTCTATGTCCATTTGCAATCATATACTTTACACTTAAACCTTTTTTATACAACTGTGTAAAATTAGGCGTTACATCTTTCTCAAACCCATAAGGCTGCAACCATTTTGCACTCCAACTTTCTGCAAAAAACAAAACAACATTTGGTTTTTTATTTTCTAAGATCAGTTGACTACTTGATGTTTCATTTCTTTCATTATAAAGTTCTATAAAACTTTTTTGTATAAGACTTTTAGAAGGCTTTGGTAATGCTAACATCTTAGGCTCTTTTTTCGCCTGCATTAATGCATAGGAGATATTATATATTCCATTCAATGCCACCTGAGCCTTTTGTACATCACCTATCTCATTTGCTTGGTATGGATGTAATGGAATATGTTGAAACTCCCCACGAATAAAAAAGATACTCAAAGCTAATGCAAAGATTATTTTAATACCTGTAAACTTTGTAAATTTTTCTGATAAATCAATTCTCCATAATAAAAATATCAATAAAAGACCAAAAAAAGAAGCGATCACACTTATGAAAAAATATTGACTAAATGCTGTAGCCAACAAAGGAATAAAATCAACAAAAAAATCTTCTATTTCATAACCAATATGCCGATGTGTTTCAGAAAAATAAAGAATATCACCTATTTGTATAAAGAAAAAAGAGATTGTAAGCCCAACAAATACAATCTTTGAAAGAATTTTAGAAAAAGAAAATAGCATTACAATAAATGCAACAAAGGCACTTACTGCAAAATCAAATTTAAATCCCCAAAAAACAGCGTAAACTTCATCAAATCCTAAATAAAAACTAAACAACAACTTACTGATTACAAGTAAAAGATAATTAACCAAAAAGACTAAAAAATATTTTTTAAAAAAAGACATTTACAAATACTACTTTACTTAACTATCACTGTGAAACACATCTCTAGTAAAAACTTTGTCACGTACATTTACAAGTTCATCAGAAACTCTGTTAGCCACAATTACATCACTAATTTTTGTAAATTGTTCAAGATCATTCACAACTTTCATTCCATTAAAAGATTCATCTTGAATAACAGGTTCATAAACAATCACTTCTATCCCATTTTTTTGAAGACTGTCTATAATATCAAAAATTGCACTTGCTCTGAAATTATCACTATCTGATTTCATTATAAGTCTATAAACACCAACTGTTTTAGGTGACTTCTCTAAAATCGACTCTGTTATGAACTCTTTTCTAGTAGTATTTGATGCAACAATAGCTTCAATTAAATTATTAGGAACATCAGAAAAATTTGCAAGCAGTTGTTTTGTATCTTTTGGTAAACAATAACCACCATATCCAAAACTAGGATTATTATAATACATACCTATTCTCGGATCGAGACCTACGCCTTCAATTATTTCTTGAGAATTTAGATTATGTTTATATGCATATGAATCAAGTTCATTAAAAAAAGCCACTCTCATAGCTAAGTATGTATTTGCAAATAGTTTTATTGCTTCAGCTTCTGTAAGATGCGTTAACAAAACAGGAATATCTTTTTTCAAGGCACCTTCTTTTAATAATTGCGCAAAAATTTCTGCACGTTGACTTTTTTCTCCAACAATAATTCTACTTGGATGTAAGTTATCATAAAGTGCTTTTCCTTCTCTAAGAAATTCTGGAGAAAAAATTATATTATCAGTATTAAATTTCTCACGTATACTTTTTGTATAACCAACTGGAATAGTTGATTTTATAATCATAATTGCATTTGGATTAATTGAAAGAACATCTTCTACAACATATTCAATACTTTTTGTATTAAAATAATTTGTCTCTGGGTCATAATCAGTTGGAGTCGCTATTATTACAAAGTCTGCATTCTTGTAAGCTTCTTCTTTATCTAACGTAGCACGAAAATCAATATCATCTCGCTGTAAAAACTCTTCAATTTCTTTATCTTCAATAGGTGATTTCTTATTTTGAAGCATTTCTACTTTTTCTGGGATAATATCAAGTGCAACCACTTCATTATTTTGTGCTAAAAGCAATCCATTACTTAAACCAACATACCCCGTTCCTGCTATTGCTATTTTATATTTATCTTTTTTTTTCATTTTCAAATTCTTCTCTAGTTTTTAAAGTTTATTATACACTTTCTAAATAAATTTTAACTTCTTCAAATATCTCACGACGCTTCTGCTCATCTGTAGGCAGCATATAGTGTTTTTGCAGTTTTGCATCGCCTATGCTTTTCCATCTTGCTGCACTTGCAAACTTGCTGTCACCAAAAAAGGTCATCGTAGGACATCCCACAAGTGAAGCCAAGTGATAGGTTC
>Ga0256828_1001618_pt1 | contig 13873 bp, 10 predicted proteins | sample CV88metaG_FD_185993 | JGI IMG/M metagenome (GOLD analysis project Ga0256828, IMG submission 185993) | Hydrothermal vent microbial communities from East Pacific Rise, Pacific Ocean - CV88 | ecosystem: Environmental > Aquatic > Marine > Hydrothermal vents | place: Pacific Ocean: East Pacific Rise... | reverse complement strand
GTAACCAGCATTCGCTGTTTTAAGAGCTGTATCGGCAAGACCTTTTCTAGCCCCGTGAGTTGAAATGAAATACTCAATTACATTTAGACCCTCTTTAAAGTTAGAAACAATTGGTGTTTCAATAATGTCACCATTTGGTTTAGCCATAAGACCCCTCATACCTGCTAGCTGACGAATCTGAGCTGCTGAACCCCTGGCACCAGAATCTGCCATCATATGGATAGAGTTAAAACCATCTTTATCTGTTTCAACAAGTTTCATCATCTCTGATGCAAGAGTATTGTTTGTATCTGTCCAAACATCAATAATTTTATTGTATCTTTCTTGTTCTGTTAAAAGACCAGCTTCAAATTGTTTTTGAATCTCAATAACTCTATTTTTAGAATCTTGAACTTTACCAGCTTTCATCTCAGGGATACGAATATCATCAGCAGATATAGAAACACCAGCTTCTGTTGCATGTTTGAAACCTAGATTTTTCAATTCATCAAGGAAGTTAGCAGTTATACCTATACCACCATGTTTTTGAACATAATCAACAACTTCATTGATAGCTTTTTTCTTCATAATTCTATTCCAAAGCTCTGCTGGAACAAAATCTGGTAAAATAGCTTTTAAAAGCATACGACCAGCTGTTGTATGGATAATTCTACCATCAACACGAGTTCTTATTTTTGCATGTAAACTAAGTGCATCGTGTTCTATTGCTATTCTAATTTCATCAACATTTGCAAAAAGTTTATTACTACCTTTTACACCATTTTTTTCAAGAGTAATGTAGTAAATACCAAGTACCATATCTTGTGATGGTGTAGCTATCGCTTTACCACTAGCTGGAAGTAAAATGTTCATAGATGCAAGCATAAGAACTTTTGCCTCAGCAATAGCAGCAGAACCAAGTGGAACGTGAACAGCCATTTGATCCCCATCGAAATCGGCATTGAAAGCAGCACAAACAAGTGGGTGAAGTTGAATCGCTTTACCCTCTATAAGTTTAGGGTGGAATGCTTGAATAGACAACTTGTGAAGTGTTGGCGCACGGTTAAGCATAATTGGATAACCATCAACAATTTCAGATAAACATTCCCAAACTTCATTTGTTTTTTCTTCTATCATTTTCTTAGCAGCTTTTACTGTTGTTGCATAACCTTTATCTTCTAGTTTAGCAATCAAATGTGGTTTGAAAAGTTCAAGTGCCATTTTTTTAGGCAATCCACACTCATCCATAGCTAAATTTGGTCCAACAACAATTACAGAACGACCTGAAAAGTCAACACGCTTACCAAGTAAGTTTTGACGGAAACGACCTTGTTTACCTTTAATAATTTCACTCAAAGATTTAAGAGGTCTTTTGTTTGCACCTTTAACAGCATTCGCACGACGACCATTATCAAAAAGAGCATCAACAGATTCTTGAAGCATTCTTTTTTCATTTCTAACAATAATCTCAGGAGCTTCGAGTTCAACAAGTCTTTTAAGTCTTTGGTTACGGTTAATTACACGACGATATAAATCATTTACATCAGAAACTGCAAACTTACCACCATCAAGTGAAACAAGTGGTCTTAAATCTGGTGGAAGAACTGGTAAAACAGTAAGCATCATCCAAGCAGGGTTATTTCCACTATTTAAGAAAGACTCAATAACTTTTAGTCTTTTTGCAATAGTTTTTCTTTTTGCTTCAGATTTTGTTTCTTCTATAGCTTCTTTAAGTTGAGTAAATAAGTCAACTAAATCTATACTATCTAGTAAATCTCTTATAACTTCCCCACCCATACGAGCTTTAAAGCCTAATTCACCAAATCTTTGAACAAGAGTTCTGTACTGTTCTTCATTTAAAACATCATATTGTAAAACAGGTGTTTTACCATCTGCATCGTAGTAAGCTTCCCCACCACTTTCAACAATATATGCTTCATAGTAAAGTACTCTTTCTAAGTCTTTCATTTTTATACCAAGAAGTGTACCAATACGAGATGGTAATGATGAAACATACCAAATATGAGCAACAGGTGTTACAAGTTCAATATGTCCCATACGAGTACGACGAACTTTTGTAGATGTTACTTCAACACCACATTTTTCACATACTACACCTTTATATCTCATCTTTTTGTATTTACCACAAAGACACTCATAATCTCTTACTGGACCAAAAATTTTAGCACAAAATAGACCATCTCTTTCAGGTTTTAGTGTACGATAGTTTATAGTCTCTGGTTTTTTAACCTCACCATGACTCCAAGACATCACCTTCTCAGGTGATGCAAGGCGAAATTGTAGTTGTTTAATATCTGTTGGTCTTTTTTCTTCTGTTACTTCTACTGGTACTAATCTACTCATCGTCATTTACCTCGTCTAAAATCTCTACATCAAGTGCAAGTGATTGCAACTCTTTTGTAAGTACAAATAATGTTTCAGGAATACCACTTGCTGGCACTGTTTCACCTTTTGTAAGTGCTTTATATGCACGAACACGACCATCAACATCATCAGATTTGATAGTTAACATCTCTTTAAGAACAGCTGATGCACCGTATGCTTCAAGAGCCCAAACTTCCATCTCCCCAAATCTTTGACCACCAAATAGTGCTTTACCACCAACTGGTTGTTGAGTAACAAGTGAGTATGGTCCAGTTGAACGAGCATGGATTTTTTCATCAACAAGGTGATGAAGTTTTAAGATGTACATGTAACCTACATTTACTCTTTCTTTAATCTGCTCACCAGTTAAACCATTAAAAAGAACTGTTTTACCATCACTATCCATTTTTGCAAGTTCGTAAAGCTTATCAAACTCTTCTTGGTTTACACCTTCAAAAATAGGAGTAGCAAATCTAACACCACCTTTTGCCCAATCTCTTGCATGTTTTAAGAACTCATCATCACTCATGGCCATGATAGTCTCTTTTGCATTCATAAGACCAGCAACATCAGCTATAGAAATCATCTTATCTCTAAGTTTTTCTATAAAATCTGCTTGTTTTTCATCAAATTCTTTTTGTATTTGGTTACCAAGTTCACGACCTGCCATACCAAGGTGCATCTCTAAAATCTGACCAATATTCATACGAGATGGAACACCTAGTGGATTTAGACAAACATCAACACTTCTTCCATCTTCCATATATGGCATATCAACTTCTGGAACTATGTTAGAAACGATACCTTTATTTCCGTGACGACCAGCCATTTTATCACCAACTTTTAGTTGTCTTTTTGTAGCTATGTAAACTTTTACATACTTAACAACACCATTTGGTAAGATATCATCTTTTTCTAAAATAGTAAGTTTTTCTTCATGCTCATCTCTAAAAATTCTTTTTTGTTTTTGGAAATAATTTTTAGTTTTTGCATATTCATCTTGAATTTCACTTGAAAACGATTTAACAATAGCATTCATAGCAAAACGGTTAACATCTACTAAGTCTTTAGCATCTATCATATCGCCAGCTTTGTACTCAGTTTCACCTATTGTTATGTCAGATTTTAAAGCTTCTCTTGTTAAAAGTTTTGTAACTCTTAACATCTCTTCTTTATCTATCATTATAAGTCTATCGTAATGTTCTCTCTCTAAATAGTCTCTTTCCTCTTTTTCAAGCTCTAAAGCACGAGGATCTTTGTCATAACCTTTTTTAGTAAATATTTTAATATCTACTACAACACCTTCCATAGATGGTGGACAGTAAAGAGATTTATTTACAACATGACCAGCTTTTTCACCAAAAATAGCACGAAGAAGTCTCTCTTCTGGTGTTGGTTTAACTTCACCTTTTGGACTTACTTTACCAACTAAAATCATACCACCTCTAACAGTTGTACCAATTTTAACAATACCACTTTCATCAAGGTGTGAAAGTTCATCATCACGAACATTTGGTATATCACGAGTAATCTCTTCAACACCATGTTTAAGTTCACGAGCTTCAACTTCTTTTTCATAGATATGAACAGAAGTAAAAGCATCTTGACGGATAAGTCTTTCAGAGATAACAATCGCATCCTCAAAGTTATAACCATTCCAAGGCATAAAAGCAACCATAGCATTTACACCAAGAGCCAACTCACCTTGATCCATATTTGGACCATCAGCTATAATTTGCCCTTTTTCAACTTTCTCACCAATTTTTACAATAGGCTTTTGAGTGAAAGATGTATTTTGATTTGTTCTAAGATTTTTTTGTAATGGATAGTAATCTATATAGATTTCACCATCTTCTTCACCCATCACATAAATATGTTTTGCATCAACTTTTTCAATAGTTCCAGCTCTTTTTGCTTTTACACATTCCCAACTATCACGAGCAACAAGTTTTTCAACACCTGTTCCAACCATAGGAGCATTTACACGAAGTAAAGGCACAGCTTGACGTTGCATATTTGAACCCATAAGCGCACGGTTGGCATCATCGTGTTCCAAGAAAGGAATAAGTGAAGCAGCAACACCAACAACCATATGAGACGATAAGTCAGCATATTCACATTCTGATGGAGATCTCATTAAAATCTCACCATCTTGACGAACAGAGATAAGTTCTTCTATAAACTGACCATCTTTGTCTAGTTTATTTGAAGCAGCAGCGATCTTAACACCCTCTTCTTGTGTAGCTGTAAGATAGATTACTTCATTTGTAACTTTTCCATCTTTCATTATTTTATACGGTGCTTCAATAAATCCATGCTCATTAACTTTTGAGTAAGTAGCAAGAGTATTGATAAGACCAATATTTTGACCCTCAGGAGTTTCAATAGGACAAATACGACCATAGTGAGTTGGGTGAACATCCCTTACTTCAAATCCAGCTCTTTCTTTAACAAGACCACCCTCACCTAGTGCAGAAAGTCTTCTTTTATGTGTAACTTCTGAAAGTGGATTTGTTTGATCCATAAACTGAGAAAGTTGTCCACCAGAGAAAAATTCCATAATAGTAGAAGTAATCATCTTAGAGTTTATCAAGTCATGTGGCATAAGTTCATTTACAGGACCACTAAGAGTAGATAATTTATCTCTTATAGCTTTTTGCATCTTAACTAAACCATTGTGAAGTTCATTTCCTAAAAGCTCACCTATCGCACGAATACGACGGTTACCAAGGTGATCTCTATCATCTAAATGACCTTGACCATTTTTAACTTTAATCACATACTTTACAGATTTAATAATATCTTCATGAGTTAAAACAGTTACATACTCAGGAATATTCATATCAAGTTTATGATTCATTTTCATACGACCAACTTGTGTTAAGTCATATCTTTCAGGATCAAAGAATAGTTGATTTACAAATATTTTAGCTGCTTCTTTTGTAACAGGTTCACCTGGTCTCATAACTTTATAGATACGAATAGCAGATAAATCATTTTCATCTTCTATATCTTCTGTTTGTTTTAAAAGTTTTAAAGAATCTGCATCTGCATTAAAAGCATTGATAATAGAACTATCCACACCATCTGCTAAATCATTTGCAATTTTGAACTCAGTTACACCAACATCAGCCATCTTTTTAAGCTTAACTTCATCTATATGAGTCATTGTATCAAAAAGAACTTCACCAGTTAATGGGTCAATAATAGGTTCTGCTAAATATCTGTCAAGTAAAATTTCTAATGGGTAAGAAACTTCTGTTATACCTTCATCTATAAATTTCTGAGCTTTTTTAGCTGAAAGTCTTTTTCCAAAACCAACAAGAACTTTTCCATTCATATCTAAAAGATCGTAACTAATTCTTGAAGAATAATCAGATGGATTAAAGTTTATAGAAAAACTATTATCTTTTATATTGATAGTTTGAATAGGATAAAAAAGTTTTAAAATATCTTGTTTAGAATAACCTAATGCTCTAAACATAATAGTTACAGGAACTTTTCTTCTTTTGTTGATTCTCATATAAAGAATATCTTTTGGATCATACTCAAAGTATAACCAAGAACCACGATCTGGTATAATCTGACCAGTATAAATCAGCTTGTTTCCAGCTGTTGTTGATTCTTCTTCTTTAAAGATAACACCTGGAGAACGGTGAAGTTGGTTTACAACAACTCTTTCAACACCATTAATAATAAAAGATGTTCTATCTGTCATAAGTGGAATATCACGAACAAAAATTGATTGTTCTTTAATATCTTTTACACCTAGCTTTTCTTTTGTATTTTCATCTCTGTCCCAAAGAACTAGACGAGTTTTCATTCTTAAAGAAACTGCGTAAGTAAGACCTCTCTCCATACATTCTCTAACAGTATATTTAGGTTTTCCAACCTCACTGCCAGCGTACTCAATAGTAAGTCTATTTTGAGTATCATGAATAGGGAATACAGATTGAAATACAGATTCAATACCACTTGCTGTTCTAACTTTTGAATCTAACATTAAGAATTTTTCATAAGAACTTTGTTGAAGTTGTAATAGGTTTGGTACTTCAATTTCTTGAGGAGTTTTAGAGAAGTCTACACGAAGACGATTTCCGGAGTATAAAGTGTTTAACATATGCTACCTCGATGAGTATTAATTAAAATATCTAAGCGTCCTTAGATGATTTTTAGCTCTTTTTTAGAGCCTTAGTTTTTACAGTGCTTATAAACGACATAAGGGCACTTTCACTAAGAGATAAAATTCTCTTCGTAAAAGCGCCCGAAATATAGTGTGGGAAACCCACACCATAAAAAGTAAAAATTATTTAACTTCTACTGTTGCACCAGCTTCTTCAAGAGCAGCTTTTGCTTCTTCAGCAGTATCTTTATCTACACCTTCTTTGATTGTAGATGGTAAAGCTTCACAAGCTTCTTTTGCTTCTTTAAGACCTAAACCAGTTAAAGCACGAACAGCTTTAATTACACCGATTTTTTTAGCACCAGCACTAGTTAAGATTACATTGAACTCAGTTTGCTCAGCAGCAGCAGCGCCAGCATCAGCAGCAACACCTGCAACAGCAACTGGTTGTGCAGAAACACCAAATTTTTCTTCAAATTCTTTTACTAATTCAGAAAGTTCTAATACAGAAAGTCCTGAGATAAATTCTAATACATCTTCTTTTGTTACAGCCATATTAAGCTCCTTATTTATTTTTGTTTTTTATTTAAGAAAAAGCTATTAAGCTTCTTCTTCTAATTTTTTTCTTAAAGCATCTAGTCCAATTGCCATATTAGTAACTGGAGCCATCCAAGTAGCAGCAAGCATACCAAGAAGTTCTTCACGACCTGGAAGTTTAGCAAATGCTTCAATTTTAGCTACATCAGCAGGTTCTTTATCTAAGTAACCAGCTTTAATAACAAATTTATCATTCGTTTTAGCGAAGTCAGCAGCAATTTTAGCAGCAGCGATAACATCATCAGACCAAATAAAAATATTTGTATCTTTAATCTCAACACCACTCATATTTGCATTATTCAACGCGATAGTTGCCAATGTATTTTTAACAACCTGAACACTTGTATCTTTTGCACGAGCAGATTTTCTTAACTCTTCAAGTTGACTAACAGTCAAACCTTTATAGTCACAGATAACAACTGCTGTTGTGTCAGCAAATGAAGTAGTTAATTGCTCAATTACTTCAGCTTTTTTTGATTTAAGCATATAAATTCTCCTTTCTAGACATAACTTCAAGAGGGGTGAAAGGAACGATTAAGCTCACTACCTACACGGTAGATGCCCCCAACTATCTTTAGTCCAAGTAATTCAGATTTTCATACGAAAATCTTTACTCTAAAATAAAAATTATTTTAAAATAAAAATTTCACATAATTGAGCCAAAAGGCTCAAAAATTATTTAATGTCAGCTAATGCAATAACATCAAGTTTAATAGCAGGACTCATAGTTAATGAAAGCGCACTATTTTTAATGTATCTACCCTTAGCAGATGCTGGTTTTTGTTTGTTAATAGCAACAACAAATGCAGTCAAGTTTTCAGCGATTTTATCAGCATCAAAACTTGCTTTACCAATACCAGCATGGATGTTTCCTTTTTTATCTACTCTAAAAGAAACTTGTCCACCTTTAACATTTTTAACAGCAGTTGCAACATCTGGTGTTACAGTTCCTGTTTTAGGATTAGGCATAAGACCTTTTGGCCCTAAAATACGACCAATTTGACCAACAAGACCCATACAATCTGGTGCTGCAACAACGATATCGAAGTTAAATACACCTTCTTTGATTTGTGCTACTAAATCATCAGTTCCAACAATATCTGCACCTGCTGCCTTAGCTTCATCAGCTTTAGCACCTTTTGCAAAAACAGCTACACGAACAGTTTTACCAGTTCCGTGAGGAAGAACGATTGCACCACGAATCATTTGATCAGCATGTCTTGGATCAACATTTAAATTCATTGCAATTTCAACAGTTTCATCAAATTTTGCACTCTTTAAATCTTTAACAGTAGATGCAGCTTCTGCAACACTATAAGTTTTAGTAGTGTCAATTTTTTCTACTAATTGTTTATATCTTTTACTCATTTTCAAATTCTCCTACTTAATTCTGCCACACGATTTTAAATCATTGTGGTCGATGATTTTATAAAAATTAATCTACTATTTCAATACCCATAGAACGAGCAGAACCAGCGATAGTGTTTGCCGCAGCTTCTTTGTCATCTGTATTTAAATCTTCGATTTTTGCTTCAACAACTTCCATTAATTGAGCACGAGTTATTTTACCAACTTTATTTTTAAGAGGGTTATCTGTACCTTTTTTAAGTCCAGCAGCCTTCATAAGTAAAGCAGATGCAGGTGGTTGTTTAGTAATAAAACTAAAACTTCTATCGTTATAAACAGTAATAACAACAGGAACTTTAAATCCCATTTTGTCTTTTGTTTTTTCGTTGAATGCTTTACAGAATTCCATGATGTTAACACCACGTTGTCCTAGTGCAGGTCCTACTGGTGGTGCTGGGTTAGCTTTACCAGCTTCAATTTGTAGCTTGATATAATCCATGACTTTTTTTGCCATTTTTTGTCCTTTTTATGAATTTAAATTATTTTTTCAACTTGGGTATAAGAGATATCAACAGGTGTTGCTCTTCCAAAGATTGAAACATTTAGTTTTAAAGTACCATGTTCTAAGTCATACTCATCAACAGTACCTGTAAAGTTTGCAAATGGTCCATCTATAATACGAACCATTTCACCATTATCAAAAAATACTTTTGGTTTTGGTGCTGCACGATTGTTAACACGATCTAGTATAACATTAATATCATGCTCACTTAGAGGTGTTGGTCTGTTAGCTTCACCAATAAAACCTGAAACTTTTGGTAAAGATTGTATAAGATGTTGTATCTCTGTATTTAAATCTATTTTTGCGAAAACATAACCTGAGTATAAAGATCTTTCAGTAACTTTTTTCTTACCATCTTTTACTTCTATTACATCTTCTGTTGGAACGATTACTTCCTCAATATGGTCTTGAAGACCCATTTCTTCTATCATATTTAAAATAGCTTCGCGAATTTGTCTATCATTTCCATAGGTCTGAATAGAGTACCATTGATGTGCCATTTTTACTCCTTTAACCTAAAATTGCTGACATTACAGACGACATAACTAAGTCAATAAGTGCCAAAAATGATGCTATAACCGTTACTACTATAATAACTGCGATATATGCTTGTTTAACCTGTCCTTTTGTAGGAAAGATAACTTTACTTAACTCTAATTTTGCATTCTTAATTTGTGTACTTAAACTCATAATTACTTTCCTAAAACTACCATTTATTATAAATAAAGCTCAAAAGCTACACTAATAATAAATGTTTGTGGCAGGCGTAGAGAGACTCGAACTCCCAACACCCGGATTTGGAATCCGGTGCTCTACCATTGGAGCTATACGCCTATATTTTTTAATACCAAAAGGAACAAAGTTCCTTTTAATAGCAAGGACAAATTGTCCTTTGCAATCCTCTAAAAGTAAACTTTTGAGAATTTTAATTTAAAGAGAAAAATTATAATTTCATCTCTTTGTGCATTGTATGTTCTTTACAGAATTTACAATATTTTTTTACTGAAAATTTTTCAGTATGAGTTTTTTTATTTTTAGTTGTATGATAATTACGACGAGTACATTTCTCACAACCTAAATGTATTGCTTCTCTCATTTATAATAACCTTTAAAAAGAGGTTTGCATATTAGCCAAAGGCTAATTATGCAAGAATCTCAGCAACAACACCAGCACCAACAGTTCTACCACCCTCACGGATAGCAAAGTTAGTACCTTTTTCCATTGCAATTGGGTGGATTAACTCAGCAGTAATACTTACGTTATCACCTGGCATAACCATCTCAGTACCTTCTGGTAAAGTGATTGCACCTGTAACATCTGTTGTACGAACATAGAATTGTGGACGGTAACCATTAAAGAATGGAGTATGACGACCACCTTCATCTTTGCTTAGTACATAGATTTCAGCTGTAAATTTAGTATGTGGAGTAATTGAGCCTGGCTTACAAAGTACTTGACCTCTTTCAACTTCCTCTTTTTTGATACCTCTTAAAAGAATACCACAGTTATCACCAGCTTCACCTTGATCCATTTCTTTACGGAACATTTCAACACCAGTTACAGTAGTTTTTTGAGTATCTCTAATACCTACGATTTCAATCTCTTCACCAACTTTTACAACACCTCTTTCGATACGGCCAGTAACAACTGTACCACGACCAGAGATAGAGAAAACATCTTCAACTGGCATTAAGAAATCTTTGTCAGTTTCACGAGTTGGTTCTGGGATATACTCATCAACAGTAGCCATAAGAGCAATAATTTTTTCTGACCACTCACCAAGAGTACCAGATTTTGCTTCTTCAAGTGCTTTAAGAGCTGAACCAGCAGTAATTGGAGTATCGTCACCTGGGAATTCATACATATCTAATAATTCACGAATTTCCATTTCAACTAACTCTAATAACTCTTCGTCATCAACCATATCTTCTTTGTTCATGAAAACAACGATGTATGGTACACCAACTTGTTTAGAAAGAAGGATGTGCTCACGAGTTTGTGGCATTGGGCCATCCGCTGCTGAAACAACTAGAATAGCACCATCCATTTGTGCTGCACCAGTAATCATATTTTTAACATAATCCGCGTGACCTGGACAGTCAACGTGTGCATAGTGACGTTTATCAGTTTCGTACTCAACATGTGAAGTAGCGATAGTAATACCACGCTCTCTTTCTTCTGGTGCGTTATCGATTTGATCATAATCCATAAGTTCTGCATCATTAGTTACTGCAAGTACTGCTGTAATAGCTGCTGTTAATGTAGTTTTACCATGGTCAACGTGACCAATAGTACCGATGTTAACATGGGGTTTGTTACGTTCAAACTTTTCTTTTGCCATAGTGTCCTCCGACCTTTATTTGTGAATTGAAATGGAATTATACCCAAAAATCACTCAATTATTGCTTAATTGAAACAAAAACTGCATTTTTAAACAATAGTTCAGTAATTTTTATAATATTAGTAATAAATTAGATTTTAAAGCTGTATGGTATTTTAAATAAAATACTAAGAAGTAATTTGTTGAGATTATACTTCAGCTTCCAAAAAGGTTTCAATGGAGCGGGTGAAGGGACTCGAACCCTCGACCCTCAGCTTGGAAGGCTGACGCTCTAGCCAACTGAGCTACGCCCGCATCTTCATTGATATGGTGGTGAGAGGAGGAGTCGAACCTCCGAACCCATAGGGAGCAGATTTACAGTCTGCCGTCGTTGGCCACTTGACTATCTCACCACATTTTTTGGTCTAACACTGTTTCTAATATTCAAAACTCGAATGGTGCCGACACGAGGATTTGAACCCCGGGCCTGCTGATTACAAATCAGCTGCTCTAGCCAACTGAGCTATGTCGGCATCGAATTTATGCCGGAATTATAGTGCAAAATAAATTATATGTCAAGACATTTTAGAAAAAAAATGAAATTTATCTATTTTTTCCTATTTTGAGGGTTTTTATGTGTATAATTTGTTTCAAATATAAAGGATTTTATATGTTAAAAATACTTTTTTCTCCATCTGAAGCAAAAAACTTTGGTGGAATAGAAACAAAACAAGAACTTTTAGGTTCAAATGAAGCTAGAATTGAAATACTAAATAAATATAATAAAATTGTAAATTCAGATAATGATGAAGATATAAAAAAGCTTTTTGGATTTAAAAAGTTTGAAGAATGCAAACCATATATATGTGATATTTTAAATTCTCCTCTAATGTGTGCCTTACAAAGATATAAGGGTGTTGCCTATGACTATCTTAAATTTGATTCACTAACTGATGAGGAACAAAATTATTTAAAAGAAAATACCATTATATTTTCAAATCTTTTTGGTGCTATTCGTGGTGGAGATGTTTTGCCTGTTTATAAAGTAAAACAAGGAAACAGTATAGCAGATATAGAACCAGATAAGTTTTATAAAAAAAGATTTAGCTACCAACTTGATTTATACTTAGGAGATAATGAAATACTTGATTTAAGAGCTGGGTATTACGATAAATTTTACAAAATATCTAAACCATATACAACTTTAAAATTTTTAAAAAATGGAAAAGTTGTAAGCCATTGGGCAAAGGCTTATAGGGGTATAGTTTTAAGAGAGATGGCAAAACATCAAATAAATTCACTTGAAGAATTAAATGGACTAAATATAGATGGCTTAAATGTAGAAGATATACAGATTATAAAAAATAAAACACAAATTACATACAATATAGAAGGATAAAAATTGGAAGACTCAAAACAGTACAAAGAAAAAAAAGCATTTTTTGAAAAAATTATAACTCTTTATGGAAGAAATGTTGTAGTAGAAATACTACAAGATGATAAAATTGATATACACAAACTACATATGTCAAACTCAAATAAGGTAGATAACAATATAAAAAATATATTATCACTTGCAAAAAAAAGAGATCTAGAGGTAACATACCACGATAAAGCTTCTCTTTCTCGCATAAGTAAAAATGCAAAACAAGACCAAGGTGTAGCAATAGATGTAATTTCAAAAACATATCTACATGTAGATGAGCTAAAAAAAAGAGAATCATTTAAACTTATAGCACTTGATGGTATACATAATCCTCAAAACTTAGGGATGATTATAAGAAGTTGTACTGCTGGTTATGTTGACGGAATAATCCTACCAAAGAAAAACTCTGCAAAAATCTCACCACTTGTTGTAAAAGCAAGTGCCGGAACTCTCTTTAAACTACCAATCTACTTTTGTAACTCACTTGAAGATATTTTACCAAATATAGAAGCGGAGATTTATGCTCTATCTCTTGATGCAAAAGAGAGTTTATTTGAGCTACAACCAGCCAAAAAGTCTATATTTGTTTTAGGAAATGAGAGTGATGGTGTAAGTAAAGAGGTCTTAAAACACTGCAACAAAAAACTCATAATCCCTATGAACAGAGATGTAGAGTCTTTAAATGTAGCAGTTACTGCTTCACTTATAGCTTTTAATTTTAAAAACTAAGTCCAAAACCTCCACCAAAGTTAGCAAAATTTGGGTCGGTGTAACCAAACATAGCTGATTTTGAACGGAGTTTTTCTATGTCTGCTTTGCTTGATATGTTTTGAGGGCAAACAAGTGTACATTCGTTGCATAGTGTACAATCCCAGATGCCTGTTGTTTGTATGGTGTCTATCTTTGTTTTTGGGTTGGCTTCCCTTTTGTCTGCTACATATTTCCACACTCTTGTTAGAGAAAAAGGCCCTTTAAACTCTTCATTTACAGAAAAAACCGGACAAGCACTGTAACACGACCCACACAATATACAATCACTTTGTAAAGAGTTTATAGCCTCATCTTCATCTGTGAGTTTTACATCTTTATTAAACTCTTCAAGATATGTTTTTGAGATTTTGTTTTTGTCTAAT
>Ga0256828_1001617_pt1 | contig 13874 bp, 14 predicted proteins | sample CV88metaG_FD_185993 | JGI IMG/M metagenome (GOLD analysis project Ga0256828, IMG submission 185993) | Hydrothermal vent microbial communities from East Pacific Rise, Pacific Ocean - CV88 | ecosystem: Environmental > Aquatic > Marine > Hydrothermal vents | place: Pacific Ocean: East Pacific Rise... | reverse complement strand
GTAAGAAACACCCTGCTTCGCTTGACGCTCAAGGACCTCAAGCATCACTTCGATGTTAAGGTCTTCGATACGGTCATTACAGTCCGCGATGATCTGATAGATAGGCACTGTACCGATAGGTATGTGTGCGTTGTCGATGACACCACGACGGATCTCATCAAGGTCTCCACCTGTTGAAAGGTCCATAGCGGTATCCGCTTTATAGTGCTGAGAGACCTGTATCTTCTCGATCTCACCCTCGACATCTGAAGCGATAGCAGACGAACCGATGTTCGCATTGATCTTACAGGTCGCTGCGATACCGATAGCCATCGGCTCAAGGTTGGTGTGATTGATGTTTGCCGGGATGATCAGACGACCACGTGCCACTTCACTGCGGACCAACTCAGGATCGAGTTTCTCCAACTTGGCGACATACTCCATCTCTTCTGTGATGATGCCCTGCTTAGCGTAGTACATCTGCGTCGGTGTCTTGTCGTTCTTACGTTTTTCTAGCCACTCTGTTCTCATAATTTATTCTCCATGCGGCAGCAACGGCAAACACGTTGCTATTTACTGCCAAATAATAATCGTAATATAGTAGTTCCGCCCAAAAAAGCCTCACCATTCCAAAAGTAAGCCAAAAAGTTTCAACTCTACTTAAGAAGCTATCTATGATTTTTGAATCGACATTATAATGTAGTGCGCCTCTATCTAAGGTATAAGGGAATGCTCACTTTTTACTCAGCCCCATAAGTTACCAATTGTTACTAATTCGACCCTTTTAAGTGAAAGGTTAAGCTTGTGAAGTGTATAATTTCGTAACAGTTTCAAAGGAACAGGAGAGTTTTTGTCTGATATAACACTTATCTTACTTGCCGCTGGCAACTCCAGCCGTTTTGGGCTCCCTGTCAAAAAGCAGTGGCTGCGTATCGGACATGACCCTTTATGGCAATTCGTCGCAGACCAGTTCGCAGCAGCTGAGTTGTTTAGTAACATCATCATCACGGCACATAAAGATGAAGTCCCTTTTATGGAGAACTTCTGTGACTACACCCTTGTCGAAGGGGGAGAAACCCGTCAACAGTCTCTTCGCAAGGCTCTGAACTCGGTAGAGACACCTTATGTCCTTGTCAGTGACATCGCACGGGCCTGTATCGACAAGAGCCTGATCGAGACGCTCATCGAGGCTAAAGAGGCCGCTGATGTCATCGTCCCTATCGTCAAGGTCAATGACACCATCGTCTTTGAGAACGACACGATCGACCGTGAACGTGTCAAACGTATCCAGACACCGCAACTCTCAAAGACCGCCGTCTTGAAAGCGGCACTGGAGACCGACCTCGAATATACTGACGAAAGCTCTGCCATCGTAGCATCCGGTAACACACGTCACTTTGTAGATGGTTCTGAAGATGCACACAAGATCACCTATCTTCATGACCTGAGCAAACTCCCTTGTATCAAAGCCCCGGCCACTGCGACACTTGTCGGCAACGGTTTTGATGTCCACGCCTTTGAAGCCGGACGCAAGATGATGCTCGGCGGGGTGAAGATCGATGTCGATTACGGTTTCAAAGCACACAGTGACGGTGATGTCGCTATCCATGCGCTTATCGATGCCCTGCTCGGTGCTGCCGGTCTTGGCGACATCGGTATGCTCTTTCCTGACAATGATGACACCTATAAAGGTATCGACTCCAAAGAGCTCCTGCGTATGACCGTACTGCGTCTTCATCAGTTTGGGCTGGTGGTCATCAATGCGGACATCACTATCGCCGCTGAAGCCCCGCACCTCAGCGACTACAAACGCAGTATGCGCACCACCCTGGCCGCACTGCTGAAGATCCCCGCTTCTCGTATGAACGTCAAAGCAACTACGACTGAGAGACTCGGCTTTATCGGCCGTAAAGAGGGCGTTGGCGTCATGGCCAGCGCGACACTAAACTATTATGATTGGACACAAAAATAAATGCGTATATTAATTATTGAGAATGAGATCTATCTTGCACAGAGCATCGCAGCCAAACTTGGCGAACTTGGTCACTCATGTGACATGAGCTCATCGACACAAGATGCCCTCAAGCGTATTCCTTACGATGTCATCTTACTCTCGACCAACATCAATGACCAGGACATCTACCCTGTCATCGAAGCGTACAAAGACGCTGTCGTCATCCTGATGGTCTCTTACATCTCCAATGACACCGTCTCCAAGCCATTGAGTGCCGGAGCAAAAGATTACATCTTAAAACCCTTCATGATCGAAGAGCTGATCAGAAAGATCGAACATTTTCAGGACTATGAGCGTCTAAAACGTCAAAACTCAACGTACCAGCGTTACCTGAAACATGTCTTTAACGGTATCAACATCGATGAGGACCTTGAAGAGATCGAAGTGCCTATCTTCATCTCCAGCAACTTTCAAAAATATACGGACGCTTTCGCCTTCTCTTATGCAGAGACACACGGCAAGACACTTCACTTCGTCTCATTGGCCAGCAACACTGCCTTTGCCGAGATCGAGAAGCTCTCCGCCAGTACACTGATCTATGCCAATGACTTCCAGGCGATCAAAAAAGGGGACAAGAAGACCTTTTTCGAGCTGATCGAAGGACGAGAGGCGATCGTCTCCAGTACTGACACCATCGACGAAGAGATGGATTATCAGGTAATTGAGATAAAAAGTGACAACAACGTCTTTGAACAGGGTGATATCCTCCCTATCGAAGACTATGTCAAATATATTGTGTTAAATTATCAACACAAGTTCCCAGACACAGAGCTCTCTAAAAAATTAGGGATCTCTCGTAAAAGTCTCTGGGAGAAAAGAAAAAAATATGGCATCATCAAGAAAAAGTAACACCCTCTATATCGATCAAGAGGCCCTCTCTGCCCTAGCCCTTGTCAAGTCAGGGCTGCTCTATCCTGTCACATCGCTTATGAACAAAAAACAGACCTTAGAGGTCTTGCAGACAGGTACTTACAACCAAAAGATCTTTCCCTTCCCTCTTATCTTGGCCCCCAGCGGAAAGATCAACCAAGAGGTCCTTGCCATGGCCGAGCCGGGTGATGAGCTGACTCTGGTCACTGATGAGAAGGTCGTCGGCCATCTGACCGTCGAAGAGGTCTTTGAGATCAACCCTAAAGAGCGCGTCCGCCAGATCTACGGTACCGACAACCTGGAACACCCGGGTGTCAAGTCGACCTACACACGTCTAGGCAAGATCGCCGTCTCCGGAGAGTATGAGATAGAACTTACCTCTATCACAGAGCGCAAAGAGAAGATAGACCAGGCAAAGCAGCGTATCGGTGCACAACATGTCACAGCCATCATGATGGGGGCCAACCCGCTCCACCGCGCCCATGAACGACTGATTCGCCAGGCTCTGGACAAGACCGACCTTATCATCATCTTCTTGCTCAAACCCTTTAACACCTCAGACCTGCAGTATGAGCTGCGTTGTGAGACCCTGACCTACTTTGTGCAGAACTTTCTACCGACCAACCGTGTCATCGTCGTCCCGCTTGAGAACAGCTACATCTTTGCCGGATACAACGAGGTGATCATCGATGCCATCGTCGCCAAGAACTTTGGCTGTAACCGCCTCACCATCGGTCAGAACCATGCCGGTGTCGGGATGTACTATGACCAGAACACCAACAAGTCCATCATAGACCGTCTTACCAGTCTTAATATCGAGATCGACATCGCTTCTGAATATGTCTACTGTAATGAGTGCAAGACCCTTGTCAGTACCAAGACCTGTCCGCATGGTCAGCATCACCACATCTCATATCACTCAGACTCTATCTTGGAGCTGATCAAACTGGGTCTCCTGCCACCTGCGGTCTTGATGCGTAAAGAGATCGCTGCGATCATCTTGTCACACCTCTTCCCAGACCGTTTCAAGAACCTTGAAAAGCTCTACTATGACATCATGCCGGTCACAGGGCTGCTCGAAGAGCACACCGAAAAAGATTTCTATGAAGAGCTGATGAAGCTCTATCAGACGACATCTTTGACCTAGCAGTCGATTTTTAATTTTTGATGTTTGATTTTAAATTGATTACTCAGTCATAAATATCTTCTCATCTAGAATCAACAATCGATCATCTAAAATCGAAATACGAAGGATTTCATCTTGAATTGGTTTTTTCTCACCGTTGGCTACAGCGGTCTTTTCCCTAAAGCACCAGGTACCATGGGCACACTTGTCTCTCTGCCTTTTGGTGTCCTTATCTTGGCCTACTTCGGCCCACAGACCCTTTTCCTCGCAGCGCTCTTACTGACGCTCATCGCAGTCAAGGCTGTGGAGAAGTACCAAAAAGTGGCCCAGACCCACGATGACAGCCGTATCGTCATCGATGAACTGGTCGGGATGTGGATGGCACTCGCCATCGCACCAGGTGTCTACACTCCTTTAAATGAGATCATGACACTAGGCAACGGGATGCTCATTCAGATCGTCCTCAGTTTTGCGCTCTTTCGCTATTTTGACATCAGAAAACCTTCGATCATCGGACGTATCGACCGTGAAGCCCCCGGTGGCTATGGTGTGATGTTCGATGATGTCCTGGCCGGTATTGCTGCAGGTATCGTCACCGCTATCATATGGCAGGGGGTCTTGATCTCTGGTCTGATCGCATATATATAAACCAAGCAGCCAAACTCCTTTCAGATTTTGACCGCTTTAACTGTGAACCACTTCTATTCACGCTATAATGATCGATAACTAAACCAAAGAACCCCAAACCGGATGATTCAAAAACATATAACCGAACAGACTGCCATCTTCTTCAGTGTTCTCAAATGGGTCGTACTCTCCTCGCTCATCGGTATCATCATCGGTGCTGTCGTCACCTTCTTTCTCACGATCTTACAGTATGCGGATACCAGTCGTGACCTTGTCCCTTTTCACTACTATTACCTGCTCCCTTTCGCCCTCTTACTGACGGTATGGCTTGTCCGCACCTTCGCCCCCTCTGCTGAAGGTCATGGAACAGAGAAGGTAATAGACGCTGTTCACAAGGACCACGGAAAGATAAAGCTCTCCGTCATCCCTGTCAAACTCGTTGCTACGGTCATCACCATATTTGCCGGGGGTTCTGTCGGAAAAGAGGGGCCAGCCGCCCAGATCGGTGCCGGCGTCGCATCCGGGATCTCCATGATGCTGAAGTTCTCCAAACATGATCGTAAGAAGCTGGTCATCTGTGGTATCAGTGCCGGTTTTGCTGCCGTCTTTGGAACCCCTATAGCCGGTGCTATCTTTGGTGTAGAGGTCTTGATCATCGGTGTCATCATGTATGATGTACTGCTCCCCTCTTTCATCGCCGGGTTCGCTGCCTTTACGACCGCGCAACTGCTTGGTATCGACTACACCTACTTCGATCTGCACTTCTATCAAGACGTCGCGCTGGACCTGCCGCTCATCGCCAAGGTCGTCTTGGGCGGCCTCTTCTTTGGGTTTATTGCTGATATACTGGTCACTACGCTCAATCGATCACACAACTTTATCAGTAAGATCCCGCTACACCCTTATTATAAGGCCTTTGGCGGAGGGCTCATCCTGGTGCTATTGGCCCTACTTTTTGGAGAACAGTATCTCGGTCTTGGCCTCGAGACCATAGGAGAGATCCTCAACCCTGACCCCAAGTTTGCACAAGACCTTCCCTGGTATGCCTTTCTTGTAAAGACACTCTTCACCTCCCTTTCACTGGGTGTAGGCGGCAGCGGTGGTATCATCACACCTATCTTCTATATCGGGGCCAGTAGCGGTCATGCCTTTGGTGCCTTTATCGATCCACAGCATGTAGCACTCTTTGGTGCGCTTGGCTTTGTCAGTGTCCTTGCCGGAGCGACCAATGCGCCTATTGCCTCGACGATCATGGCTGTAGAACTTTTTGGACTTGAGATGGCACATTACGCCGCATTGAGCGCTGTGATAAGCTTCTTGATATCGGGACATCGCAGTGTCTTTCCTTCACAGATCCTGGCCATGCGTAAATCTGAGATGTTAGATGTAAAAGTGGGTGAAGAGATAGAAAAAGCAAAAGTAGACCTTGAAGACAAAGAGATCAACAAGATCCGAGATATTAAAGAACGTATACAAGAAAAACGTGAGAAGTTAAACCGAAGAAAGCAGAGAAAAGGGAAGTAAGTGTCAGTAGCCTCTCATACTGCTGTATATACAGAAGCAGTAAGCTATGACTAAAATCTAGATCAGAGTGTCAGTTTCCAGAAGTCGTTAAGTTCTGCACGCAGACGCTCAAGAACCTGTTCACGTGTCTCAGTGTTGTCAAAAGCAAGCATCTTAGCAAGTTCTGAAGCACTTAGGCGTTCCGTGTAATGCTTTTCAACATACTTCATCGCCTTAGCATTAAATTTTTTAGCTATAGAGAGTGATAACTCTTTATCAAAGGCAATAGTGTCGGGGTGTTCGTTATTAATTAATACTAAATATCCAATAGGTCTCATAAAAAGAATTTTAGCAAAAAAAAGTGTTTTTTACTAGTGTTTAATTAAAATTTGTGCTTATTTTTGTTAAATGATGGTGAATTGGACATATAGACACTAAAGTATCGTGTTTAAAGTATCTCAAAACACTAAATTATAAATGTCTCAAAATATTTTTTTTGATTTTTTTAAAATCCCTACTATTTTGTTTAGCATAGACAATAGCCTCTAAGTCATCAATATAGGGTTGCATTGTTCTTGTATTATATGAACGTACCATTACAGCTAATAGACTCTTTGCATCATGCGAATTCTTGATATCTTCAAATTTCTTCTCTCGAGTAAACCATTTGCGTGACAGATTCTCACTTAATTTAGCTGTGACAAAACCCGCTATAAAAATTACCATACCCATCACAGTATCCATAATCCAAACGATATCAAATTCCTCAGCTTTTGGCACTTCTTTGTCATCAAGCAGTGTATTTGGATCAATCTTCCGCACTGTAATCGGATAAGCTTTTCCATGTAAGGTATAAAAGCTCTTCGTTCTTGGTGAATATGCTTTGATATCAATCTTATGGATAGTAAAGTTGTCATCAGCACTTAAAGCATACAGATACTCACGTTCTAACACATGTCCGTTCTTAGTACTCCGAAAAGTTCTATCATGAATATCTTCGAAGGCTGTGACATTAGTAATCTTTTTGAGTGGAGAGAACCCTTTATTAACATACCCTACACCATTTAATGTGTAAACGATCTGCGCTGTTGAAAATTGATCTATGGTACTGCTTTGTAGTGAACTCTTTAATTTAAAATCACCTACTAGTTCAATATCTTCTGGTAGTGCTTTGATGTCAAAGGTAATTGACTGTGTTGGCATGACAGTATCAACTGTGTCGATCCACTTAACATTGTCACGACTGCCAATATAGACTTGCGCAACCGCGTCATCACTAGCCGTTTTAATGGTATAGTCAAAATCCACCTGTAGTCTTTCTGCTTTTAAGGGAAAAAGTAGATAGGTAAAAGTGGTTATGTAGTCGTGATACCCCACTTTTTCCGTTGTCTTGTTCAACAGAGTGATTTCAAAATCATCACGTAATCTTGGCTCAAGAAAAAAGAACATTACATTTTCATGATCTTTTTGAACTGCTTTAAATGTGATCTCTATAGCCTCTTTGACATAAGCACTTTTTTTATTGGCACTCAGTGTTTGTGTGGCTAACTCTGCTTGTCCATAAAGTAAAATTGGTAATAGCAGTAGTAAAAAGATCTTACCAAGGTTCTTTTTCATCAGTATATCCTTTATTGATCAGTTCGTAGAGCTTATAGCCGACCTTGTAGTCTGACTTTGATGGGGAATTTTCTTGCGCTTTGTGCACCTTCTTTGTCTCCCCTTTTTTTGAACTTCCTGAACCTGCACTACTCTGATTAGATTGTTGGTTAGAGGTAGAATTACTTTTTTTGCCCTCTTTTTTCTCATCTTGTGTTGTATCAAGCTTTTTGGAGCTACTCTTTTTAGTCACAGGGTCTTTTTGTGGAAGCATGTCTGAGACATTGACCTTATTACTCAGATGAAGCTTTTGTAAAAGTTGTAAGTTATATCGTGCATCTTTATCTTCCCCAAGGGTAAGTGCTTGACGATAATAAGCCATCGCCCTGTCATAACGTTTGAGTTGTACAGCACAGTTTCCCATGTTATAAAAGAGGTATTTCTTCAAAGTCTTGTCTCTTGTCTCAATAGCACCAAAATAACGCATAGCGTCTTTATATTTCTTAGCCTTATAGTATGCCACACCAATATTGTAATAGCTTATTGTACTAGGCGAGACCTTGGAGAAGCTCTTAGCTGAAGTATCATATGCTTTAAGATCAAACTGCTTTTCAGCCTTGTCAAGGTAGTAAAAGTCCATCAGTGTTGCCCTTGCGTTGTGTGGTATTGAGAGGAGCAGCAATACCAATAGCAGTGAACGTTGGTGTAAGTTTGTCACAGCCAACACAAAGAGTATGATCGCAAGACCTAAAGGTAAATAATAGAGGTCCAGGTAACTTGCGACTGAAACAGTTGCCTCTTCTTTTCCCTTTGTACTAAGATCATCCGAGAGTTCATCAATCACAGAAAGATCATTGCTGTCAAGTTGATAATACCGTCCACCACTCTTTACTGCCAACTCTTTTAATATTGGGTTAATACGGGATATCACTAAAGAGGAGTATTGATCTTTTATAAGTTTACCATCTTTACGTAGAGATGCACCACGTTCAGAACCTGTAGCTACAATATACAAAACAATTGCATTCTCTTTACAGATATCCAGCAGTTTATTAAGGTTTTTCTCATCACCACCATCCGTAAAGATAATCAACTTTTTTTCCTTAAATGAACTGGCAGCTATAGTCTCCAATAGCGCCTGTAAATTGGTACTTTTAGTTAAGATATATTGCGGTTGAAGTGCATAGAGTGCCATTAAACTTATAGTACTGTCTGTCGTTGGAGGGGAGATAAGTAAAGCATTTGAGGTAAAAGCAAAAAGAGAGAAACGATCCATTGGACGCGCATGTAATAATTTTTTGATTGCTGCTTTAGCAACCTCGTAACGGGTCGGTTTTAGATCGTCTGCCTGCATAGAGAATGAGGCATCGATCGCAATGATGAATTCTTGAGAGTCAAACTTCTCATCGACTTTTGCTGTAGTTATGACAGGTCTACTCAAAGCCACAATAATAAAAGCAAGGGATATAAAAAGAAGTTGTAGTTGTCGCTTACCCAAAGCCGTATCATCAACTAAGGTCTCTAGTTCTAAACTTTTTAACTGTTGTTTATAAAAGAGATAAAGTGGTGCAAGCAGTACCAACACCCATAAGTGCATAAGCGCCATCAAAATCTCCTCTTACGAAGAAGATAAAGGAGCAACAGCGCTGCTAGTATAAGAGGATAACTATAATAGAGATCTCTATTGAGATAGTGTTCAGAGTGAATCCTGCTAGGTTCAAGGGTATTGAGTTCATCATAAATATCCTTTAACGCCGCAGCGTCAGCAGCTTCAAACATCTTAGCATGGGCATCTTTAGCAATCTGCTCTAGTAATACCTTATCATAACTTCCTGCCTTACCAATACCGATAGTATAGATCTTGATCCCATCCCGAACAGCTAAAGCGACCGCATCCTTAGCAGAGATAGCACCACTGTTTTGATGTCCATCACTCATTAAGATCATAATTTTACTCTTTGCATCACCTTGTTGTAAAAGTCTAGTTGCAGTAGCAATACCTTCACCAATCGCGGTGTTCTCACCTGCTATACCAACATCTAAATAATCCAATAAGAATGCGACGGCCTTCATATCATAAGTAAGAGGGACACTGGAAAAGGCAAAGGTACCAAACACTGTCACGCCAATGTTGTCATCGTAACGTTCTTGAATAAATCGACGTAATACAGACTTAAGGACAGTAAACTTACTTTGACCTTTTTCCTCTGCATCGTAGCCACTTTCAGCCATAGAACCACTGGTATCAATAACAAAGACAAGATCTCGCCCTTTACGTTCTTGTGATACTTTTTGATCGTAACTGATTGGTGATGCCATTGCTGTGACCATCAATGCTAAAACAAGTGAGTAAAAAAGACGTTCTTTGTTCAACCAACCTGTGTCGCGAGTAAATAGATAGAGATGAGGAAAAATAATCTTTTTAAGTGAAGCAGGACAGCGGTAGATACAGATAATAAGTAAAAGAAGGATAAAAGAAAGTGGGTATTGAAATTCAAAATGGCTCACTTCACCATATCCTTTGTTGTCATCTTTAGACAGTATAAAGTTGCTATGTTCGCTCTATTTTACTCTAGTAGTGATAAAAAGGCTATTATGATCCAAAACCACCTAAAAGTTCAGATGAGACATCCTCATCATCTCCACACTTATGGTGCGAAAAAAAGTAGGTCAGATCATTGATTTCTTGATCATTGAGTTTCAGTGCAAATTGCATCATCATCTCTTGAGATTGACTCTTGACATTACCAGCACGGAAGTCTATAAGTCTCTTTATCAGATTGTCTTGGTGTTTTTGTGCAAGTCTCGGTGCACTGCCACCACCTTCCGCAGAAGGACCATGGCAGCCATTACACCCCTTACTAAAGTAGAGCATCTCTCCACGATTATATTGTGAATCCGTACCTTCTAAGACAAAGACTAAAAGCAAACCTAAAAACAGAAATAATCTCATAAGTAGTTTATATACTATTATTGAAAGAAATCCATATAAACTTTTTGCAAATAAACTTTAGCACGGTCACCTTTTTCGATCTTTACGTCAAAGATCTCTTTCGTCGAAGGAAAACGTTCGCTGTACTCTCTGTAAATATCACATTTCATATCAATATGTTTATTAAACTGATCAATAACATTTGTCATATCTTCCGAAGAGGAGATAAAACGCATAAAGTGTTGGAACATACGCTCACGTGTATCCATAACGAGATGTTCATCCACCTCGGCTGCCATACCTTTAATGTCCCAACGTGAAAAGTAGATACCACTTTTAATAGGAGGCATAACCTCGGCATAAATAGCACGCACATAGTCGGGATAGTCATCAAAAGATTCTTGAGGTGTATCACACGAACCATCATCACAATCACCCAGTGCTTGTTTTTTTATTGCCTCAAATTCACTTCTAAATTCATTTAAATCATTTGCATCCATCTTAATCCTTTATATAATTCTCAAATATAATCGCCGCAAGATCATCAAGTAGATCATCAAAGCAGCGATACTCTGTCACACCATTTTGTTCTGAAATTGCCTTAGTCACAACTCTAAACGAAGCGTCTTCACCTAAATCTAAAAGTGTTGGTGGAAAAGTCGTATTTTCAAAAAGCGTCTCATCCATCGTATTGATAACCAGATCAAATCCACTTAGATCGACTACCATATCATTATCAATACGATTAATATCAAGCGCTATTCCTACTGCTTGTGAACTTCTCATTATCGCTTCTATCTCTGGATGAAAGAAGTGTGACTCTTGTTCACTAAGCGTCAGCGCTAAAGCACGTGAAAGAGCGTTGTCACCCACAATAGCGATCTTGTTAAAACCTGCTTTAGCAACAAATAACGCAACAGCTTCAGGTAGATGGAAGCGACCCAACAGACGTTCATCCTCACGAAGCACAAAATCACAACCACCACTCCTGGCAACTAATGTATTTTGTTCATCAACTGTTTCCATAACATCTTCAACATACTCTTGCGCTATATAGGCACCATGGACATGTGACTTTTTAAGATTAGAGACCGTAAAGTAAAGATCATCTGGACGAATATTCATCGGAATAACCATCGCATCAGCACTCTGAGCTTTAATAATGCGGTTAAGCACAACAAAAAGACGGTTAGTTTGAGCACTTTCTGCTATTAGTCCAAATAACAAACTTCTGTTAGAGAGTTTGTTATCTACATTCATTGTAGGTATACCTGTTTCTGTAATTACTTGATCCCCCATAATGCATGTGCCTCCTCTTCTTCTACTCTACATCTATCACACATCATCTCACCACCACGATAGACGAAAGGCATACCACATTCATCACATCGTTTCACACTAAAAGTGATAAGCTTCTCTTGTTCTGGTTTAAAGAGTTGTGATAGATTAAAAACATTTTTTATGGTGAGTGAGTCAGGTTCACACACATCATGACAACTTTGACATTTAATACAGTTAATCGCATCAAAAGCAATAAATCCCCCATACTTGTCACTACTAAGCGCACCTGTCGGGCAGATACGATAACACATCTGACAGTTTGTACAACTCTCTTCATCGATCACTTTTTGAGAAACAAAACTAATATCTTCCGACAAAATCGTATGGAACTGACTTGGTACACCTGCACGTTTCATCGCCATCTGAAGGAGTTTACGGCGATCAGGTACTACTTTTTGACGAATACTCTGGATATCATCAATAGAAGCTGTATGTTCTTTAAGTAACTCTTCTAAAGAGTCTACTCTGTTCTCAAACTTCTGTTTTGCTTTTGCAGCTTCACTTAGGGATGCTTTCGCAAAGAAAGCACGACGATCACTTATTTCAGTCTCTATCTCTTTTTCATGATGAATATCTTCAAAACGAATACTCTTCTTGACTTCCATTGCTTCAAGCAAGAAGTTGACTTCTTCTACACGTTCTTGTATTAATGGCACATTCGTTGAAGCAATAGGACACTCAGCACAGTGAGCTTTATCAAAAATGATATCTTTACCACTTAAAAGGACCAGACTTAATATCTCTTCAGTACTTAAGGCTGCAAGACAAGGGATCTGCTCTTTACAAGAAGCAACCTTGCTCTCTTTTTCTAAAAAGGAAAAGATATAGTTAAGAGGAGAAAAGTCATCGAGTTTATAAGCTGCATCAGGACAAGCAGCAAGACAACCACCACATCCAACACAATCATTTGGTACAAATGATGGAAGGTTATTACTGATCTTGATTGTCTCTACGGGACAGACATCAACACATTTTTCACATGCTGAGAACTTGTTAGTTGTTCTGACACAACGACTGATATCTAAAGTGAGAAGACTCATGCCGTATAGTTACATCCGTCTTGAGTTATGATCTCATTTAGATACTCATAATCACTCAACAAGAACTCTAAAGCAAATTCAGCTGCATCAAAATAGAGTGCCGTTCCTGCTTCAGACTTCATGTTCAAAAGGAACATCGGAGCCCATTCAAGTAGATGCTCTTTCAGAAACTTCTGCTGTATCTGTGCGATCTCGCATGCCATAGCTTCATTGTCATCTTCAAGGGCCTTACGTTCAGCATCACAAAGCATATACATAAACTCTAGCTCAATACCAATATGATCAACACTTACTGCACGTGCTTTTCCAAGGTCTACACGGAAGTCATAATCATTAAAAAGTTGAAGAACTGGGTTTTCACCCGCTGTCTCCATCATCTGATCTTCTCGCATATAAAATGACTCATAAGGGGTCATGTGTAGTAGAAAAAGGTTAGTAAAATCAACGTTGATGTACTGCTCCAAAAGCTCTTTATGTTCAAACTGTTCACGTCGTTCCCACTTCGCATAGTTTGGAAAAAAGGCCATGATATTTTCATCATTTTCGATTGTTTCTAATAACGTTTTGTCTGGTTCACTCATAAGTAGACGTGATAAAAGAGCATAAATGTTAATACGGGCTTGTTGGTTGGTTAAAATTTCTTGCATTAAAAAAGTCCAGTCGGAAAGGTTTTTGGAGTATAGCTAAGGCCCCCTCAAGGGGCACTTAACATTTATTTTATGTTGACTGCGTAAGCTTTGTCCGAAAGAGGAACAGCAGGACGCTTGATGTGTTGAGGACGACGTAATTTGTCACCAGCTTCAAGAGGACGCGTTAGCTTATCTCTCCAAGCTTGGTAAGTCTTAA
>Ga0256828_1001616_pt1 | contig 13875 bp, 2 predicted proteins | sample CV88metaG_FD_185993 | JGI IMG/M metagenome (GOLD analysis project Ga0256828, IMG submission 185993) | Hydrothermal vent microbial communities from East Pacific Rise, Pacific Ocean - CV88 | ecosystem: Environmental > Aquatic > Marine > Hydrothermal vents | place: Pacific Ocean: East Pacific Rise... | reverse complement strand
TCAGTCAGCCGCAGGTGCAGCTTCCGCACATGGTATGAACCTTGATGATTTCGTAGCTATGATCAAAAATTCAGGATTTACTCCCGTGGAGCGTGACAGTCTATATAATGAATTAAAAACATACTGATTTCTTCTTTTTATACCATCATATATTTTCTGATGGTATCTTCTATTTCTTTTCGTAACAATTTTAAAACTCCTGCTTTAAATATATATTAAAATCGCCACTTTGTTTCAATTTTGTTATTTTTGGCACATTTTTGTCACATCTTTTCGTTATCATCAAGCAGGAGCACTATGGATATAGATGCTAAATGCTATCTTTGTAGGAGGAGAATAGTCATGAAAAGTGATAATTTCAGACAAAATCACCACACACTGTTCTACAGTATTGTAGTTGGGATATTTTTATTGGTTCTAAGTGGCTGTGGTGGTGGTTCATCTGGGGGGACAACTGCCGGAGGGGCAGGTAATACCCCACCATCAGTTTCCGTAAATAAGGTGACACTTTCGGGTACGATTCAGAAAGGTCCTATGATAAACGGGAAAATTACAGCACAGGCAGTTAATGAAAAAGGCGTTCTTTCTCAACAACAATGGATTGCCGATATTGGAGATAAAGGTGACTATAAACTGACATTTAACCAGGTACCGTTCGCCTCACTCTCTGCCAAGGGTCTCTTCTATAATGAATATACAGGAAAGATCTCACTTGAAAATGTTGAACTGTATGCATTACAGGATCTTCGAAGTGTTTCCTCTGAAAAAAAAGTCAATGTAAACCTTTTCACCTCACTTGTATATAAACGAGTACTCTACCTTATGAATCAGGGAAGTACCTATGATAAAGCGAAGAAGCAGGCAAGAACAGAATTGGAAACATTGCTCAATGTTCCACAAAATATTGATTTGGCTGCTCTTGATATTTATGATATGACAGGTGATTTGAAGCAGGAAAATATCAATCTTCTTCTTTTTTCTGCAACATTAATGAAAGTCATTGCCGAAGAGAGTGTGCGAAAAACACAGTTGGGGTATATTCCGGGTTCGACTGGTTCGGTACTGAAAGGCGGTATAGGCAAGCTTTTGAGTGACTTTGAAGATGATGGAAAGTTTAACAGCGTAGCATCTTCACTTTTTGCCTCTATGTCCGGCAGTGATGTGGCAGATGTGGTAGGTCGTGTTGAGGATAATCTGGATCTTGATGTCGAATCAAAAGTACCGGGATGGCTTAAAGGAGGAGATGCGGCGATCTCCATTGACAAGTTTGCGTTGACATCAGTGATTATCAACTCGATCGAACGTCCCTACAATAATGAAGCTAGAGCTTTTATTGCCGCATCAGGTGATAATGCTAAGCTAAAATTCCGTTATGAAACGACCAGAGATAAGGATATTTCATATCAATTACGTGTTGTAGCATTTGCAGGAACAGAGAGTCTGACAGTCAAATCCAATATTGCTGTTGATGCAGCAACAACGGATCTGGATATCTATGTGGATATTGATGAGACACTGAGAACATTTTTGAAAGAGGCATATGATAGTGATTTGAATGTAACCTTTAAAGCCATTACGGATGTACTACCTGCAAATTCATTGGTATATGTTTCAAAGAGTGCAGGTGACATGCCTGAATTCGTACCTCTGGCTGACAAGTTGATGGTCAATAATGTATCGTTGCCAATCACCTCTGCTTCGAACTTTGTAGCAAAAGCCAATGATCAATGTACTATAGAGCAGTGGTCGACAACACCAGAAGCCCCTGCATATGCAAGATATAATATGGATGTGCAGTGGCAGCCCTCTCCGGAATGGTCGACAGCCGATGCCGCACTCAACAACGGATGTGTGAGTTTGTCCTATGATGATGATTCTCATACCTATGTTCCTACATTGATGGCAGGGAGTCAAGTTGCATTTCCTGAAGGTGCAACGCTCTCCCGAAATATCGATGGTATCAATTTTACAACATCCATTGGTCTCTCGGGGGTTCATTACTATATCAACGCTGATGGATCGATTGAAAATAATGCCAGCAGCGGTACGGTTTTTGAAAATGCCATGGTTGCTGTTGTTACACTGCCGTCATCAGTTACAGCTCATTGGGATATTACAACACAAAACAGTTCTGGGGAAGAAACCTCAAGTGGAATCGTTCCTGTATCAATGGGTATGCTGCTGTGCACCTATACACCAAAAAATATTTCAGCAGACTGGAATAATATCTCTTTAGGATTGATAAGTGACGTTATGTCCGGAATGCATATTGACTATTATCTACATACAAAGCATCTTCCTTTTTATATCTCTTTGAAGAATACAGGATTAATATTGGATGATACAGGTTTGAGAGTGGCCAATGCCACAGCACTGTATATGCATAAAGATGCGTCTACTTTTATGAGTAATGATGTACTTTTCTCCAAACCGGTCGGTACCTTTGATGTCTCGGTTGAGAATAATGCACTTAAAACTGATACACCTATCTTCTTTGAAGCGTTACATGGAGATAAGAGCTTCTTCCCTGAAAGTAGTATTGATATTCAAGGGTTTAGCATATCAATTGTAGACGGGGAGATTGTACCTTTTACGATCGATGCAAGCGGAAAGTACCTTTTGGGCTACAATGCAGACTGTAAGAATGCATCGTGTTCTGACGGAGCACCCTCTACATTTACCTATATGTTCCCTAGTAGAGAGAGCAAGGTGGCTTCAGATGGATCATTTATGAGTGAAGTCGATATTTCCGGTAAAAAAATAGCATGGGGATCGAAGCAGGAAGGAAAATCTGTTTTTGAAAGGGATGGAGACAGTACCGGTGTTATGTATGTACCGGGCTTTACCGTTGCGACAAATGATCCGGATCAGGTAACAAATGTACTGATGGGAAGCCGTGATATTCAAAATGGTGCTCCTGGAGATCTGCATCCGCTTAACAGTGATATGTTCAATAAAGACGGAAATGGGCTGTTTGCCGGCTTGAATGTTGGACAGCTCTACTTAAAAACATCAGGAAGCAATCTGCTTGAGTCACTTGATGGTACGAATATGAAAATTCAGATCGGAGGTATCACTAAGCAGGAGATGCTGTTGAATAATACTGCTGCTACGAAGTATTATGTACGGCCGTCCGGTGTGACTGGAGTCTTTAACGGTACATTGGCACAGGCAGATGTTACGATCTATGGGTATCCAATGTCATTCAAACGTTTTGCCTTTAGACAGGTTGAGAATGAACTTGATCCTGAGACATGGATAGATGGACGGGTGCGTGTACCTGAACCGGGTGGTTTCAGTGTAGATTTTGCATCTCTGGCTCTTGATTGTACGGGAGGATTGAACGGTGGTTTGGTAGAAGATTCTGACTGTACAGCATCACCAACGATCAATTGTGCCCAAAAACTGTCTCTCTGGAAAACCAATACGGATTTTGTCTCTATTGGATTTACACCGGAAAGTACAGATATATGTGGTGATAAATCACTCAAAGTAGGACATCTGCTTGATATCAAAGCACTTGGAAGACCGCTTGGGCTGACAACGGTCTGGACCAATAGTGGAAATCCTAAAGATGCAATGGTAACAGGAAGCAGTCTGAACTATCTGGATGCTGCTGAAAACGATGTAAACAGTAAAGGATTCATGGTCACACTTGACAAAGGGAGCAAGTTGACTGATAAAGGCTGGTATAAATTCACCGGTGCGTTCGGACTGCCGTTCTGGGGATTGAAACCGGTAGATTTCGGACTAGAGAACGATAATGACGGACTTCACCGTAAAAAATCGATGGTTATGGGAAAAGGTGAGATCAGTGAAACATGGGACAGTGCAACCCTGAAGACAGCAGCCAAAGACAAAGTCTTTACTGCAAGTTATCAGTGGGGAAGCACAGGGCTTGGATTCGCCCTTCCTGTAAAGTATAAATCTCAAGAGCCTTCAAAAGAATCCATCTTCCTGGGTGAAACAAAAAAAGCAGATCTTGGGGTAATGAGCGCAAAAGCTGGGATCAACTTTATTACACCGGAAGAGACAAAAGTAAGTTTCGGTGCTTCTGCAGATTTTGCAGCCATGGCTGATATTGATATTCAGATAGATTTGAACGATCCCAAGAGTGTGGAAGAAGTTGATGATCTTCTTGCTACATTCGGTATAGGTGGACAACCCCTGCACAATACGATTGGTCTGGTACTCAATCCGCTTCGTGAAGCGGAAAAGTATGCGGACAAAGGGTTGTTGATGGGTATGGAAGAGATGGGTGTGCAGGGGCTGAAAAAAGCAGTGAGCGGTATACCTGTCGATCCGTTTGAGCAAGTCTCCGAACTGATGGTCAAAGTACATACGCTTCCGCTTAAAGCAATAGATATGACAGAGGATTTCATAGCGGAGCATATCGATATGTATCTGACAGATATCTATACGATGCTTAATGCGCCATTGACACAGCTGGAAAATACAGGAGTCCCGAGTACAGGAGAGATTACTGGCCAGATTACGCAGGAGTTGAATACAACGATCCAGCATGCAGTTAATACATTACAATATGTGGAAGATACGGGATTTGCAAAAATTGAGCAGCTCAAAGCACAGTTGAAAGATGTCAATACTACATTGGCACTGATCTCTCCTGCAAACAACTGGGCGATGATCGATCAGAAGCTCAAACGTATTCTTCCTCCGACATCGGAATGTACGGCGGAAGGATTGATGGCAAATTCAGAGCTGCTCAAACCGGTTGCTGTCTTGAGAGACAATCTTCAAAGTATCAATAGCCAGCTGCAGGCGATCGATCTCAATATAGTGAGAAATTTTGCCTCCCTCATAGAGAATAAGATCGATTTTGATGCAGATGATCTTATCAACGCATTTGAAAAAACACAGACTGTAGCAAGAAGTATCAACAGTGAGATTACCGCAGCGCAGCAAAAAGTTGACTCTCAGCTTGGTCAACTTTGCAGTAAATCCGATCAGATCAGAAGTGATATCAATACACTGGTCTTTAAAATGGATAAGTTCGATACCGTGAAGATCAAACTGCAGGCATACATTGACAAGACCTATGCATTGCTAAACTCTGATGTGATTACCCGGACAAGAGAGGAAATCCGTAAAGTCAAAACATATCTTGAGAACCTTGAAGTTAACAGGAAACAATGGTCACCGGAAATAGCAAATATCTGGAAAAGATTCAACTCCAAAATGCTTTTGACCCAATTGGAAAATATAGAGATCGACGGACAATCGATAGAAGCAATGAAGGGTAGTCTTGAAGATATGCTCAAGACGATTCCTCAACCTACAGCAGATGAGCTGAGAGAAATGGTTGTTACACTTATTCTAAACAGTGATCCTCTCAAAGAGGTACGTTACAGAATGAACGATGCGCTTTCTCCGGTTATGGATCAGGTACGTGAAGTGGCAGTGGGACTCATCAGTACGGCCAACGGTGCAGTTTATGACCTGCTTGCCAAGTTAAGTGCAAAAGCCAATGAAGTGTTGGCAAGCGCGACAAGTGCGGTAGAAGCCCTTCCTATCAAATCTGGGAAGATGGATGGTTATGCAAATATTTCGGGAGATGAGGTAGAGCGTGTACACATTGGTGCGGAGTGGGCAGTCGATACCGGGAAAGAAGATACCTCCTATACTTTCAATGGAGCACTCGATATGGTACGCTGGAGTGCCAATGGAAAAGCTGGTTGTGGTGGTTCGGATGAAGGTGACGGCAATATGGATGTGAAGATATCGACAAGAGATATCAAAATGGATCTTGGAGGCAAGAAGCTCTCCATAGACGAGCTGTACTTCGGGTTTACGCTTGCCAATGCAACACCAATCGGTGTCAACGGTGGTATTGAATCGAAAGCTGGTTTCGATTTCAATCAGTTTAAACTGTACGATATGAAACTTTTTGCAGGTGTAGGATCGATAGAGACATATGTAGGTGCAACAACAGCGGCGATTTTTGAGAAGTACCAGTTGAGTGTGGCATTCCTGCTGGGGAGAACCTGTGGAAAAGAGATTATTACAGCACTTGACCCGAAAGTTGGGAAGTTTATTACACTCCCTAACAATCAGTTCTACGGAGCCTATCTGCGTGGAGGTGCCTCGTTCCCTATCTGGAATAACGGATGTGCTTTAACAGTAGGTGTGTCTGCCAATCTTGGAATGTGGTATCTTGTCCCGGGAACTTATGGAGGACTTATTGGTGGAGGTGCGTATGGTAAAGCACTTTGTATCGCAGCTTTAAGGGGAGAAGTAGAAACACTTTTTGAAAAATCCGGAGATATCGTTAAGTTTGATGGTAGCGGATGGGGAGCAGCTGGAGTGGGTTGGTGTAGTCCAAGCTCATGGACATCTGTAGCGAAAAGTAGACGTGATAGCTGGTGTGGAACGGGTGATGCTCAGTTTGGTGCTCACTATAATAATGGTTGGACCATCGATAAGCCTACTACATCGGCAGTACACTAAGGAGAGATGAGATGAGAAAAGTATTTTTAGCAATCAGTATGATGGTTTTGGCTACGCTCTCGCTGTCAGCGAACGAAGAGCAGTTCTACTTTGTGGCGAAACCTGCAGATGAGGGTGTCTATCTTCGATGGGATGTTGTTGAAGGAAACTATCCTTCTTCGGATGAGATAGACTATATGATTTTACGCAAGAATGATCAGAATATTTCCACTTTCCGTCCTGACGGAATCATGTCTGTATCTCAGATCAGGGCATTATATGCTCTACCTGCCAATCAAGCGGATCTTATGAGTGTCATCGATATGATCTCAAAAAATGATGACCCTGCATGTAGTGGTGCGAATCTGAGTAATTATGCAGAAAAGATCCAGGGATGCATGGAAGACCCGATGTGGCGCTATATGGCGATGAAAGCCCATTTCCCTTTGGCAGTAATAGGTGAGAGAGCTTATCTTGACCGTAATCCGGGAACAGATCCTGTTACCTATGAATTGATCGCTGTGAAGCAAAACGGTGCTTCAACACTGAGCAAGCGTCTTGGTAAAGTGGTTGTTGACCCTACACAACGCCCCATGGTTCTTGCCGCAAAGAATTTCAAACAGGTAAGACAGAGTAGCGCCTGTAATGCTCCCGAATATGCAAAAGATGACTACACAGTCTCTCTGACATGGGAGAATGGTGGTTCTCAGACAGATTCATTTGCCAACAGTATGCTTGTAACAGGATATGATATTTACCGTGCGAAAGAGGGTGATCAGCCGTTATTGCAGACAGAAATTGCTGATCTTGTACAAAATGCGCAAGTAGACAGTAACGGAAATTATGTAATTCCCGGCTTGGAAAAAGTCAATGATGTACCTGTACAGCTTTCCAATAGTGAAGAGGAAGAGACACCACTCTTTCTTGAAACCAAGGATGAGCTTGAAAAAGCAGGGCTCAAACCTGGTGACAGCAGATGGTATTATCTGGTACCAAGAGACTTCTCCGGTCATTACGGCAAGATGGCACACTATAAAGTGACCATTCCCGATCTGCTGCCTCCTGTAACACCGTGGGGGGTGCATGTCATAGAGCATGAAGGGAAAGCAAAACTGGTTTGGAACAATATTACAGCCGCCAACTATGCAAAATACTATAAACGCAGTCGTAAATTTTGTAACCTGAATACACTTTCTAGTTTGAAACGTTTACGTTTCGCAGACAAAGACGGTGATTGTGGTGTAGCAGATGTATCAGTCAATCTTAATGTGAAAAAATACTACATTTACCGCTTTGACAACCCTGCTGATGCAGCGAAGTTCAAAGACAGTGATATGGATGGTATTCCTGATCTTGAAGAGAGCCCTGATGATGTATGTATTGCTAATCAGATTACATCGGCGAATCAATATCTTGCCCGACATTTGGTGGCTGTATTGAATGCATCAGATTTTGAGGGTAAGGAGTTTGTTACCTTTATAGATAAGCTTGCCAAGAGTAAATACTACTGGTACCGCATTGCCTCTGCAACAGAAACAACACCATCGATCTTGACACCTCCGATCAGAGCGATGATTCCGGACAGAACACTTCCCGGTAAACCAGAACCGGAACTATCGACATGTTCGAACTATATTGTCAGTGCCTACTCGATAGAAGGTGAAACACCGTATATTGCGTATGACGAGACTGGTGAAGCAAAAGAAGTGAAGTTAACCTGTATGACCAATGCAACCTATGCACTTGTGTCTCATGACATCTATCTTCCAGTAGGAGATGACGGTTATGTAAAATCCAACGGTATCAACCTGTGTCAGTGTGCCTCAGGTACTATTAGTTTCCTTGATGAGCATAGAAAAGTGTTGGCACAAAAAACACTATGTAGCGGTTGCAGTAGGGCAACAGAGTTCTATGTGCTTCAGGAGAATGACTGCCGTAAATTTGGTGGATTTAAAGTGGTGCATCACGGAGAAGATATCCCTTATTGGCCTATTGCAGACCTAAGTGAACCGATTGCTGAAGATGAGTGTGTCGAGTTTACGGTCTATATAGGCGGAAAACGTATTAAAGCGGTACGTAATTGTAAAGAGAAAAATCATTTTGATCTTTCGGATCTGAACCTTTCAAACCTTGGTGAAGGTGAAAAGTACTGTATTGGGATGACAGTCTATAATGCGAATAATCAGCATTCACCAACATCGTATCTTCCATGTTTTGGTGTGATTGATCAGCATGTACCCAACAAACCCTCTATCAGACGATTAATACCGAATGACAATAATGTCTCCGTAGCATGGCTCTCACCACAAGAAAAGATCGCTGCGACGATTGTGAAACTATATGCTCAAGATGATGAGAAAAAAGTCTACTTACGTACTTTCGCTCATCCGGATCATATGGAAAAAGTACAAAAAGATGGTATTACCATGAATGTAGATATCCTATTGGATACACCTGCTACTGTAGGTGAAACATGGTGTGCCAAAGCAAAAAGTGTCGGCTTTAACGGAAAACTTTCTCAGTGGAGTGAAGAGCGCTGTATGCAAAAGGGTGCACAGAATGTTAATACCGAGGCGCTTCCATGGCCAAAGATTCCGTCTGTCAAAAAAAGTGGGAATTTCAATTTTGTTGTGAACAACAGCATATTGAAAACAGTGCTTTCAGAACAAAATATTTCGGTACCTGGAGGTGATGATGGTATGACCAACAAGATCATTTTAGAGAGAGAGGTAGAAAAGAAATTTAGACAAAATGCTTTCAGTTTCGTACTTTACCGTCAGATGAGAGAGAATGGTATTTGGTCAAACTTCGTACAGGTTTCTCCTTTGATAAGTGATGAAAATGTCAAAATAGTCAAAGTACTATTTTCAAAAAGTGTAGGTGACAATATGAATGCTGTCTTTTGGGAGTTGGAGAACGGTCTTTACCTTAGTGGTGTTTTTACAATATATAAAAACGGTGGATTTAGTGGAACTGCAAGTCTTTTTTATATAGATCATTATCCGTATAAAAATAACAGAGCATATCGCTACGTCAAGGTCAATATGGATCAGGATCATGAGATCGTGAATTATGAAACATCCAACAGAGTTGTTGTAGGTACAGAAGAGACAACTCAACCACCGGCAACTTCAGCGGGAACAGGTATTACTGTTATACCGCAGCTGAATACTGGTGTTCAGCTACAGCAACTGCCTCAGTTGAACACATTACAACTCAATACACTGCAACCCATAGGAGGTGTACAATGAAAACGCATACTAGTATACGACAGTATCTGATACTGCTCATCTTTCTGACTCTGTCTCTATCTGCTAGCGTATTTGACGGTACAAAAGCCAATGTATGGATCATCAAAGGAGAAGAGAGTCAGAGTTTCAGTGTAGAGAACTGGAGCCTTGAAGCATCCATAGAGAGCGGTAATGCTGTGATCGCCACGGAGTCTGGAGATAAGATCCCCATTAAGGGGATACTCTCAGGGCATATGGTTATCGTTAACAATGTACCGGGCAGTACACCGCTGCTGAGCAGTGAGATGCCTGTACTTTCTCTGGTTGGACTGAACTCTCCGACCAATTCGGTGTTGAATATGGAACAGGCATCTGTCTCTATTTTCCCGAATGGTGGTACCTTTACACAAACAACGTCAGTAACGTTCAAGTTGACAAGTGCTATTGCCACAGAATCATATACGCTGCAATATCAGATCAACAATCAAGCACCTAAAACCGCAACTCTTGTATCTGAGGCTGGTAAAGAGAGCATGACTCTCTATTTGACCGAGTCTGGGGATTTCAATATTACATATGAGATCAAAGGCGGTGCACCTTCACAGACTGCCCATTTCACACTCTCCGGTCTTGATAATAAGCAAGATACAGATGGTGACGGCATTCCAGATACGATTGAAGCGGAACTGGGAATGAACCCCCTGGACAAAATGATCCCTGACAGCGACAATGACGGATGGAATGATTTTGATGAGTTTTTGAGAGGGACAGACAGAAACAGTGCAGACTCTTCTCCAGTTGATACTGATGGTGATGGTTGGAGTGACTGGGATGAGTCTCTTAGAGGTACAGATAAATACAATACCCGTATCTGTATCGATAAGCCGACAGCAACATCTCTGTATGGTGTTGAGTACCAAGTCAATGGTGATGCATATCTTGGGTATGATGATAGCAGTGAAAAGATTGCTTCCTTGAAGCGTGTCAGCCTGTTAAATGTCAAGTCGGAGCCACTTTATGATACGCAGACATTACTGAACCTGCCGGATGTTGCACCGGAAGATCTCAATAAAACTTTGTGTCACATGCCAAAAGAAGATCTTCAGAGCATGTTGGATGAGGGGAATATAAGTACAATGCGTGTACCGGCAGACCTCTCACTTATTGCAAGAGTACAGGAGAGAAATGAAGACAGAAACGACACATATGTTGTGAAAAAGTGGCTTGATGCCACACCTGCAGTGACGCTACAGCAATATCTGACATCTCCTGATTTTGCAACACTTTCCCAAAATGATTATAATGCAGAAGATTTCAGGCAGAGCTATATTGCCTACCTTGCTGCACATGTTGTTGAGGAGAGAAATGTTTCTTTAACGCAGAAGAGCAGTTTTGAAGTGGCTATGACAGAATTCTCTTTCATGTCCAGAGATGATAATACAACAGGAGAGTATCTCTTGCTGGGGAATCCGGAATGGAAACTTCCTGCAGATACCTATAAAAATGTGCTGCATGCACTTGCTGAAGAGAACCGAACAACAGACAACTTGTATGCGGATATCAATCTATTTGTCTATAGTCAGATGGAACCGGATGAAGCAGTGCTCAAAGATAAACTCTCTACGCTGTTTGGCAATGATGAACCTTCTTTGACTGAACAGAGATTCATAGAAATGCTGCCTGAGGAGCAGAGTGATAATCGTTATCTATTCTCGCTTTTGACGATCGTAAGTTTTGATACGTTGAATAGCTATGCAACACTTTCCCATAGAATCAATGACAGTGATGGTGACGGTCTCTCCAACGGAGATGAAGTTATGCCTGTATCCTATACCCATCCTCTGCGTGGGGACAGTGATGGAGATGGTATGGATGATGCACAGGATCCATGTCCGGATGAGAGTGAAAATGGCTGTCTGAATCAGTCTGTTGCAACGGTTGACAGTGATGGAGACGGTGTAATCGATGCAGTTGATAACTGCCCATTCGATCCGAATCCAGACCAGGTATCGACATACTTCTCCGGTATAGGTGATATTTGTGCGAAAAAAGGGATCGTAATCGTACAGCCAAGAACCAACATAACTCTCCTTGAAGGTACCACATATACATTTGAAGCATTGAATACTTCAGGGGGATCATTGCAAAATGTCTGGCTTTTGGATGATGATGAAGTAGCAGGCGATACATTGACCTATACACATACATTTGATATCAATAAAAGTTACAAAGTATGTACCCTTATGAGCGGAAGTAGCAAATCAGATGCAAGCTGTATTACCGTAACGGTTGTTCCACGAGAGATAAACAGAGGTATCTCTGCCTATGCGCAGGAGATTATTGAAGGAAATACAGGTGTGAGGGATGCCCTTGTTGAGATCGTACTTGATAAGCCGACAGTCGGGGATGTGACCTATGTATACCATACTGAAAACGGTACGGCAACAGCAGGCGAGGACTATAGCAGTGTAAGTGGTATACTTACATTTGCAACAGGTGAAATACGTAAATATATTAAAATCCCGATCATTGGAGATACTACGTATGAATCGAACGAAACCTTTACATTGGCAGTTGGTGAGAGCTATACCAAAACATTTACTATTTTCAACGATGATCAGGAACCTGCACCACAACCTGTGACCGATCCTGTACTCTCTGTTGATATTACAGGTACTGTCGATAGTGATGGTGATGGAATTGTCGAGGTGACAGAAAAAGATACCAATATGACATTGACTATTACATTGACACTGGATAAACCGGCACCGGAAACTGCATCGTTACACTATTCAACTGATCTGCCGGAGAACAATGTCAGCAGAACAGATACTGTCTATCCTTCATTCAACAGTATGGTTGGTATGATCGACGGTGATATTACCTTCCAGACAGGAGAACAGTCCAAAGAGATCAATGTAACGATCATTGGGGATACAGTCAATGAAAGCGATAGAGTCTTTACTATGAGACTTTCAGATGCAGTCAATCTTACACTGAATGATGAACCTGTGGTTCCAAATCCGGATATTCGTGATGTAGAAGTGATGATCGTTGATAATGATCCATTACCTGATGTTGGGTTTGCCAAAACATTCTATGAGATGAATGAAAGTAGTACTCTGAATGTGGATGTGGTATTATCAACATTCAGTTATCAAAGTGTGGAGGTAAATGTGACGGTTGACCCTGCAAGTACGGCAGAGCTCTCTACTGATCCTGATGTAAATGATGCAAACATTTCATCACTCCATCTTGTCATACCGGCAGTGGCACCGAATGTGACAGTGAAACACTTGAAGGCAACAGTAGAGGTTAATGCAACAGTAGGTATCGATGGAGAAGATGATGAAACTCTAATTCTCGATATTAACAGAACCGTAAATGCAGTGATCCGTACAGATAGTAACAGTACAATGATCAATATTCATGAACCTGCACCTGCACCGGTAAGTCTGGTCAATCAAAATGTCTATTTCTCTATTATGGATCCGATATTGGGGACAGAACCATGGTTTAGTGACGGTACTTCTGGAGGTACCGGTTTGCTGAAAGATATTGCTTTTGATGCAAACAGTTCTGATCCTCATGAATTTACCAAAGTAAGTGGGAAGCTTTATTTTGCAGCACATGATGAATCAGGATATCAGGATATGCTTTTTGCAAGTGATGGTACGACCGATGGAACGACTATTGTATTTGATCCCTCCGGACCAGATGCATATATTTCGTTTGACTCTCTTTTTGATGTAAATGGTATACTTTATTTCACATTAATGACCGATGATCAATCAACATATCAGTCAACAATTTCTCTGTATCGCTACAATACCCAGACGGCAGAGGCAGAGTATTTGACCGATATTACGACAGGGTATCCTGACGGCAAAACAGTACCGGCAATAATGAACAATGCATTATATTTTTCCACAGATACTGAAGAACAGTATGATATGGAACTTTATAAATATGATATCCCTACAGCCACTTATGGAAAAGTTAAAGAGATTAATGCAACGGATAGTGCAGATCCTGCTCTTTTGACAGTGATCGAAGATACACTCTACTTTGTTGCGAACAGTAGAGCTCAATTATGGAAGAGTCAAGGAGATGAAAACAGTACCGTACAGATCGAAACTGCCCCGACATTGGTTGATGCATATTATGACGGACTACATCCCATTGATGGCACACTATA
>Ga0256828_1001615_pt1 | contig 13878 bp, 13 predicted proteins | sample CV88metaG_FD_185993 | JGI IMG/M metagenome (GOLD analysis project Ga0256828, IMG submission 185993) | Hydrothermal vent microbial communities from East Pacific Rise, Pacific Ocean - CV88 | ecosystem: Environmental > Aquatic > Marine > Hydrothermal vents | place: Pacific Ocean: East Pacific Rise... | reverse complement strand
TTCCCTATGGGCAGACTCAGCCAAGGAAGCCCAAAACAAGCTAAAGGCGAAGTTTCTTTAGTAATCCTCTTTAGGGATTGGGTAGTTCACCCCAGACGGCTTTTAAAACTCTCATAGCCAAATTGACGTACCACCTCTATGTTGCCATCAAGACGTTCAATGGCAATAGAGGGGAGTGCAATACCATTAAAGGTCGTCGCTTTGACCATGGTATAGTGCATCTGGTCTTCAAAGAAGAGCCTATCACCTACCTTTAGAGGTGCATCAAAGGCGTAATCTCCCATAATATCTCCAGCTAAACAGGTATTGCCTCCTAGACGGTAGGTATGTGGGGTTGTATGGGCAGGGTAGGCGTTGGTGACTTCTGCACGGTAGGGCATTAAGATGGTGTCTGGCATATGGGCTTCAGCTGAAGTGTCTAAAATAGCAATAGGCATACCATTTTCTACAATATCTAACACCGTACACATTAACCGTCCTGTCTCCCACCCCATCGCTTCACCTGGTTCGAGGTAGACCTCTACACCGTAACGCTTTTTAAAGGCTTGAATGGTTTGAATGAGCTTTTCTACATCATACCCCTCTTTGGTAATATGGTGTCCTCCTCCAAAGTTTACCCATTTTAAACCAGAGAGCCACTTTCCAAATTTTGCTTCAAAGACCTCTAAGACAGCAATCAATGCATCAACACTCTCTTCACAAAGGGCGTGAAAGTGTAAGCCATCAAGATGAGGTAAGAGGGTTTCATCAAACTGCTCAAGGGTCGTTCCTAGACGAGAGAAGGTACCACAAGGGTTATACATTTGTGTAGGAGCGTGAGAGTACTCAGGATTAATACGCAATCCTAAAGAGAGCTTAGGGTTGATGGCTTTTGCTTTTTGGGCAAAACGCCAAAACTGTTGAGGGCTATTAAAGAGAAGATGCTCTGAGAGAGAGGCAATCTCCTCTATCTCCTCCTCTTTAAAGGCAGGAGAGTAGGTGTGTACCTCTTTTTGGAACATCTCTGATGCAAGTTTAGCTTCATGTAGACCACTAGCACAACACCCCTGAAGATAGGGTCTCATGAGAGGAAAACTTCTCCAAAGAGCATACCCTTTTAGGGCTAAAAGAATTTTTGCACCAGATTTTTCCTGAATAGTTTGCATCAGTTTGAGATTCTTTAAAAGTTTTGACTCTTCAAGAATCCAACACGGTGAGGGTAGGTGATTATAGGCTTGATTTTTCATAAAACGATTATACCTTAGGTAATCTTAGTAAGCTTTAAGGCATTTTAATGTAAAATCGCGTCCAAATATGGACTTGCCTGAAACGCTTGCCAAATAAATTTAGGAGATTGGAATGAAAAGAACATACCAACCACACAACACACCAAGAAAAAGAACACACGGATTTAGAACAAGAATGAAAACAAAGAATGGTAGAAAAGTGATTTCAGCTAGACGTGCCAAAGGTAGAAAAAGATTAGCGGTATAAGACCATTAGCAAAATTAAACATTTTACACGGATAAAAACCAGTAAAGAGTTTAATGAGGTGTATCATCGCACCTCTAAAACGTGGCATACGCCTTACTTTGTTCTGTTCTATAAGAAAGATAGTCAAAGCAGAGTAGGGTTTGTTGCCAGTAAAAAAATTGGAAATGCAGTTCATCGAAACAGAGCAAAGCGTTTGCTTAGAGCACATTTCATTGAAAATATTGACCGTATAGAAAAAGGTTCTTATGTTTTGGTTGCAAAACCAGCCCTTTTAAATCAGAACTTCTCTGAGGTGAAAAAAGCTTACCTCCATGCACTTCGAAAGTGTACTGCATTAAGATAATACAAACCCATATCACACTATACTATTCGTCGATAACTAAACAAAAGGTATCATTTTGGAACAACAAGATTTAAATAAACGATTACTTCTCGCACTTGCCCTCTCTTTCTTTGTCTTTATTGGATACAGCTATCTGTTTCCTCAAGCACCTATGGCTCAACAGAGTGAACAGAGTGTTCAAAACAGACAAAACGCAACACCAACCCCTGTGACGGCTAAAGCAACACCACAGCCTATGCAGACAAAAACACAACAAGCACCAACTTCTGCACAGACAGAAGTTTCAAATGCTCTTTTAAATGTTGTATCGCCTACATTTAAAATGACTTTCGATACATTTGGGCGTATTGCTCAATATGAGTTGTTAGAAGATAAATATAAAGATGCAGATGGCAATAACCTCCGTATTTTAGGTGCAAATGAGGTGAAACCTTTAGAGATTCGCTTCTCTGATAGTGCATTAAACACCGAAGCATTTCAAACTCCTTATACCTATGAAGGGGAGAGAGAGGTCTCTTTAGCTTCAGGTGCAAAAACACTTCGTTTCACACAAAAACTCTCATCTGTTACAGTAACAAAAATTCTAACTATCCAACCAAATGGTGCATACCATTTACGTGTAGAGACATCAAAACCAGTAGCATACTTTATTACTCCAGGGCATCGTCCTATGGCAGATACCTCTATGTATATGCTTGTACGTGGTGCATTGGTTGAGGGTGCAGATGGTGTCATCTTAACCGTTGAAGATGGTGATGCAACAGGAAATGAGCGTGTAGAGGGTGCAAAGATTGCTTCAGCATTTGACCGTTATGTAGCGACAATGTTTTATAACTTTAAAGAGGGGATGAATGTCTCTATTTTAAAAGAGAGTGGTGATAACCCTCTACTCTTTGTTGAGGGAAAACAAAACCTTGAGTTAGGTGGATATATTGGACCAAAAGAGCATGATATTTTAGCCTCTATCAATCCAGAGTTAACCAATGCCATTGAGTTTGGTTGGTTTACATTCCTCTCAAAACCTTTCTTTAGTGTCCTTTTATGGTTACACCACCTTATTGGAAACTGGGGTTGGGCGATTATTCTCTTTACGCTCTTAGTAAAATTGGTTCTCTTCCCACTCTCATACAAGGGTATGATGTCTATGCAGAAGTTAAAAGACTTAGCACCGAAGATGAAAGATTTAAAAGAGAAGTATAAAAATGACCCAGCGAAGATGAATATGAAGATGATGGAGATGTATAAAAAAGAGGGTGCTAACCCAATGGGTGGATGTCTTCCTATGCTTCTTCAAATTCCAGTATTCTTTGCACTCTATCGTGTGCTACTCAATGCCGATGAGTTACAAGGTGCTGTTTGGATTAGTGGTTGGATTGATAACCTCGCTGCTGCTGACCCATACTATATTCTCCCTATCCTTATGGGTGCGACAATGTGGTTCCAACAGAAAATTACACCAAATAACTTCACAGACCCACTTCAAGAGAAGATTTTCCAATTCTTCCCTCTTTTAATGGCGTTTATGTTTATTGTTATGCCTTTCCCATCTGGGTTGGTTCTCTACTGGGTTGTGAACAACATCTTTACCATTGGACAACAATATATTATCAACAAAGCGTATGAGAAACAAAAAGCTGAAAAATCAGTATCGCATAAATAATAAAGGATAGAGAATGAAACAGGTTGAAGCAGCCACGTTAGAAGAGGCGTACACAAAAGCAGCCACGCTCTTAGAGTGTTCGGTTGCAGACCTAGAGTATGTGGTGACACAATACCCCTCTAAAGGGATTTTAGGCTTTATGAAGAAGTCTGCGATTATTGTTGCAAGTTGCAAGCAAGTAAGAGCCTATCCTTCTGCACCTATAAGAGAAGAGCCAACCCCTTCTAAGGAGAGTTTGGTCGCTTCTGAGGTGATGGAGATAGTCCAAGAGGAGCGTACTAAAGCACCCTCTAAGCGACCTGTTTCAGTTGAACCTACCATTGAAGAGAGTAGCATTGTTGAGAGCTTTTTTGAGCCTACTTCAACCAAAGAGGTAGATTTTGAAGAGGAAGATGATGCGTATGAGTATGAAGAGGAGACCATTGTTTATGAAGAGTTAGCCCTCCTGATTGAAGAGCAACTCAAAGAGCTTTTAAGTCACTCTTGTTTCGATATTGATGTGGTAGAAGTCGATGTAATTGACAATACAGCCCTCATCTTTATTGATGGTGAAGATGCAGCACTCCTTATTGGAAAAGAGGGGTATCGTTACAATGCACTCTCTTATATGCTCTTTAATTGGCTTCATAGTAAGTATGAACTCTATATTAAACTTGAAATTGCTGAGTTTTTAACCTCTCAAGAGGAGATGATACGTCACTATATTCAACCTGTCATTGAGAATGTTGAAAAGTATGGAAAGGGTAAAACCCGTTATCTTGATGGTATTTTGGTTCAAATTGCCCTAGAGCAGTTACGCCAAACTTTCCCTAACAAATATGTGGCTGTTAAAACCAGTAAAGATGGAAATAAATTCATTGTCATTAATGAATTTAACCATAAACATGTCTAATACCATTGCTGCCATTGCCACGGCACATGGATTAGCTTCTATCTCTATTGTTCGTGTTAGTGGTGAAGATGCTCTTTTGGTTGCAAAAAAAATTGCAAAAAGAGAGGAGATTCAACCACGATACGCTCACTTAACCCCTCTTTATAATGCTGATGATATTCTCATTGACCAAGCCATTCTTATCTACTTTAAAGCCCCTTTTAGTTTTACTGGTGAAGAGATTGTAGAGTTTCAGTGTCATGGTGGAATGATTGTAGCACAAGAGATACTCGATACCCTTACACATTATGATGTACGTCTTGCAGAGCCTGGAGAGTTCTCTAAGAGGGCTTTTTTAAATGGTAAGATTGACTTAAGTGAAGCAGAGGCTATCTCTAAACTCATTGAAGCAAAGAGTGTTGATGCTGCGAAGATTTTAGCACGACAGATGAAGGGTGAGTTAAAAGCGTTTGTTCAAGAGGGGCGTGAAGCACTCTTAAAATCTTTGGCATACTCTGAAGTGATGATTGATTATGCTGAAGAGGATATTCCTGAAGATATTCTTTTGCAGATTCAATCTCAACTGCTTGGTCTATCACAACAGATGGAGAAGATAGTAGACGCTTCTCATAGAAGAAGAGGGTTGATTGAGGGGTTTAAAGTAGCCATTATAGGTAAGCCTAATGTAGGAAAAAGCTCTCTTTTAAATGCCCTTTTGAGTTATGATAGAGCCATTGTGAGTGACATTGCAGGAACAACGCGTGATACCATTGAGGAGCAAGTACGAATCGGTTCACACATTATTCGTCTTGTCGATACAGCAGGTATTAGAGAGTCTGATGATACCATTGAGAAGATTGGAATTGCACGTTCACTCTCTTCTATTGAAGATGCTGATGTAGTGATTGCACTCTTTGATGCGTCTGCCTCTTTTGATGAACAAGATGCAAAGATTCTCTCACTCTTAGAGGCGTATCCCCAAAAGTATCTCATTGTAGCACTCAATAAGATTGATTTGCCTCAACGTTTTGATGAGGAGAAACTTAAAGGCTATCACCCTCTACGTGTGAGTGCAAAAGAGGGCTTTAAGGTACTCACTGAGCATTTAGAAAAAGAGTTAAATAGTATTGGTGAGGGAGAGGAGCTTATGCTTATCTCTGCACGTCAAATTGAAGCCGTAACCAAAGCCAAAGAGGAGATAGATGAGGCATTTTTACCTTTAGAAGATGGAATGTTAGAGTTTTTCTCTTACCATTTAAAAGAGGCACTTAAATCGCTCTCTTCTATCTCTACACCGTATGATAATGAAGAGATACTGGATAAGATGTTTGGTGAGTTTTGTTTAGGAAAGTAAGATGGAGTCGTTAGAGTTATCGTTAATTGTAGGACTGTTTATTGTAACGGTTTGGTTGATTCTACATACATTAGACTACTACCGAGCACAGAAGCGTTATGTCAAGAATTTACACCGTTTTGCAAGAGAGGGAGAGGCAGAAGCACAATATGCGTTAGCACAGTGTTATCAAAAGGGGCATATGGTAAAAAAAGAGTGCCATACAGCAGCTTTTTGGTATCAGAAAGCCTCTTTTTCTGGAAATAAAAAAGCCAAGGGTTATCTAGAGCATTTTATGGCACAACGCTTAAAACAAAACAGATGTTAAAGTAAGAGTTAAAGAGAAGAAACCTCTTGGCTTGAATGATTAAAAAGAAGGAGAAGGAATGAAAAAAGAAGCTATCTATGCACTATTAGCCATTACAATGGCACTGCTGTTATCAGGGTGTGTTTCACGAGAGTTGGTGATTTCAAACAGTGATTTAAACCGTGGAGGAACACAGTGGAGTCAACAACCCAATCAGTGGGCTGAACAGACCAATGTTGTCACGGAAGAGGATGTGGATATCTCTGATTTAGATGAGAATATAACACAGACAGAGACCCCTTTAATGATAAGTGAAGAGGGTGGTGTTGAGAAGATGGAGCGTATGGCATTTCCTGTTGGGGAGTATCAGCGTCTAAGCCATAGTGGAAAGGGAACAATTCACGGAAAAATCTATCTGAAAGATGCGTATGGTAAAGAGGTTGTAGGGGCAAGAACACGCCTCTATCTTAACCCTAAAACAAGCTACTCTGACCAGTGGTATAATGAGAGTTACCTTGGTGGGTACAAGATGCAAAAAGCCGATGCACGCCTTTTTAACTACCTACGTTTTACAGCTTCAGATGAGAAAGGAAACTTCGCCTTTTATGGTGTACCATCAGGAGAGTATTATCTTATTGGAACAGTGAAGTGTGGGAGTGAATGTGGATATGATGTACCACATATTATTCGTATTGCAACACGTGTCTATGTAAGTGGCAATCAAGTCATAGAGAAAGATTTGACCAAAGTGGTTCAGTAGTCAAAAGAGTCCCCAAAGAGGACTCTTTTTAAAAAGTATTCTTAGAGTGCTTGATAGCAGGTACTGAGTGCATCATAGAGTGCATCAGGAGAGATATTTTTTTGCTGAGCTAAAATAGACTGCATCACAACATTGTCCTCTTTTCCATTCCACTCTTTTATATAACTTCCCTCTTTATATCCGTGGTCTTGTCTAAATTGATTGAGAATATTCTTTCCAATATAGAGTTGATAGAGTCTATCAAGTGAGAGTTGAAGGGTTGATGCCATCTCAAAGAAGCCTTGGGCTAAGGCAAGGCTATTTTCCTCTTCTGCACAGAAGAGTTGACTTAAAAAGGACTCAACAGCTTCTATCTCCACCATTGGCTCACGTGCTTCGTTCTCTAGAGGGGTAAGGGAGCAAAAGGTTTGAAAGCTAGGAAGGCTAGAGAGGCTTTGAGAGAGGCTCTCTAGTGAACCTTGATGGGTACGGAGTAGCTCAGAGAGTACAAAGTGCCAAATATCAACAAGCTCTATCTCAATATTCGCAAAATCAGCAGGTGCATCAATATTTTTCCAATGTTTCCACGGGTAAGACTCTATGAGTTCAGCAGACTCTAGATAGATACAGCGTTTCCAGTTAATGGCTTTACCTTGTTTGGTAAACCCCTCTTTCCACTGTTTCCCATTGGTATTGTCATTGAGTTGTTGTTGTAGGGTGAGCATACTAAGAAGTGTCTGCATAGGTATCCTTTATGGTTGAAATAGGCTAGAGCCAACACGTACAAGGTTTGAACCACACGCAATGGCAAGGGTATAGTCGCTACTCATTCCCATAGAGCAGATAGTCGCCCCATCTTTTTGGAGTTTCTCATAGATACTATGGGTTGTCTCAAAACTCTTTTGAATGGCTTCTTGGTTTGTAGTATGCGCACCAATAGACATGACCCCTTTAAGGTTTAAGTGCGTACAACGCTCTTGAATCTCTTGGTAGAGGTCATAGGCTTCGTGGCTACTAACGCCTGATTTGGTTGCTTCATTGGCACTGTTAATCTGTAAAAGAACAGACATAGAACCCTCTTGTGCTTCAAGCTTCTTGTTGAGTTCTAAGGCTAATTCAAGACTATCGAGTGCTTGAAAGAGGGTAGGTTTAAGGGCAATGAGCTGATTGATTTTATTCTTCTGTAATGAGCCTATCATATGCCACTGAAGAGGAAGCTCTTCTAAGGTTTGCATACGTGCTTTAAGTTGTTGTACGTGGTTTTCACCATAGGCACGTTGCCCTAAGGTATAGAGGGTTTCAATGTTCTCTATCTCTGTATATTTTCCCACAGCAACAAGTTGGACAATGTGGTGTTCACTCACACGGAGTCTTGCCTCTTCAATGTTCCAGATAACATGGTCTAAATTTTCACGTAACTGCTCTTTTGTTTGTATCATTGGTTAATTCCCCCATAATCTTGTAATATCGTTATAGACACCTAAAAGCATTAAGCTTAGTAGCAATGCCCACCCCATTAAGGTGAGGTAGTAGATGGCTTGTTCATTGGGTGCTTTTCCCCGAACCATCTCATAGAGGTTAAACATAATATGCCCACCATCTAAGGCTGGAATAGGCATAAGGTTTAACACCCCAAGGTTGACTGAGATGAGTGCTGTAAAGAAAAGAAGTGACAAAATACCTGCACTACTGGCTTTTGAGGTGACATCAACAATGGTAATCACCCCTCCTACTTTATCGGCAGAGACAACACCACTTAAGAGTTTTTGAATCGATTGAAAAATGAGTAGACTTGATTTTTTTGTCTCTTCCCACGCATACCCAAACCCCTCTACAAAACCATAAACAACAGTTGTCTGTTTAAGAAGAGGTGAGATACCAATGACTTTACGCTGAATCTCTTCTCCAAAGAGATTGGTGTCACTTATCATTTTAGGTTCAAGAAGAAGACGTTTGTATGCTCCTTCTCTTTCAATCTCTAGGCTTAAAGCACCTTGGGAGTGGTTAATATAGGGGCTAATCTCCTCCCAATAGCGTACAGGATGACCATTGATAGCAACAATATGGTCACTTTTTTGGAGTCCAGCCATCAATGCTGGTGACTCTTTTTGTACACTCCCAACATAGCTTAAGAGTTTAGGTACGCCCATATAGGCAATAGCAAGGTAGAGTAGAAATGCCATTAAAAAGTTTGCAAAAGGACCTGCTAAGAGAATTATAATGCGTTGCCATGGTTTTTTACTATTGTAAGAGTCACTCTCTTGAGTGTGTAAGAGTGGATTGGTATCATCTTGTCCCTTCATCTTTACATAGCCACCAAGAGGAATGGCAGAGAGTTGCCACTGGGTATCGCCTATTTGTCTATGCCACAATCTCTTTCCAAAACCAATACTAAAAACCTCTACGTGTACACCAAAAAAACGTGCTGCAAGGAAGTGTCCTAATTCATGGAAAAAGATGAGTGCCGATAAAACCAAAAGTGCGACAAGAATGCCCATAAAAAATCCTAAAGCGATGATATTGTGTGAGATTATATCAAAGAGAGACAAAAAGTTAGTTTGTAGGGTATTTATGAGAGAAACTTTGAAGAGATTAATCTTTTGTTAGCTATTTTTGATAAAATAGAGTTATCAATAGAGAATTTATAGATGAAAAGGATAGAAGACGATGAGTCAAGAGCAAAAAAAAGAAGAGGTTGTTGAAGAGACAATCGTAGAGAGTCAAACAGAAGAGAGTGAGGGTGCAAAAAGTGTTGCTTCTGAAGAGGTACAAGAGAAAGAGAGTGAAGAGAAGACTTTAACTCAAGAAGAGGTAGTAGCTCCCGTAGAAAGCACACCTAAAAAGTTGAAAAAACACGATGAAGCTAAGCAGTTGGTTCAAGAGGCTGAGCGTCTTGTATCACGCTCAAAAGAGGAGCTAGAGGCGTGTCGTCAAGAGGTTGTAGAGGACTTCCACCGTTATGAAGAGGCAAAAGAGGCTCTTTATGGAGGTGTATTGGCTGAGAGTAAAGCGTTACTACAAAAATTAGAAGATGAAGAGATTGGTAGTGTAGAAGTCGAGAGTGAAGTGCTTCCTACGCCTGAAGCATTGGCTCAACCCTTAGCAGTAAAAGATGTCTCTAGTGGAAAGTTTACAGGGCTTCTTCTTGGACTCTTAGGGGGTGTTGCTACCCTTGGAACAGCTGTCTATTATGCGTCAACATCACTAGGTCTTCCTATTGATACTTCACATATTCCAACCAAAGAGACACTAGAGTCTATCTTTAAATGGGTCAGTAAAGAGGCTGGACAAGGTGAGAGTGTTGAGTTAGGAGCAGCGATGGTTGGTGGTGCATCTGTTTTAGTCATGACACTGCTTTATCGTATTCGTGTGGCGATGAAAGGTTCTAAAAACCTTCACTTTGCAAAACAACAGTTAGATGAAGCATTAAAGTATGAAGAGCAAAAGTGTACAACCAAAGAGAATATGGAAGCTGTTGATGCACATATTCACGAAGCGATGAAACTCTTAAAAGGGTATGAGGTGCTTCTTAAGGAGAAAGTAGGCTCTTTAGGGCGTATCTACTATATTGAGGTAGAAGAGGCGAGTGAGCCTGAAGCGTACCATCATACATCAGAAGCTTCTATGAAAGATACAGAGATGTTGATTGAAGCCATTGAAGGGTTTATCTCTAAACCTTTAACACAAGAGGGCGTTTGTTCTACTGAGAGTCAAGAGGCACTCAAAAAGGCAAAAGAGGTCTATGAGGATTATGTAGAAAAACTCTACGCATAATGAGGTAAGATGCTCTAAAAAGAGCATCTTTAAAAGTGAAAAGTGATTAGAAGAGGTAGTTCATAAAGATACGGGTATTTTCAAAACTCTGATTGTTAATGGTATCTTCTACATCACTATAAATGAGTTGAATATTAAAATCTCTCTTCTCATAGGTAATACCAAGGTCTAACTCATCTGAATCAACACTGTTCTCATCGGTGAGTGTTAAACTATTGAGTGTGAGTGTAACATGAGGAATACCAATAACAGAGGTATCAAAACTTCCTCCTAAAAGGAGTGCTTCTGCATCTTTTCCACCCTCTGCTAGGGTTAAGAACTCTGCTGAGGTGAAGAATGGTCCACCCCCAAATCCATTATCTGCTGTGTTATCATTGCTTTGGTTATAGGCTACGTGAAATCCTACACCAGCATATCCCATCTCAAGGTTCACCCCATAAATAGAGGCATCATCACTTGATTGACTATACGCTTCTTGTGCATATTGTAGACCAAGAAGGTAAGAAAAACCTGAAACCTCTCCCTCAAAACTTCCATCTACATAGGCAATACTCTCAATGGTTGCATCGGTTAAGTTATAGTACCAGCTAGAGAGAGAAAGACCACTTTTTGAAGCATAAGAAATACCAAGGGTTTGGACATTGTCACTGTTGTTGAGCTTTTCAAAGTGTGCAGGGTCAGTGGCATCAACCCCTGCCATCTTTTGAATCTGTCCAAGGGTAATGGTCGTATCGGTAAAAGAGGTATTGGTTAAGAGATACGCTTCAAACGTATTAGGTACCATTCCAATATCATCACTGTCTGCAAAGGGTGTATCGAGTTCTTGACGACCAATGGTGAGTTGTGTTGCTCCCCACGTTCCTCTTAAATAGGACTCTCCTAAGAGAGAGTAACTCTTTTGATTGGCATCAAAGAAAGGGACTTCTGCACCTTCATTTTGATGAATTTGATTGGTGGTATAGAAGCTAGCCCCTACACTGAGTCCGTGCCATTGAACTGTATCGAAGTGGAGTTTTCCACCTAGTGCTAAGTCTGCTCTATCTTTATCATTTAGTTGATACCCTACACGAAGGTATCCATTGATATTCTCAATAAATGAGGGCATCATCTGGCTTGGCTGTTCAGCTTCAGCCTCTAAGGGGTTACTGTTGGGTGTGGCTAAAAGATACTCTCCACCTGCTTGAAGGCAGAGGGTACTAAGAAGAAGGGTTGAGAGGGTAAATACGTGTTTTTTCATCTTTTTTTATCCTTTTGTGGTCTATTTTACTTCAATTTTTTTGGCTTCATCAGCACGAAGGGCTAAGAGTGTTGAGCCTACTTCAATCTCAACAGTCTGTTTTCCCAGAGAGAAACTCTTGAGTGTAACCTCTTCTCCTCGTACAACGCCAAAGGAGAGAAGACGCTCTTTGAGAGCTTTATCTGCATTAATTTGAGTTATGGTCGCTTTTTGACCCTCTTGTAAGTTGGTTAAATCCATTTTAATATCCTAATAATAGTGTTATTTTATAGGCAATAAAGCTTAGTATCCATGCACTGGCACTTGTCATAAAGAAAAGATAGACTAAGTATTTCCATCCACCTGCTTCTTTAGCAAAGACCATTGATGCAGCTAAACAGGGTAAGTATATCATAACAAAGACAATAAATGCAATGGCAGAAGCAAAGGGAATTTGGGTGCGTATCTGCTCAATAAGTCCTTCGCTTCCCTCATCTACATTATCCCCTAATGCGTAGAGAACACCAAGGGTTGAGACGACAACCTCTTTTGCAGCTAAGCCACTCTCTAGTGCCACAGCCATACGCCAATCCATACCCAATGGTGCAAAGAATGGTTCACTTGCGTGTCCAATTTTCCCTAAGTAACTCTCTTCGAGTGCATAGAGTTGTGCTTGATTGGCTGAGAGTGTGGAGGGAATCTCTACTTTGGGGTAGTTACTTGCAAACCAGATAAGCATAGAAGCCCCTAAAATAAAAGTTCCAGCTTTTTTCATATAAGATTTAGCTTGTCCATAAACTGTATGCCAGATGAGTTTGAATGAGGGAAGACGGTACTTTGGCATCTCCATCACAAAAGGTTCATCTTCACCTTTAAAGACAAAGTGTTTTAATGCTTTTGCCATAAGCAGTCCTAAAAATGCCCCTGAGATATAGATGATAAAGAGAATATTTCCTGCCTCCTCCTTCCCAAAGAATGCCCCTGCAAAGAGAACATAAATGGGCAATCTTGCACCACAAGACATAAACCCTATAATGAAAAGGGTAATGAGTCTATCTTTCTCATTTTTGAGTGTACGTGCTGCCATATAGGCTGGAACAGAACACCCAAAGCCTGTAACAAGAGGGATAAAACTCTTTCCGTGTAGCCCAAACTTATGAAAAAACCCATCAAGTAAGAATGCTACACGTGCCATATATCCTGTGGTCTCAAGAAGGGCAATACCTAAAAAGAGAATGACAATATTAGGAAGGAACATCATGACAGCCCCCACACCTGAAATCATTCCATCTCCTACCAATGAGCCTAATGCCCCATCACCTAAGAGTGCTTTGGCTTGATGGCTCAGCCAAGAGAAGAGTTGGTCAATAGACTCCATAGGAAGAGAGCCTAATTTAAAGGTGAGTTGAAAGAGAATCCACATAAAGAGTAAAAAGAGAGGAATACCTAGAATTTTATTAATAAGAAGGTTGTCAATTTTTTGTGTAAGATTCTTTGCACGCATCGATTTAAGTGCCATCACCTCCATCTTTGCCCCTTTGGCAAAGGCGAAGTGTTCATCGGCAAAAATTTCATGTAAATCTTTGGTATTGGTATGAAGATAGATATGTTGAAGGCTTTGACGAATGAGGGGTAAGAGTTCTATCCAAATAGGCTCATCGTGCATCTGTTTATAGACACGCTCATCTTCTTGAAGGAGTTTGACGGCGAGGTGACGATAGGGGAGGTCACTTTTGTAGCGTTTCTCCTCCATAAAATGGACAATATTCTCTATCTCCTCTTCAATAAAGTCTGAATAGATAACTTTTGAAGTGGTATAGGGTTTCTCATAGACCTCTACAATGGCTTGTTTGAGTGCCTCAGCCCCTCGTTTATCCGTAGCTGAGGTTTTAATACAAGGGACACCTAAAATAGCTGAGAGCTGTTTCTCATCAATCATAATCCCCTCTTTATCTGCTTCATCGCTCATATTGAGTGCTACCACCACTTTTTTGCCAGTTTCAAGCAGTTGGGTGGTAAAGAGGAGGTTTCTTTGGAGGTTGGTAGAGTCTACGACATTGAGAATGACATCATACTCTCCTGATTCTAAAAAGTGTTTGGTGACCCTCTCTTCAATGGTGTAGTCACTCAATGAGTAGGCACCAGGGAGGTCAATAATGTGT
>Ga0256828_1001614_pt1 | contig 13882 bp, 22 predicted proteins | sample CV88metaG_FD_185993 | JGI IMG/M metagenome (GOLD analysis project Ga0256828, IMG submission 185993) | Hydrothermal vent microbial communities from East Pacific Rise, Pacific Ocean - CV88 | ecosystem: Environmental > Aquatic > Marine > Hydrothermal vents | place: Pacific Ocean: East Pacific Rise... | reverse complement strand
TCATTTGTCTCCTTTTTATTTCCTATCATTGTCATCAGAAAAAATTGTATTATTACTCCTATAATCCCCATTACAAAAATTAAAGGAATTGATAATATAAACCCTTCAATCATTATAGATATTATAATTTTGTTTTTCATAAACTTATGTTTTTGAAAAACTTGAATAAAATACCAGCAATTATATAACCAAAGGGTAACACTCATAAGACCGAATAAGATTTGAAGTGTCATTCGTCCCACCCAAAATGTAAAATAATTGTAGGTAAAAATAGTCCTAAAAGTATTGCTACTGCATTATAATTTAAAACAATACAACCGGCAATAGAAAAAGCATAAAAAATGATAAAAAATGAAATTATAAAATTCTCATAATTAGCATATATTTTTCTTAAAAAATCTTTACACTTTCTTAAAACTATTTTCATTTTAAAACTAAATCTTGTTTTTAAACTATTTTTTATAATCATTTTAATCCTTTAAAAAACATAATGAGGTCCTTCATCTGTTTCATCAGTTATTGAGGTATAAGTTAGCATAATAAATAATAATGTTATCATAGTATTACCAAATCCAAAAAAGAAAAATGAAAAAAGTAGCATAAAAATTAAAGTATAAATAATTATTTTTATTTTATTATTTTCAAAAAAATACTTAAATGAATTTTTAAAAAATTTTATTTTACTTATTTTAGTAATCATTTTTAAACCTTTTCATATCTCAATTTAGGTTTATTATCTTTCTCACTTGAAAACACTAATAATGGATTTTCTTCTATTGTTTTTGTATATTCAAGAATTTCATTGCTTAGTGCTTTCTTTTTAGTGTCAAGTTCTTTAACTAAAACTTCTAATTCTTTTCTAAAATTCTTTCTTCCATCTGATAATGATTTTATAGTTGAAACTTCAATTAAGTTATCTTGTGATAATTCAATCGCATCTTTAATACTTTCTTTTGTGTTTCTGTCATTTACCACTATAAATTCGTTAAGAACATCTTTAACTAAATCATAATTTTGTTTTATGTTTTTTAATTTACTATTTTGAGTTGCTATAACCATTTGAATTCTTAACATTGATTGAATTTGAGGACTCATCTCTTCTGTTTTTGCTTTCATAGAACTAAATGATTGAATTTGTAACCTACATTCTTCTAAATTGTTTGCATTGATAACATTTAAACTCTCTAAACTTCTAATAAGATTATCTCTTTCTTGTGCTTCAAATTCATCTTTAATTTTCATTTTTTTAAGTTTTTTAATCTGATTTTCAATATCTTTTTTTGCTGCTTCATTTACTCTATAAATTTCTCTATAATAATTAAAACGGTATTCTGTATCTTGAATGATATTTTCTTGAATTTCTCTCAACTCATCAGCAATATCTTTTAAAGTTGAATTATCAATTATCTCAGTTTCAATTTTTTCTTTAATTTTATTCCCTATTAAAGGAACTTTACTTAAAAATTTATCAAAAGTTGAGACATCTTTAGGACTCAATAATTCTTTTGCCTTCATAATTTTTTCAACTAATAATCTAAAATTTTCATTTAATTCATCCACATTTGTATTATCTAAAATTTCATCAGTAACACTTTCTATATTTTTTTGAATTCTTTTAAACTCGTCTTTAACTTCTTTAATACCCATTTTTTCTCCTTAGATACATTCAATTTTAATCATAGACAATAACTATATTTTTTAATTTATAAATAAACTCTTTTTTTCTAAAACTTTTGCACTTGAAAATAACTTTATTGTCTATATCTTCTTTTTCAAGAAAAACATCTAAACAATATAATTTAACCTCATTAACAGATAATCCGTCGCGATAATCAATTTTTAATTCGTTTTTGTTAAATTTTTTCATAAATTTATTAAAAGTTTCTAAAAAATTATTAAATTCAATTTCAGCAAATAAATAATCTCCTCTTGGCGATATTGATATTGATTTTAAGAAAATCTGTGATAACATACCAAATTCTTTTAAGAACTTTTTATTTTCAAACATCCAATCTTCATCATAATCAAAAATTAAGTTTTCAATAATATACTCTTTTCCAAAATATAATTGATTTACTAAAAATGAATTTCCATCTCTTGTATATTCACATTTTTCTGTAAATTTCGGAAAAATACCATAAAAATCTAATTCTTTTTCAACCATTTTGTAGTCTTTTTGTATAAAACTCTTAGTTTCATCTCTCAATTTCTTTAATTCATCATTAGGTAAATTTTTACTTTTTTTGATGACTTCAATTGCCTTTAAATATCTATCCATAAAATTTTTACATTGCTTTGAAGGTTCAACATAAGCATAATCGCCATTAAATTTATTTATATTTTCATCTAAATTCTTATCAAATTTAAAAGTAAAATGAATTGCACCTGTATCAATCAATCCGTTCGCACCACTATTTGAAGTGCTAAAATTTTTATCAAAACTTTTTTCAAAAATTGATAATGGACATTTTTCATCAAAAATTAAACTAAAAACCATTCTATCATCAATAATTTTAACACCTTTTACAGAAAAATCTGAAAGGCATTGTAAATCTTTAAATTTTTGCATAATTTCTTGTTTTAACTCAATTGTTTCAAAAAGTGTATATTTACCTTTTTTTCTAAATAAACTAAACATTTTTTCTCCTCTCAATCTTCGTTAAGATTTTTTAAATTAACTTTTTTATCTTTAATAAGTTTCACTAAATCTCTTTTACTATACACCTTAACACCACAATAATCTCTCAAAAATTGATAAAGATATTTAGAGGTTGTTCCACTATAATTCCAATAATTTTCATCAAGTGAAATTATTCCATTTTCTTCTGCTGCTATAACAGTGTCATATGATTGGAAATATTTGTCATCTCCTACATTTATAACACTTTGATTTGCTGCTACATTCCCTCCTGATGTATATAAATAAGTTATTTTTACCATGTGTGTCCTTTTTGTTATATTTTATATTATAATTATAACAAAAAGGAATTAAAAAGTCAAGTAAAATTTATATTTTTTTAGACTTTTTATTGATTTTATTTTAACCCTAATTTAGCGATATTGCCTAATTTATAAGAAACATCTTCAGCACCATATTTTGATAATGCTTTTAAAAGTTCTTTCTCATTTTTTGACATTTGAGAAATATCTTGAGGAATAAAATTTAATACATTCATTTTATATGCTTCTTCAAATTCATCTTTATTTTTTATTTCAACTTTTTTAGCAGGTTTATCGCACATCATATTCCCACAATAAGCAATAGAAATTTCATCTTCACTTCCGCCTAATTTTCTACCATACATTGCTATTGCATAAACACCTTTACCCATTTTTACAGAACAAATTGAAGTCCCGTGAAACATTGCTTCTAAAATCTCTTTTAACATTTAATTTCCTTTAACAAAATCTAGATATTTGAAATAACTTAAATTATTCATATAAATTGATAATTCATAACCATCATATTCACCTACAATTTCCGTAAAACCTTCATTTTTAAAATCTTCAAAATTACTGATAATTTTAATAACTTCACCTTTTTTGATTGTAATTGTATCTCTAGAATTTTTTAATCTAAATTCTTTTTGTTTTTTAACAATCGCTTTAACAGGTCCTTTTTCAAGTAATTTTATAAGATTTATTAAAGGTTTTATATTTTCAGAATTGTAAGGTTCATCATTTACAATATCTTCCGTCGCCCATAAGAATTCAAAATTGCTATTATACAATTCATCATAACCATATTTTCCGTCAAAATTTTTACCCCATAATGTTTTTAAAATAAATTCGTCATTATCAAAATCTACTTTTTCTAATGTTACAATAGCAATAGTTTCATTACTATTTTTCTTATTTATGAAGAAAATATATCCAGGTTTTAATTCAGCAAAATTTAATAATTTATATTTTATAAAATTCCACTTATTTTTTATTTTATCTAAAAATCCTTCATTTTGAATTTCTTCTAAAATCTCTTTTAACATTTCATTCCTTTTTATATTATTTAACTTCCTTTAAAGGTTTCAAAAATTTTATCTGCAGCATTTCTACCAACTTGTAAATTATTAAGCAATTTAAAAATTTCACTATCCAATTCTTTCTCATTTTTTATTTTTTCAAAAACAAATCTAACTTGATTTTCAAGTGAATTGAATAAAGGTATATTTTTAATTTTACATAAAATTTTTATGTATTCATTTTTTTCAGAATTTTTCGGAAATCCAATCACTAAATTTTTTCTATCTATATTCATACCTAATTCTATATTTGTCGTTAAACCAGGTAATTTTTTCATTTCGCGAGGAATCCAAAAAAATAAAATTGTGCTATTATTTTGACAATTTAATTCCCATTTGATTTGGTCTTCTTTTTCAAAATTGAAGTTACCATCTTTAAATTCAGGTAAAACGAGATTTATAGTAAAATCATATTCTTTTTCAATTTTTTCAAATAATTCAATCGCTTCTTTTCTCCAACTTTTTGTGTTTTCATCTCTGGGTGAAGGGCCCATTAAGAAAATACTATTTTCAAAATTAACTTCATCTTGAGCATAATATATATTCATTTTTATCCTTTACTAAAACTTATAGCACTTAAAAGCAGAAATGTGCATAAGACCATCATTGCTAATAAATTTATATTTTTTATAATAAAATTTAGCATTATCAATATAAATATAAGACCTTCCCTCTTCATCTAAATAACATTTTAATTTATAACCTTTATCAAATTTTTTAACAAGATTATTTTTAATATATTGTTCTTGACTTAAAGAAAAAACTGCTGCTATAGCAATAAGCATTGCAAAAGCAATAACTAAAATTTTATAATCTGAATCTTCCATTTTTAATCCTTATATTCTTCTATAATCATCTGTTAAAAATTGCCCACAGGCTGCTTTAATTTCGGAACCAGCACTAAATTGAACTTTTATAGGAATATCATTATCATAAAATAATTTTATCATTTCTTCAAAATTTTTAGATTCTTTTAAAGTTGAATGTTCGCAAGTGTTAAGTCTTAGGACTCTTAACTCAATAAAATTTAAAAAATTAAAATTTCTGATGTGATTTATCATTTCAATAGTTAAGGTAACATCTCCTATTGTATCATTTACTCCATCTATCAACATCGTATGGAAAATGATATTTGTTTTTAAACCTGATAATAAATCAATGGCATCATCAACAGGTAATGCTTTAGGAATAAGTTTTTTTCTTACTTCATCATTAAAACTATATAAACTATAAAAAAATCTTAAAGGTGTTCTGTTTTCATATTTCAATCTATTTGTATTTTTATCTATATTGACAATAATATCATTTGCTGGATTTAAAGGATATTTATAAAGATATTCATTTAATTTATTAAAAACATTAACATCTACTTCTTTTGGTATAATTGACGATATATCAACTCCATCTAAACCTTTAACATATGATATAGCATAATCTAAAAAATTAAGAGTTACCCACATCATATCATCAGGATTTAAAAAAGCATCTTCACCCATTCCCATCCAGCATAATTTGATATATTTATCTTTTATTTCAGGAGTTTCTTCAAGTTGCTTTTTAAGTGCTTCTTTTAAGTTATTTAAAACCTGTTCTTTTGATAACTTTTTATATTTTATATTTTTTAGAGTTAAATAACAAAATTTGCACTTATACTGGCACCCATAAGACATTGAAGCAAAAATTGTAAATTTGTTCCTATCTTGATTACTACATCCGGGCAATAATTTTATTGAAGTTTCAGATAAATCTTCGTGGATATACTTATAAGTCGTTTTATCTTCAGATATAAATAATTTCATTTTTCATCCTTTTCAATTCTGACACCATCCAAAATTTTATAAAATAATTTTGGTATTATATTATAAACTATTGAATTTTTAAAAAGTTCCATTTCAGAAAACATAATAACCACAACAAGAATAAGATTTATTATAGGAACAAAAGACATCAATGTTAAAGCATTTAATGTGGGTTTATATCCTTCGAATTCTCTTTTTTTCAATTCTTCAATATCATAATCTTTTTCTGATTTTTCTAACCAATAAATACTATCTTTAACATCTTTTTCAATAAGTTTTAAGATATAATACCAATAAAATGAAATAGATGCTATAACACTTATAACATAAAAAAATAACATTATATTCTCCTTTTTGAAAGGAAATCTCTAATATCGGCAATAGCAACCTTAACATATTTTTCAGATGTTCTTATTCTTATATATCCGACATTTTCAATAATGTTATTTTTACCATCTATCCAAACTTTTATGCTATCACGAGAACTCATTCTGACTTCAACATATTGAGGTTCTAAAACATAATGAATTTTTCTGTTTGTTTTATCTCCTGTAACTACCATATTTTTGCTGTCAATAGGTAAAATAACACCACCATTATTTTTATTTATCCCTGTGCTTCCTTGAGCAGTTGAAAAAATTAAACCACCTCCACTAAATTCATCAAGGATATTGTTCCTGTCATTTACCTCAAAATGTATCCAACTATTCATATCTCCGCCAATACAAATATCGTTAAAAGCATAATAAGTTTCATCATCTATTTTTGCCTCAATTAAATTAAGTTTCAATATATGATAGATGTTTGATTCTTCTTTCTCATTCATTAAAAAATTCACTCTGCCACGAGCAACTCCGTAAAAAACTTTATTTTTATTTCTAAATCTGTTTATTGCTCTTAAAAGTGTTCCGTCCCCACCATAACATTTTATAACCTGTGGGTATTCAACTATTTCAGAATAGTCATCTTTAAAAAGTGTTTTACCCCAAAAATGAATACTTTTAAGATAGTCATAAACATTTTTTGATAAGTGTTTTTTTGCTGTAATTTCACATTTTCTTGAATGGGTCGCATGAATACAAACACCATCATCGCGGATTTGGTCTAATTCAAAAAGGTCATAACCTTCATTTTGAAAAATAACTTGATAATTTTCATCATAAAAAATCTCATTCTTAAAAACAAAATCTTGTCTATCTTCAGGTTTTAAGTGTGTAAAAAATACAATTTCTTCTTTTGGGTTTTCTGAAAATTGCTTAAATGTTTTTTCAACATTAGCAAACCATTCATCCCAATCATTTGAGTCTTCAAGACCAAAAATTTTTATTTTAGGATAAACACTTTTAATCATCTTTTTTCTTTGACTAAATGATAATGGATTTTTATCATTTATTTTGTTTATTGAACCTACAATAATAATAGGTTCAAGATTTTGTTTTTTAATAGTTTCAATAATTTCTTGATGAGCAAGTGTTAAAGGTTGAAATCTACCTATAATAACTCCATATTTTTTATTTTCCATTTTAACTCCTTGATTGTTCTTGAATGATTTTAAGAACATTTATTTCATTTTTAAATTCTTTAGGTGAAGGGCAATTTTCAACACTTACTAAACTTTTTAATGCAACACCAAAAATCTCATATAAAAAATGTTCTGCTTTACTAAAATTTTCAAAAATTTCTTTGATTTCATTTTCATTGGCACTATAAAGAAAAAATACTGTTTTGCTATCTAATTGTTTATTATCAATGTGATATAATCTTGATAAATCTTTTATCTCAAAATTTAACTCTTCATTAACTTCTCTTATAATTGCTTCATTTGGGGTCTCACCTTCATCAATTTTACCACCAGGAAATCCTATTTTGTCGTCGTGTCTTTCAATTACTATAAATTTTCCTTGGAAAACAATTGCCACAAATACATTTTCTTTATTCATTTTTATTCCTTATCTTATTTCAAATCTTGTAATTCCTGTGATATATTCAAAATCAGCAAATCCTCTTTTAAGTGTAATTGTTCTTGCTATCTTATTAAAATCAAATTCAATAACATCACTAAAATAATATATATTTTTTCTTGTCTCCACTAATAATTTCATTTTAACTCCTTGAATTGCCATCTATTTGTGTCTAAAACATTTTCGCAAGTATTTTTTATTGCTCCAATAATTACATCTACTAAAAATTCAACTTTATCTTCTTGTTTCTCAACCCATTCAATGTGTATAAAAGTTCTAAACCAATCTTTAATTCCATTCGGTATATAAAAAACCAAATGATTTCCATCTTTATAATACTCAACAGTGTATTCTTTTTTTACTAATTCATTAACCACTTCTAATGTTTCTTCAATAATTTTTTCCATGTGAATCCTTTTTATTTTATATTATAATTATAACAAAAAAGAAACAGAAAGTCAAGAATTTTTTCAATCTCTTCATAAATTTCTTTTATAAGTTTTTTTAATTCTCTTGAAAGAAAACTAATACCTGAACCTTTTTTATTTTCTGATAAATAAAAATTTAATTCAGAAATTATACTTCAATTTTTTCAATTGCTTCATCTTTTGTTTTCATTTTTTATCTTTTCCCCATTGACAATTTCCTGCTATTGTGCCATCACTAAATAAATACCTAACATCTAATTTTGGGTTTGTCGCATTATAATCCCAATACCAAACATTCGGGAATCTTTTTAGTTTTATTGCTCCATTTTCCATTTTAGTGATATACTTTTTTGAATCGTAAGGACTTTTATATTTTTTACTTCTTATATTAAGAAAGGCACTATATAATGTCCAATTCATTGCTTCGTCTTTTGCTAATTTTACTTCTGGTCTAATTGTCATTTTGAAGTCAAAAATTTCTTTAAAACTTTTAGACCATTCATCTAAAATACAAAAATTATAATCTGTCAGAACAAGTGATAATCTTATATCAAAATTCTCATCTTTATATTTTTTTAGAGTGTCAAGCATTTCTTTGTTAAAATTTTCATCAATACTAAAAACAAATGAATCATAACCAGCATTTTTTGCTGCTTTGATAACATTTAAGTTTCTTGTATGGATTGTAACTTTTATATCTTTATTAAAACTTTTAGCAATTCCGGGAATTTTTAATGTATCTTTAACAAATGAAGGGTCAGATGTATCTCCACTTACTGATAATAAATTTGTCATATCAGCAAAACACTCAATAAACGACTCCCATTTAGTTGAAAAATAAGGTTTTACATCTTTTCTAATATCTTTACCAACACAAAAATCACAATTGAATTTGCATTTACCGCCTGCTAAAATACTTATATAATCTAATTTTTTCATGTGAATTCCTTTTTGTTTTATTTCTTTTTACATTATAATTATAACAAAAAATAATTTAAAAGTCAAGAAAATGAAGAAAAATAAATTTATTCTTCAATAACTTTTATAAGTTTAATATCAACTAAATCCCAAGATTCATAACTATTTTTTATTAAGTGATATTCAACTATTGCTTCTTCTTTGCTATTAAATGTAAGAGTTTCAACTTTAATGTCTTCAATAAATTCAATATCCATTCCTATATCTTCATCGTAGTAACTTGAATTATTTGCTTTTATAATTTGAATTGCCCATTTTTCAGAATATTGAGCAACAATTTCTTTTTTTACATTTTCAAGAAAATCTTCATAATTTTCAATTTCAAATGAAATATCATAATAATCTGTCTTAACATTTTTAAATTCTTTTTTCAATAAGTCAATTAAAAGTTCTTTATCATTATCCAAATCTTTGCTTGATGCTTTATAATGGTCGTAACCACAAGAATTAAATTCGCAAAATACACTCAACACATTATCTTCAACTGAATATTCTATATTTCTTAAATCGTAATATCTTGATTTTATCTTTCCTAATTTATATTCTAAAAGTTTTTTTAAATTTTTCATTTTACTTCCTTTTATTTTTCAGTATTAAATGCTTCACTCATCCAAAAATTATTTTTGGTATTATACATAATGAAATCAAAATCATTTATTTTACTTATAACTTCTAATTCTATTTTTACTTGATAAAACCCTAAATCGTCATATAATTCTTCAGCATATTCATAAACATATGTTTCAAGAATATTTCTGATAGTTCTTAAATTTTTTTGAGTATATTTATTATAAATTGAAGGTTTTTCATAATCTTTTAAAATAAATTTTTTACCATTTAAAAACATATCTAATTGTCTTACTAAATCATCAATTGAAAAAAATTGTCTTCCTGAGTAATCATATCTAATTTTATCTTTGATAGATTTTTCAGCATTATAAATACAAATATCTTTTTTTGTTAAATAAACACCTACAAACTCATCTCCGTCAAACATTAACTCTATATCTTTATTTGAAATTATATCAACCTCAAATGTTCCATAATCAAAAGTTCCGTTTTCTTCTAAAATTACATTTAATTTATTTTCAATTTCTTTTATTATTTCAATTTTATTCATGTGAATCCTTTTTGTTTTATTTTATATTATAATTATAACAAAAAAGAAACAAAAAGTCAAGCAAATTGACTTTTTATTTTAAATTTTATCTATATTTTCTCTAATTTTATCAAGTGTTATTTCATTTTTTACTTCTCCATTTTCAAAAACAACTTTTAGCATATCAATATCATTAGGTTGTTTTTCACTTTCTTTAATACAGATAATCTCATCATCTCTTTTAACAGTAATTACTTTACCTTTTTTAGATTGTTTTTTACTATCTGTTATAGGATTTTTAAACACTTCAACTCCGACTTTTTTACCATCTATATTTCTTTCAATATAAGAACATTTCATAGCAAAACTAAATGTATCTCTATCAATGTTTGATTGTCCAAGTTGTGTTCCACTACCAAAAACAAAATTCTCAGCAGCATATCCTCTTTCTGTAAATGTTTTAAGGATTTTATCAATTGTTTCCGGATTTATTCCATCACCCCATAGCACGCTCGTCCAACTACTTGCTTTCTTTCCATTTATTTCAATATCAAAAACATTGTTTTTTTCCATAATTTCAAACATTTTAGAAATGACTTCAATTGGGTTTCCACTATCTGGACGAATAACAAGTTTTTGCTTTCTCTCTTGAATTTTTTCTCTTATCCAAGAATTTTCATTTGTTACTTTTTCAGTGAAGTTATAAATATCATAACTATCTGCCACAAATGATAGGATGGCACCTTCTTTATCATTTTCTCTAACCATTCTTTCAATAAATGCTATTTCTTTTTCCGTTGAACCTTCAGCGTTAGCAGTAGTTGAACTATGTTCCGTTGCGAAAACACTAAAAGCACTTATTTCAGAACCATAAAAATCTCTTGCGAATTTAAGTGAATTGAAATTATCTGTTCCATAGAACACACAATTATGAGCAAACCCACTAATCGCTGCTGATTCTATACTTGTCATACTTCTGTCCCCAAAATTATGATACGAGAATCTTGCCCATTCTTCACTTCCATATTTTTTAAGCATTTCAAAAACTTGTTTGCTTTTAGTTGTAATAACCGTAGGATACCATATTTTCATAAGCATTGTCTCCACCCATCCTACTATCCACGGAACATTTTCATCTGTGCTTTCAACCGTTACAAGCGGGACACCAGGTTTAACTTTTACACCTTCTTCAACTGCTTTGATTTTGATTGGTATTCTACCAGCAAGTTCTTTAGCAATATACATCCACCCATCGTAATTAAAATCTATTCCGTGTAGTTTAGCAAATTCTGCTGCTTCTTCAACTAAATCTGGTGTGATAACTTTACTAAGATACCTTTTTAAGTAGTATTGAAGACCACTCATAATAATTGTATCAGGTCCTTTTCTTGCCTCGATATAATCATACATATAACACATATCTTTTGGGTATTGTTTATAATGCCCGTATTTGTAAGAATCACTCATCATAACTATATTTTCGTAAAAAATCATTTTATTCTCCTTTTCAATTTAACAATAGCAACTTCCGTCTGTTTTTATGGAAACTCTATATTCATAACCCATTTCTCCGATTTCATATGCTTTTTTTACTATTTTTGTAATATCTTCTTCATTTGAGTTATCATTATCACAATAAATAGATTCCCAAATTCCATCACTCCATAATGCTAAAACATACCCGTTCTCAACTTTTGCTTGTGTTCTTAACTTCAAATCTTCTACTTGTTTTTTTGAAACTTTTATTTTTGACATTTTATAAATTCTACATCTATAAAAATAATCAACATCGTCTAACATTTCATCATAAACTTCGCTCGGAATACCATCTTCGTATTCATCTCTCCATTCTAAAACAAATGTCTCATCGTCGTTATCTAATAACAAGTTTTGCTTATGTTTTTGTAATAATTCAATTACAGCATCAGGACTTAAATCTCCGGGTCCTTTATTATCTAAGTATTCAATGGCATCAAATTCAACACCATTCTCATCTTCAATGACTTTTACTTCTACTTCAACTTTTGCTTTATAACTTGCACAATCACCCATTTATTCTCCTTTTTCAACTTTAACTCTAAATTCTTTACCTGTATTATCATAATAACTGATTTTGTAATCTTCTAATGCAGGATAAAAATAATCAAAATCACCCCACATATTATTCATAACATCTAACATCCATTCAAATCTTTCCTCTTCGTCATTTATAATATCAATCAAACCTACTTCTTCTAACATTTTTATTGCTTCGTCAGGTTCAAAACTTCTATGTTTTATTTTTTCTTTATAGTATTCATATAATTTTATGAATTCTTTAACCTCATCCTCATCAACAGCATAAAAAGTTTCTCTTGACAACCTATCTCTTGTGCTGAATACTGATTCAATTTTATAGATATTTTTTGTAGAAATATCTTCACATAATTTTAATGTATAATTCATTTTTCCTCCTTATAATTCTTTAACAAATTTTAATCTACTTCTACATTCTGTGCAAATATAATTCGTTCCTTTTTTAACTCTGTTATGTCTAATGCTTGTTAAGATGTGTTTTCTACCACAATTGCAAGTATATTCATACTCTTTTCTTTTTCTGCTTTTTGACTTTTTTACTTTTAAGTATTCACTATCCGAAAATTTATCAGTAGTTGCTGTTCCAGGAATACCTAACACTCTGCAAACTCTTTTAAACTCTCTTCCGTGAGGTTTAATAAAAGGATTATATCCATAAATTTCATTAACAATAGCATGTGCCATTTCGTGCTTAACAACATATTCAAAATAATCTTCAGGTTTTTCATTATATAACCATTTATTAAGTGAAATTTTCATATCTTTTTTTGAAAATTGTCCTAAAACCCTAATACTATCAACTTCAAAATCATATGTTAAATCACTTAAATCAATACTAAATTCTTTTTCAACTTTTCTTTTTAATACTTCAAAATTTTCTTTTAATTTTTTCATGTGTTACCTTTTGAATTATTTCTTTTTACATTATAATTATAACAAAATAATTCTAAGAAGTCAAGAAAAATAAAATTATTTTTCAAGATTTTTATAATAATTTATAACTTTTATAAGTTTTTCAACTTGCAACATTCCTATTTCAGAATTTCTTACTCTCATTTTACTTAGAATTGAAGCAATTTTAAACATAGACAAATCATCAATTAAGTTGTAAATGTTTTTAAGATAATTAAACTTTTTCAATCTTATAATTTTTTTATCTTTCTTTAATCTTTGACTAAAAATAATTGTCTCGACTTCCTTAACATTCATAAAAAGAATTAAAAAATCTTCAAGCAATTCAAAAAATAATTCAGTATCAATGAACCCGTCCGTTTTATTTCTCAAAAATCCAAAAATGACACCAATAGCATATAAGATAACATCTTCCTTTGATTTCACTTGAAATAAACTCATATTCATTTCATAAATAAATCTTGCTAATTGTATTAACCCAGGAATTTCTTGCATAAGAATAGGAATACCATCGTTTTCTAATTTGTATTTCAATTCTTCAATAGGAATATAAACACTTAAATTTTCGCCTAATGAAGTCGTGAATGAACCTTTTAATCCTTCTTCATTT
>Ga0256828_1001613_pt1 | contig 13886 bp, 14 predicted proteins | sample CV88metaG_FD_185993 | JGI IMG/M metagenome (GOLD analysis project Ga0256828, IMG submission 185993) | Hydrothermal vent microbial communities from East Pacific Rise, Pacific Ocean - CV88 | ecosystem: Environmental > Aquatic > Marine > Hydrothermal vents | place: Pacific Ocean: East Pacific Rise... | reverse complement strand
TGTCTATTCTGTACTGGAGATCGATTAGCCAAATGGTGGGCAATTGCCCATCCTACAGTTTAATAAAAAACATTTTTTAATTCTTACTTACCTGCGATACGCTATAATCTATTCAATTTTTACATAAGAGAAAACCATGGATTTACATAAAACAATCTACATTCCCAAACCAAGCCCGCATGATCCCGATGCAAACGGACACTTCGGAAAGTTCGGAGGACGTTTCGTACCTGAAACGCTCATGCCCGCACTTGAACAGCTGCGCAAAGATTATGAAGCGGTACGTTTCGACAAAGATTTCTGGGCAGAGGTAGACTACTACTACAAAAACTATGTCGGCCGTCCCTCTTCTCTCTACTATGCCGAGAACCTCTCCAAAGAGCTCGATGCAAAGATCTACCTCAAACGTGAAGACCTGAACCATACCGGTGCGCACAAGATCAACCACTGTGTCGCACAGGCAGTACTGGCAAAACGCCTTGGCAAGAAGAAGATCATTGCCGAAACGGGTGCAGGACAGCACGGGGTCGCTACAGCGACGGTAGCCGCTCTTTTCGGCCTGGAGTGTGAAGTCTTCATGGGTGCCAAAGATGTGGCGCGTCAGGAGCTCAATGTCTTTCGTATGAAACTTCTGGGCGCGAAAGTACATGCGGTAGAGAGTGGGAGCAAAACCCTCAAAGATGCCATGAACGATGCCATCCGCCATTGGGTGACCCATGCGCGTGACACCTACTACCTCATAGGTACTGTTGCGGGCCCCCACCCCTACCCGATGATGGTGCGTGATATCCAGAGCATTATCGGCTGGGAAGCAAAGCAGCAGCTTCAGGAGGCGGAAGGCATACTGCCTGACAAAGTCATCGCCTGTATCGGCGGCGGTTCAAATGCCCTGGGTATCTTCAACCATTTTCTACAGGATGAGCGTGTAGAGTGCATCGGCATCGAAGCCGGTGGTGAAGGACTCGACTGTAAACACGGTTGTTCCCTGGAGAAAGGAAGCCCGGGCGTACTGCACGGACAGCTGAGTTATCTGCTTCAGGATGAAGATGGCCAGATACAGGAAGCCCACTCCATCTCCGCAGGGCTCGACTACCCCGGCATTGGGCCGGAACATGCCTATCTCAAAGATGAGGGTATCGTTACCTACAACCACATTACCGATGATGAAGCGATGGATGCTTTTGTCTGGCTAAGTCAAAAAGAGGGGATCATTCCAGCCTTTGAGAGCTCCCATGCGGTTGCCTATCTCAAAAAAATGAACCCCGAAGAGGTGCAAGGCAAAACGATCCTCGTCAACCTTTCAGGACGCGGTGATAAAGATATGATGCAGGCGAAAGATATTCTGGCGGAACAGTTCGCATAGAGAAATTCCGGATCTAGAAGCAGATCTGCTATTTTGTTTCAGGGAGCTTCACCATCTGCATTTTGGCACGGGTTGGAATGAGATTGCTTTTGTCTTTGTCGGCAAGAAGTCGATTGCCTATGCGTTTGACAAAGAGGGCTGTGTTCCGTTCAGGCTCTTCTGTGTTTGTAAAGATAAGTGTTGCCCCCTCTTCTCCTGCACTCCACGTGCATTGTGTATTCTGAAAGAGTTCGTTATCTCCTTTGAGGTATTGGCAATGGTTGTCCGGGAGAAGATTGAGCTGCATTGAGTGGTCTCTTGCTTCCCATTTTCCAAGCAGTGGTTTCTGCCCCTCTTTTGAAGTTTTAACAGGGTCGTCCGTTTTTTTCAAAAGAGTCTCTGCCGTATATTGGCTTATCATCACAGGATTTTGGGCCATCATCAGCGTATCGTCTTTCAAACGCATAAAGACTTTACCTTTGTTGCCATGATAGGTAAGCGTCATCTCTCCCTCCGTATTCCAACGGCATGTTTCCGTATTAAAGAGTGTTACATTGCCACGGATAAATTTGCACCGGCCGTCTGCATCGAGCCAAACGGTCTGTTCTCCATAGGCCTTTTCGTACCAGATTCCCGTAAGCATTTTAACCGACATATCGGCATGGAGCAGTGCCGGTAACAGAGATAATGAGAGTAAACCTATTGCGATGGTTTTTTTCATAAAAAATTCCTTCTTCCATTGTTGGCAAATTGTAGCATACAAACTCTCTAACTTTCATTTGCAAAACAGTATGCAAATCTTCCATTATCAATATTTCGCTATACTCTTCTCCTAGAAAACAAAGCTATCAAGGATACAAATGAATTTCAATATAACCACTACTCCCATCAAAGAGATCAAAGCCGATCTGGAGATCGTCATCGTGATTGACGGCAACCTCAAACATGATTCGGTCAAAGAGAGAAAACTACTGAAAAAAGCAGGTTTTTCAGGTACACAGGATGAAGTGTGCCATCTTATAGAGAAAAACAGGCTCTATGTTGGGGCAAAAGACCTCAAAGGAGCGGCCATCCGCCCCGCAGTGGCAACGGCTATTCGTTCACTTATTGGTAAAAAAGCCTATAAAACCATTAAAATAGCGACTTATGTCAGCCATCCAAGATGTTCCGCTTCCATCCGTGCTATGGTTGAGGGGATGGTGCTTGGCAGTTATACCTTTACCCGGTATAAAAGCCAAAAAGCCAAATGTCCGGTTAAAACAGTAGAGATTTCGCTTGAGGGATATGAAGCCCATGAAATCGGTATGGAAGTGGCGGCAAGAGCTGTACACAAAGGAGAAGTTACGGCTGAAGCGACAAACTTTACACGTAATATTGTCAATACAACACCAGATGACTGCTACCCTCGGATCATGGCGAATATTGCAGAAAAACTTGCAAAAAGCAGCGGATTGAAATGTACGATACTCAAACCCAAACAGCTAAAAAAAGAGAAAATGGAGACACTACTTGCCGTAGCGCGTGCCAGCCGCCACAAACCAAGGGTCATCCACCTTGCTCACAAACCAAAGAACCCCAAAGCGGTCATCACGCTTGTCGGGAAAGGGTTGACGTATGATTCGGGTGGACTCAGCCTCAAACCTGCGGATTATATGGTCACCATGAAATCGGATAAAAGCGGCGGTTCTGCCGTACTTGGCATTATGAAAGCAGTTGCCGAGATGAACCTTCCGGTAGAAGTACACGGATTTGTCGGTGCGGTTGAAAATATGATAGGCGGTGATGCCTATAAACCCGATGATGTACTGAAAGCGAAGAATGGAAAAACCATCGAAGTACGCAATACCGATGCGGAAGGGCGTCTGGTACTTGCCGATACGCTCTGCTATGCCCAGCAGGAGGTGAAGGCAGACTACCTTTTCGACTTCGCTACTCTTACCGGCGCCTGTGTGGTCGGTGTGGGTCACTACACTTCAGGGGTTATGGGCGTTAACGATGAAGTGAAAACACTGGTCAAACAGCAGGCGAAGATTGCCGGTGAACTGGTCACGCCGCTTGATTTCAACGAGTATCTCAAAAAAAGTATCAAGAGTGAAATCGCCGATGTATGCAACATCTCCAATACCCGTTACGGGGGTGCCATTACTGCCGGGCAGTTCCTCTCGGAGTTTATAGATGAAGAGCATAAAACAAAGTGGGCACACATCGATATTGCCGGTCCTGCCTTCGTCGAACATGCCTGGGGAGAAAATCCCCATGGTGCTTCGGGTGCAGGAGTAAGAATGATGCTAAAGTTGATTGAAAAACTGGCTAAAAACGGTGAGGGGCATTAAGCACCTGCCGTTTTTCTATATATTCTGAAGAGATTCTCAGCCTAGATATGGCAGAGCAGAACCTCTTTGGACAACATCTCTGCAATGGTATCCCTGGCATTGATGACACAGGAGATTCCCATCTCTTTAAACACCCTCTCCTCTTCACTGTTATTCACTTTGACAACACTTTTAATGGTATGGCCGAAAGAGACAATATTTTCACAGATAAGCCGGCGTTGCAGTTCGTTTTCAATAGCCACCACGATAGCTGCTGACCGCTCAATGTTAAAATGGGAGAGGACCATCTTCTGGGCGGCATTGGCAAGAAAGATCGCCTCTTCTCCTCGGGCAAGTACTTCATTGACAATTTTAATATCATGTTCAAGGATCACGTAAAGGATATGCTGTTCTTTAAGCCGGCTGACCACTTTTTGCCCTATGGGGCCATAGCCACAAACAATGACATGATTGTCATATTTGGTACCTATAATGGCACGTTCTCTCAGTGCGACCGGTTCAACACTCAACAGATCGGCAAGTTTTTTAATATTGCGCAGGATGAACGGTGTGACGATCATGGAGAGAATAACGGTGATAATGAGGATCTGGTTGAGTTCGGAAGAGATCAAGCCATTTGCCCGTGCGAGGGCAAAGACAGCCAGGGCAAATTCTCCAATCTGAAAAAGTGCCATAGAAGTTTTCAATGCCGTCCTTTTCTGGACAAAAAAGTTTAAAACAGTAAAAATAATCGCTGCCTTCAAAAGCATGATCAGTACCAGCAGCCCGATAATATAGTGTATATAGTTTACAATTGCATGCCAGTCTATCAGCATGCCTATCGTGACAAAAAAAACTCCAAGCAGTATATCCCGGAAAGGGATCAGGTCGGCTTCTATGCGGTAACGGTATTTGGTCTCAGCCAGAAGCATACCGGCTAAAAATGCACCCAGTGAATAGGTAAAGCCTACGGCCTGCGCAAAAGCGGAGGCACTGATAACTCCAAGAAGTACGGCGACAAGAAAGATCTCTTCCGAGTCTGATGCAATGATCCAGTCGAAAAAGCGTTCCACCAGATATTTCCCTGCGATGATCAGAACGATAAAGATGGTAACTGCACCTCCGAGTGTTTCAAGCAGCATGGTAGTGACCGAACCGGTTTTTGAAGTAAAGAAAGAGACCATCAGCAAAATAGGAATAACAGCGATATCCTGAAATAGCAGGATACCCAGGGAGAGCCTTCCGTAACCGGAGTGTATATCGTTGTTCTCGTTGAGTACTTTCAGTACGATTGCCGTAGAAGAGAGCGCCAGCGCAAATCCGATCACGATTGCCACCTTGGTTTCCAATCCGAAAAGATAGGAAGCAAATATGGTAAACAGCAGGCCGGTCAGGGTCACCTGCAGGCCCCCGAAGAGGAAAACCTCTTTTTTCATACTCTTGAGATGTTCAACCGAAAACTCCAAACCGATTGTAAACATCAAAAAGACGATGCCAAACTCCGCAAGGTGCATCAACACCTCTTTGGACGCATCGGCAAAATGGAACATGGAAGAGATGGCAAAACCAGAGAGGACATATCCGATAACCGTAGGAATCTCAAAACGTTTCAAGATCACGTTCAATACAGTAGAGATTGCAATGGTAACGACAAGGATGAAAAGTGCATGATCCACGGGAGGACTCCTTCCAGATTTTCAGTATTATACTGTATCTAACCACCTCTTCACAAACTTTAGGATAAAATTACGCCAACATTTACAGTAAGGATATATCATGGGACTAGGCATAGGACTTGTAGGACTGCCAAACGTAGGAAAATCCACAACTTTTAACGCATTGACAAAAGCGCAGAACGCAGAAAGTGCAAACTATCCTTTCTGCACCATCGAACCGAACAAAGCGGTTGTACCTGTACCGGACAAACGTCTGGATGAACTTGCAAAGATCGTCAATCCGGAGAAAATCCAGTTCTCTACGCTAGATTTTGTAGATATCGCCGGGCTTGTCAAAGGAGCGAGTAAAGGTGAAGGTCTTGGAAACAAATTTCTTGGCAATATTCGTGAAACGGAAGTGATCCTGCACATCGTCAGATGTTTTGAAGACCCGAACATTGTCCATACAGAAGGTTCTATAGACCCTATTCGTGATGTGGAAATTATTGAGCAGGAGCTGCTTTTTGCCGATATCGATGCGGTTTTGAAGCGTATAGAACTGCTTAGAAGAAAAGCAAAAGGAAATGACAAAGAGGCAAAAATGCAGCTTGAAACGGCAGAAGCGCTTCTGGCACATATCGAGGAGGGAAATCCGGTCTCCACATTTGCAGAGATCGATTCCGATACCTTCAAAGCGATCAACAAAGACCTCCGGCTTCTGACAAGCAAAGAGATCATTTACGGTGCAAATGTCGATGAAGACGGGCTTACTGAGGATAATGAATTTGTTCAGCAGCTTAAAACCTATGCGCAGGAGAGAAACCGTGAAGTGATCAAACTCTGCGCAAAAATAGAAGAAGAGATGGTGGACTTCGATGAAGAGGAGAAAGCGGAGATGCTGGCTGACCTTGGTGTGGAAGAGTCCGGCCTGGAACAGATCATCCACAAAGGCTTTGACAAGCTGGGACTGCAAAGTTATTTCACGGCAGGCGTCAAAGAAGTACGTGCCTGGACCATCCGCAAAGGGACAACCGCACCCAAAGCGGCAGCGGTGATTCATAATGACTTTGAAAAAGGCTTTATCCGCGCCGAAGTGATCAGTTATGAGGACTTTGTGGCATGCGGTGGCGAACAGGGAGCCAAAGAGGCAGGGAAAAACAGGCTTGAGGGGAAAGAGTATATCGTCCAGGATGGCGACGTGATGCACTTTAGATTCAATGTCTAAGCATTTGGCTCTAGAGAGTATTGACAACAGGTTATCTGTTTTATGGAGTATTGTATGAAAAAATGGCTATTGATTGGTATGGCGGCACTGGCATTTACCGGTTGTGAAAAGAGTAAAATGTCTTTTATTGAAACGGTAAAGAGCCAGAATGACCAGACAACGACGCTCACAAAGCTCGTGAAGCTGATAAAAGATGAAAATCTTACCTATTATGAAACATTTGACCATCTGGCCAATGCCAAAAAGATCAACAAGTTTTTTACGCCGGAGAGTGTCGTAATGTTCGGAAATCCTCACTTCGCAACTACTTTAATGCAGTGTAACCCGTCTATGGGAGTTGATTTGCCTTTACGTATTGTGGTAACGACAAATTACGAGGGAGAGACCTCTTTGATCTATACGAATCCAGAGTACTGGAGCTTGAAACACAATATCAAAGACAAGAAATGCCTTACTATTCTCGGAAAGGCCAGAATGGCCCTGGAAGACTTGACTTCCAAAGCAGCCAAAAAGTAGGGAGAAATATGTCAGTCAGTACAAATGAAGTCCTCTACCGTATTTATAAAGCGCTTAATCTCTCTATAGATGAAATGCTTGATGCTTATGCCATGGAATCATACCCTATGGAGCAAAAAAATTTGGAGGCGATGCTTGAGCGCCGTACATCCAAAGAGTTCAAACTATGTTCCTATGAAGAACTGGGTGTATTTCTTGACGGACTTATTGCTCTCAAACGGGGCCCAAGTCCCAAAAAATCAGGAGAAGATGAAGCGGTAACGCTTACCAATAACCTCATACTGAAAAAACTGCGTATTGCACTGGAGCTCAAAGAGCCTGAAACAGAGATCATCTTCAACCTCTCGGATGTGATGCTGACAAAACAGGAACTCAAATCTCTCTTTCGCAAAGAGGGGCATAAAAACTTCAAATCCTGCCCGGATGAACTGCTTCTGGCATTTCTGGAGGGGTTGGATGAATTTTACTACGTTGGGGATGAGGCGGAGTAGCCTCTCTTCCTGCTTAAATCTCCAATACCAGTTTTACCGGACAGTGGTCGCTTCCCGTTATATGACTTAAAATATCTGCATCGACAATATTCTCTTTCATCTCTTCCGAGATGAAAAAATAGTCGATTCTCCAGCCAACATTTCTTTCCCTCGCCCCTGCCCTGTAACTCCACCAGCTGTAACGATCCGCTTCATCACCTTTGACATGCCGGAAAGTATCGATGTATCCATGTTCAAGAAGTTTGTCTATCCAGGCGCGCTCTGCAGGAAGGAAACCGGATGTCTCTTGATTGGCTTTGGGTCGGGCAAGGTCTATGGGCCGGTGGGCCGTATTGACATCGCCACATATGATAATGGATTTCCCCTCTTTTCTCAGTTGCTCTATATGTTCAAGAAAACGGTCGTAAAAAGCCATTTTATATGCCAGGCGCTCTTCATTGCGCTGTCCATTTGGGAAATAGACGTTGAAGTAGGCGATCTTTCCAAAATGGTACTCATTGATACGCCCTTCATTTAAAATATCTACATGCTCACAACAAAAAGCTTCCCCTTTGATATCTGTATATAACGCTACACCGGACTGTCCTTTTTTTGAGGAGGAGTTGATGCTTTGGAATTTATATTCCTTCTCGAAGATCGTTGCGGGAATCTGTTCCGCTTCGGCTTTGATCTCCTGCAATCCCAGAAAATCCACCTGTGTTTCATCTATCCATTTGAGGGCTTTTTTCTTCTCTACAGCCCTGATGCCGTTTACATTCCATGATATGAAAGTTAGTGTTGCTATAATAATCTCCTGATATTTTTACCGAATCATACCAAATAGAGTTTAAGGCAGAAACATGGCACTTTCAGATAGAGAGAAATGGAACAGCAAATACCTAAATAATCCCATTCCGGATACGCCGATACCGCTTATTACAGAAAATGCAGGATTGGCAGAAGGGAAAAGAGCACTTGATATTGCCTGTGGTATGGGAAGGCACAGTAAATATCTGGCGGAACTGGGTTTTGAAGTGGATGCACTTGATATCAGTTCACTTGCCATAGAATCTCTGCGGCATGAGCCACATATCCATGCAAAAGAGGTTGATTTCGATACCTACAGGTTGGAAAAAGGGAAATATGACCTTGTTGTCTGTACCTTCTTTTTGAAAAGAGAATTGTTTCCACAGATAATTGAAGCACTGAAACCAGGGGGGATTCTGCTCTATGAGACATTTGTTTTTCATCCGGAGAATGAACAGGTTCCTTCACACCGCTCCTACCTTCTTGAAGAGAGGGAACTTGAAAATGCATTTAAAGAGAGGCTGGAAATACTGGAGAGCAGAGAGTATTGGCATAAGACTATGAAAGGGTATAAGATGAGAAAGGCTTCCCTTGTAGCAAGGAAACCCCGAAGCAGTTAGTTGACGATACTTACTTTGGTACCTTTTCTTACTTTTGAGAAAAGGGTATGGGCTACGGCATAAGGCAATCTGATACAACCGTTGGTTCCAGGATATCTTTTGACATATTTGCTTGCATGAAGCCCGATACCGCTGCTTGTCAGGCGCATCCAGTTTTTCAGTGATGCACCTACAAACTTGGCATGTTTCCATGAACCTCTGTATTTTCTTCTGTCTCCATGGTAGACTCTTCTTCCGTTTTTGTAAATATCTCCAAAGATGGTGGAACGTTTGTCCGCGATCTTCTCTTTTACCTTGAAGGTACCCATTGGCGTATGCTTGTCTCTGTATATTTTTGTATTGGGTTCAAATTTGTGTTTGGCACCTGTGGTACATGGCGCACATAACGCTACTTTCCCATTCACGTAAAGTTTCAGCCGCTGCTCGCTCACATCGACTTTAATTTGTGTATTTTTCCCGTTTGCTTTTGCCAAAAGTCTTTTGTCTTTAAATACTTTGTAACTCTTTTTCAAATTGATATTTTTTTTGAACTCGGCATAGCAGTTATAGGTTTTGGAAGTTGCTTTTCTGTTATGGCTTGCACGGCTTTTTGGGAATTTGACATTTTTGGCTATCTTGTCCAGTTCTCTTTTTGTTTTTAACCCTACATAGCCTGCAACCGGTGTAAGGTGATAATATTTTTGAAATTGTTCTACGGCTTTTTTTGTATTTTCTCCCCATTTTCCGTCTGTTTTAAGGTGTAGTTTCACATGTTTGTCCGCATTGAGGGCTATTTGCAGCTCTTTTACCTGTTCCGTAACGTTGGGACACTCCTGTGTGGCGGTCTTTTCGCACATGTCGTCATAGTTTTTAAAAGAGTGTTTTGCATGTACAAATGAAAAAAGTATAAGTGTAGTAAGTGCAATTTTTGTTATATTCATTAAGTCTCCATATTTTTTGATGGAAACATTCTACCCGGTTAAGATAAAGTAAAAATAAAAGTTTGCTTATTAAATGCTTAATTCTGAAATATTTACATAAAAAATGATGAAACTGCTCCTATCACTCCTCCAAAAACACCACCCCAGACAACCAGCCAGCCCAAATGCTCTTTAATCAGTTCCTGAACAAGTTCTTTCACCATTTGCGGTGTCAACTCTTCCAGGCGTTTTGCAATGAGTGCTTCCACCGATGCTACCATATCTTGCGAAAGTGCTGAATTCCGGATGTGGTAATCAAGTTGTGATTTAAAAGCATGAGATGAGACTATGGTACTTACGGCAGCTTTTAGTTTTTTTGAAAATGGCTCGCGTAAACCATCCAGAGCCTCTTCCCCTCCAAACATAGCGACAGCGCCACCAAATTTCGACTCCATTACCGTTTTGGAGAGCGCATCGAATGCCGGAGAGAAATCTGCCTTCTCCACCAGAGGTGAAAGGTCTATCTTCTGCTCCTCCTCTGCAAAGAATTTCTCCAGATGTTCTTTTGTAAAGAACTGCTTCATAATCATATTTTTGATGGAGAGTTTAAAAGTATCGAAGTTCTTTTCGATGACTCCGGAACCATAGAGAAAAGGTACTTTTTCAAAAAGCATATGGATGGCAAGCTGGTTCGTTACGGCACCGGAGAGGGCAAACAGGCCGGTGAAAAGTAAGATATTGTGATATTGTGGTAAGACTAGAAAAGAGAAGATTACAAGAAGTACGGAGATAAGGTCAGTGACTAAAGATTTTGACATGGTTCCAACCCGCTTTTTAAGAGCAGATTTCTATCTGCTTTATTGGTCTCGGATGAGGAGAAGCGTCTTGTACACGCCACCCTCTTCCGCGTAGATACTATTTTTTTGCATGTGCGTAATGCACTTCAATCAGATCGGTAATATTCGTATCGAGCACATAGACATTATTATAGCCCATAAACTCAAGGTAACCCATAATACGGTTGGCAAACCATCCTTTTACACAGGCTACAATGATCGGTGTCACATGTGCGGAAGGCAGAATATCCAGTGAGTCAGCAAACTCGGTATAGGGGATATAATATGCATTCATAATACCCGCTTCCTGTGCATTCTCTCCCTCTACTTTTGCAGGAGGCCTGACATCGAGCAGTACCGCACCTGCATCCATGAGAAGCTCTCTTGCCTTATGAATATCGATATGACCCAAATTCTCTTTTTCCATATCGCTTTTAATGATGTTCGTTATCTTCTCTTGTGTTTTATATGGCATAACCAACTCCTTTTTAATTTATTTGATACTATTTTAACCCGTACATACTTATTTAAAACTTAAGAATTATGATTTGATATTGCTAACGATTTATTAGTCATATAGACTAAAGTAAGATCTCTTTCAACTGTTTGACATTTCGTACGGCATGTGTATGTTCCGTAAATCCCCAGTCAACCATGATGTAGGGAATATCAGCCCTTTTACTTGCCTGTTCATCACGGGGCCCGTCGCCGACAAATACAGACTTCTCCCTACTCTGCTTCAATTCGTGCAGTATTTTATAGAGCATATCTGGATTGGGTTTTCCCTGCGGTACATCGTCATAACAGGCTAACGCATCGAAATAATTGCGGATATTGAGGTGTGTAAGCGACTGAATCGTGGAACTTCTGTAGGCATTGGTAGCGATAGCAAGCTTATCTCCTCTGTGTTTGAGACTTTCGAGTAGCTCTTTGATACCGTCGTAGAGTACCAGTTCCTTTTCATGGTTCTTTGTATAGTATTCAGAGAACCACCTTTCATGGTCCGGATGAAAATGCCTTGCATGGTAAAAAAATTGTGCCGGATTGATATTCTGGTCATTGACATGCCTCAGAATATACTCCTGTTCCATCGGTTCAAACCCCAGGTTTTTACGTACATAATTGATAGCATTGGCAATCGTAATGGAACTGTTGACCAGTGTTCCGTCCATATCGAAGATAATCAGTCTTTGACTCATTTTTTGCCCTGTTCCTCTTTCTGATTGACTTTCAGATAGACAGAGAGTGATATAATGAGTACCCCTATCCCGCCAAGCAGGTAGACGGCATACATCAGTTTGTTAGGATCTGTCAGTGCGAACTTGAAAACAAGCATCAGCGCTTCGATGGAGAGTGCAATAATGATAGAACCCAAAAAGCGTACCATGGTCTGGTGGCTGTCGTCTGAACTGCCCCGTTTCTTCTCCCGTCCAAGAACTTCCTCTTCAAAGATCGCTTTGACCAGGTCGACAATGGCAAGGGAGAGAGTCAACAGGATGGTAGATTTGAAAACTTTGTTTATTTCAATATCGGAAAAGTTCATACCTACATGCAGGAAACTTGTCAAACCCTTGATAAAAAGCAGAAGTGCGACAAAAAAAAGTGCCAGGGAAAAAGCCGAGTATACCCATTTGTTGAACGTACCGAACGTCGAATCCACGGAACTTGGATGTACCATTTTCAGTATATTTTTAAGTGTAATATCGACGCAGATAATGGCAAGAAGATTATTGTTCTTGTCATACAGAGGGAAAGTGGCTGTCACTACCAGTTCATTGCTTACAAGTGACGGATAGGGGTCTGTCAGCATACAGCGGTGCTCTTTGAGTGTTTTGTAGTAATAGGCCCGGTCGCTTCTGTCCTCCCCTTTTCCAAAACCGTTGAGTTTTGGGTTGGATGAAATATTGTCTATCATTTGAATACCGTTACCGTCTATTGCATAGACTACTTCACTGTCTGGAAGTGCTTCTTTAAGATTCTTGATCTTTTTGATCACTCCCTCAAGCGTTGCACCGTCCATATTTTGCGAAATATTACGGCTCATGATGTAGCAGAGGTATGCCCTTGCTTTGGTACGTATCTGTGCGTATTCTCGTATCTCTTTTACAACTAACATAAAATTTCCTTCCGGTATCAGACTATCTCCATATAATGTAACATAATTATATCTGTCTAAACTTTGAATTTTAATGTTAAAGATCTTTAAAAGGTATAGAATTTTGACATTTGTTATTTATAGATATTTTTTCATAAAAGATATTAATTATTATTTAAGAGTTATTATTTTATAATTTCCTTTATAAAAAAGAAGAGGAGAGATCACCATGAAGATCATGAAATTTATAGGGGTGTCCATCTTGGCATCATCACTACTGGTAGGAGCAACGGATGTTGCACAGAAAGCGAAACAGGCGGGATTAAAGGCGATCCCGTCCGACAAGGCGGCACTGCTGAAACTGACTGATCCGAACGGAACGATTACAGAGGAAAAAGTGGAACTTGGGAAAAAACTCTATTTTGAACCGAGACTTTCAAAAAGCGGGATCATCTCATGCAACACCTGTCATAACCTCGGTATGGGCGGTGTTGACGGAGTGGAAGCTGCGGTAGGACACAACTGGACGGCAAACCCCCATCATTTGAACTCACCGACAGTCTACAATGCCGTATTTTTCGATGCACAGTTCTGGGACGGAAGAAGCCCGGACCTCGAGGACCAGGCGCAGGGGCCTATGCAGGCAACACCGGAAATGGCAGCTGCACCTTCACTTGTGGAAGAGAGAGTCAACTCCATGCCGGCATATGTAGAGGCGTTCAAAAAAGCGTACGGAAAAGATGTAAAAGTTGATTTCAAAACCATCACCGCTACCATAGGGATCTTTGAAAGAACACTGGTCACTCCGTCACGCTACGATGATTTCCTGAACGGAAAAGCCGATGCACTGAGCGATGCAGAGAAAGAGGGATTGGCAGTATTCATAGACAAGGGATGTGCAAGCTGCCATACCGGTGTGGCACTGGGCGGAAGCATGCAGCCGTTCCCTGCCGTCGGAAAATACACCTATGCGAAAGTGGGTGATTTCAAAGGTGACAAGAACGGAATGGTCAAAACACCGACACTCAGGAACATTACCGAAACGGCACCCTACTTCCACAACGGTGCCATCTGGAGTCTTAAAGAGGCGGTACAGGAGATGGGAACGA
>Ga0256828_1001612_pt1 | contig 13901 bp, 20 predicted proteins | sample CV88metaG_FD_185993 | JGI IMG/M metagenome (GOLD analysis project Ga0256828, IMG submission 185993) | Hydrothermal vent microbial communities from East Pacific Rise, Pacific Ocean - CV88 | ecosystem: Environmental > Aquatic > Marine > Hydrothermal vents | place: Pacific Ocean: East Pacific Rise... | reverse complement strand
CCACAAAGTGTTAAAATTTTAACATTATGTTGAAATTTAGCAAGTAAACGAAGCTCTTGTGCCACTTGTTGTGCTAACTCCCTTGTGGGTGTTAAGATTAATGTTTGAATATGGAAATTTTTTACGTCAAGTTTTTGCAGTAAAGGGATAGCATAAGAAGCAGTCTTTCCACTCCCTGTTTTTGCTTGCGCAATAATATCTTTGTGAGCTAAAACAGCTGGAATAACCTCTTGTTGAATGGGAGTTGGGGCATTATAGCCAACCTTTTGCAAGTTTTCTTGCATAGATTTTGAGAGTGCCATAGAGGCAAATGTTGTTTGTTGCATTGTTATGTTTCATCTTTATTTTTATATAGTGTTTTATTATAACGAAATTTTGATTGTAATAGGAGTTAAAAACTAATAATTTATAGAGTATAATTTTCCTAATAATTCTTAAAAAGAAAGTGAAGTTATGAACTATTTTGCAAAACGTATTATTCCATGTCTTGATGTAAAAGATGGTCGTGTTGTTAAGGGTGTCAATTTTGTTGGGTTACAAGATGCAGGAGATCCTGTTGAAGTAGCTCGTCGCTACAACCAAGAGGGTGCTGATGAGCTTACATTTTTAGATATTACAGCTTCAAGCGATAACCGTGACACTATTGTAGATGTTGTAAAACAAGTAGCACAAGAGATTTTTATTCCCCTTACTGTTGGTGGTGGGATTCGTAAACTTGATGATATCTACAAACTTTTAAATGTGGGGTGTGACAAAGTAAGCGTAAACTCTGCGGCTATTAAGCGTCCAGAGCTTATAGATGAGGGTGCAAAACGTTTTGGGAGTCAATGTATTGTAGTTGCGATTGATGTCAAAAAAAATGAAAAAGGCTCATACAATGTCTTTTTAAATGGCGGTAGAGTAGATACTGGCATTGACGCAGTTGAATGGGCAAAAGAGGTTGTAAGTAGAGGTGCAGGTGAAATTCTTTTAACGTCAATGGACGCAGATGGAACAAAAGCTGGGTTTGAGCTAAATATCACTTCACAAATAAGTTCACTTGTAAATGTACCTGTTATTGCAAGTGGTGGTGCTGGGACAATGCAGCATATTAAAGAAGCGTTTGACTCTGGTGCAGATGCAGCTCTTGCTGCGAGTATCTTTCACTTTAGAGAGATAGATATCATGGATTTAAAACATTATTTACACGATAACAACATCCCTGTAAGACTCTAAAATGATTATTTGTGCGGGAAATAATGAAACCTTCTCTTTTGCCACACCTATGGGTGTTGGGCTTGTTGAGATGGCTATGAATTTAACACAACTTTGCCTTTTTGATAAACCTGAATTTTTACTCTTTGTAGGCACTGCTGGAAGTTATGGCGATGCAAAGATTTTTGATATTATAGAGAGTAAAACTGCTGCAAATATTGAACTTGCTTTTTTAGAAAAAAATGCTTACACACCGCTAGATAATGTTGTATCTGCCAATACTGACAATAAAAAAGATATTATTGTAAACTCTTCAAACTACATCTCTACCAACAAAGAACTTACACGCAAATTTCTCTCATTTGGTGTAGAAATAGAAAATATGGAATTTTTCTCTGTACTTCGCATTGCACAAGAGTTTGAGATTCCAGCTGGTGGTGTTTTTTGTATTACAAACTACACAAATACAAACGCACATAATGACTTTGTAAAAAATCATGCAAAAGCAAAAGAGCTACTCACACAACACGTAACAAAACGTATAAAGGAACTAACAAAACGATGAATACACCCCTAAAACCCTCTTTAATGGACTTTACTCTTCAAGAGCTTCAAGAAAAAATCAAACCCTCTTTTCGTGCAAAACAGATCTATGGTTGGTTGTATCACCAATATGCTTCTAGTTATGATGAGATGAAAAATATCCCAAAAAACCTCAAAGAGGAATTAGCACAAAACTATGTAGTAAATCCTCTAAAGATTGTTAAAAAAGAGGAATCGAGTGATGGGACTATTAAGTATCTTTTAGAGATGCAAGATGGCAAAACAATGGAAGCTGTTTGGCTAAAAATGAAAGAGGAGCAACGCGATTGTAATGGTGAAATTACACAAGAAGCAAAATATACCATCTGTGTTTCTACACAAGTTGGGTGTAAAGTTGGATGTAGCTTTTGTTTAACGGCAAAAGGTGGTTTTACAAGAGATTTAAGTGCAGGGGAGATTGTTGCCCAAGTAGTTACTTTAAAATGCGATAATAACCACAAGCATAACAGAAAAATAAATATTGTTTATATGGGTATGGGTGAGCCACTTGATAATTTTGAAAACCTTACAAAAGCGATACAAATTTTCAAAGAAAATGATGGCTTAGCTATTGGTGCAAAACGCCAAACTGTAAGTACGAGTGGGCTTAGTTCAAAAATAGATAAACTTGGAAGTTTAGATTTAGGTGTGCATATTGCAATATCTTTACACGCAGTTGATGATGAGCTTAGAAATGAGCTGATTCCAATGAATAAAGCACACAATATCGCTTCGATTATAGAAGCAGTAAAACGCTTCCCAATAGATTCACGTAAACGTGTTATGTTTGAGTATTTAGTGATTAAAAATAAAAATGATGATATTGCAAGTGCCAAAAAGTTGGTCAAACTTCTTAGTGGCATTAAAGCAAAAGTGAATCTTATCTATTTTAATCCATACCCAGGAACTCCTTATGATAGACCAAGTTATGAAGATATGTTTGCATTTCAAGAGTATTTAGTAAAGCATGGTCTTTTAGCAACTATTCGCGATTCTAAGGGGATAGATATTAGTGCTGCATGTGGGCAGTTAAAAGAGAAAACAAAAAATGAAGGAGAAACTCTATGACTGGAGTTGTAAGTGGTGTTGATATTTTTGAAGTGATTTTACTTGTAGCTGTATTTGGCGTTGGTGTTGGTGGTTTTATTTGGGTTGCAATGAAAGATTAAAAAAATAATAAAACAAGGTGTTTAAGAGATTTTCTTAAAAATCCCTAGCACCTTATAGTTTTGTCTATCTACACGAAATACAATTGTGTAGTTCTGAAAATCGATATCTTTAATATTTTCATCATCAAAGTAAATTGATTTTTTATACTTTTTTGCTTTTGTTGGCATATTGATAATTATGGTTTCAAGATAAAGTTTAAAATCTTTTGCTAGCTTTACATCGATTGCTAAAAGCTCTTCTAAAATTGCTTTGAGTTGCTCTTCAAAAAGCTGTGTTACTTCTATTTGCATCACTTTTTCCCTTTTTGTGCAAGTTTTTCATCAAACCATTTTTGAATATTTTGCATACTTTGCATATATGGTAAAGTTTTGCTCTCTTGCAGTAGAAGTTTTTTATTTTCTTGAAAAATTTGCTCTTTATTCATAATATTTTTTTACCCCTGCAATGTTTGAACCCATATTTAAAAGTAACATATCTGCAATAACAAGTGCAGCCATAGACTCAGCTACAACACTTCCACGAATAGCAACACATGGGTCATGTCTGCCTTTGAGTGAAAAATCTACATTTTCATTCTCTTTTGTAATGGTGTGTTGCTCTTGAAAAATAGATGGTGTAGGTTTGAAATGTACTTTTAAAACAATATCTTCACCATTGCTTATACCACCTAAAATTCCACCTGCATGGTTAGATTCAAACCCATCTTCTCTTATTTGGTCATTGTTTTGTGAACCATAAAGTGTAGTTGATGCAATGCCATCTCCAATCTCTACTGCTTTTACTGCGTTAATTCCCATCATAGCTTCAGCAAGTACACCATCGAGTTTATAGTAAAGTGGTTCACCAAGCCCAATAGGTGCATTTTTAATAACAACAGTTGCAACACCACCAACAGAGTCATGTCTGTTTTTTGCTTCTAAAATAACCCCTTTTTGAGCCTCCTCTTGCGTAGGATCAAGTGCATAAATAATACTTTGTTTTGCATACTCAAAATCTAGCTTTTGTGAAGCAATAGTATGCACTTGAGAAATTCCACTCATAAACTCTACACCAACTTCACGTAAAAGAAGTTTTGCAATAGCACCAGCTGCAACACGAGCAGCAGTTTCACGTGCACTTGATCTACCACCACCTCTATAATCTCTAATGCCATATTTGTGAAAGTATGTAAAATCTGCATGTCCTGGGCGAAAAACATCTTTTATGTTTGAATAATCACGCGATTTTTGGTTTGTGTTATAAATAACCATCGCAATAGGAGTTCCTGTTGCAACACCCTCAAACACACCACTTAAAATCTCAACTTTATCTGCTTCTTTACGTGCTGTTTCAAATTCACTTTTTCCAGGTTTGCGTTTATCGAGTTCACTTTGAATAAAATCTTCATCAATTTTAAGTCCAGCAGGAACTCCATCGACTACAACACCAAGGGCTTTACCATGACTCTCACCAAATGTAGTGAAGCTAAATTTTCTTCCAAAACTATTCATTGTTTTTCCTTACTCTTTGAGGAGTTTTATTGCTTGTTGTGCTGCTTCTTGTTGTGCTATTTTTTTACTTTTTCCAACTGCACGTGCATACTCTTTGTTTTCAATAAACACAGCAACTTCAAACTCTTTTTGATGGTCAGGCCCACGACTTGCAACAACTTTGTACTCTGGTGTTGTTCCAAAACGAGCTTGTGTTAACTCTTGGAGTGTTGTTTTAAAATCTCTAAAAAGTGAATCAAGTGAAATATCTTTATGATTTTGTTCAATTAACATAATTGCTATTTTACGTACTTGTTCAAGTCCAGATTCTAAGTAAACTGCACCCATAACTGCTTCAAATGCGTTTGAAAGGAGTGAAGGTTTTTCCCTTCCACCATTGTTCTCCTCTGCACTTGAAAGGTAAATATATTTTCCAAGATTTAAAGCACGTGCAAGTTTATCAAACCCTGTTTCATTTACAAGTGATGCACGAATTTTAGAGAGTTTCCCCTCGTCTGAATCGCGAAATTTTTTAAATAGATACTCCCCCACCACTAAATCTAATACTGCATCGCCTAAAAACTCTAAGCGCTCATTATCGTAGGGCTGTTTGTAACTTTTATGTGTCAGCGCTTCGATAATGAGCTTTTCATCTTTAAACTTATAGCCTAAAGCTTCCTCTAACTCTTCAATTTTCTTTCTCATAATAACCTCATAATAAATCTTTTTGCCTTTGTGCTTCCTCTCTTGCTAGAGTGTCGCACCGCTCATTTTCTGGATGTCCATTGTGTCCTCTTACCCAAGTTGTTTTTACTTTATGGGATTTTGAAACTTCAATGTACTCTTTCCATAAATCTACATTTTTTACTTTTTTAAAATCTTTTTTTATCCAACCATTAAGCCACTCGCTAATCCCCTTTGTAACGTAAGAGGAGTCTGAAACAACTTCTACTTCACAAGGTTCTTTTAAAGCACGAAGCCCCTCAATAACCGCTAAAAGCTCCATTCTATTGTTAGTAGTATGAGCTTCCCCGCCAACTATCTCTTTCTCTTTAGAGCCATAACGAAGAATTGCACCATAGCCACCAGGACCAGGGTTTCCTAAAGCACTTCCATCACAAAAAAGAGTTACTCTCTTCACTAAAATCCTTTTTATAGTCTTTTGTTAAAACAAACTCCACTCTTTGTGTATCTATGCCATAACAGTTATTACAACGCTTAAATGCAAATGGGTAAGATTGTTTACAACTCTCACAAATATACTCAAAATTAAGTGTTGCCGCAGCTTTTTGCTCTAGTTGAATTAAAACATCAAACTCAAAAATCTCACTCTTTTTTGTATCAGAGATATCTCCACGTGCAGAGTATAACTCTTGTAAATAGTTATGTTTTGAAATTATATCAAAATCCAAACTTTTTGTATCTAAATGCCAAAAAATATCGCTTAACTCTTCAAGTTTATCCTCTGGAAGGTTTTGCCAAGCAAGTTTAGGGTTTACTCTAAAAACATAATCAAAAATCAAGTAAGTTAAAACTTTCTCTTTTTTATACATCTGCACAAGACGGTGAGATTTCTCCTCTATTGGAACTGTTAAATCATTTAAAAGTGCCAATGTTTTTAAGTAGTTTGCATCTAAAGAGACCTCTTGTTCTAAAATATCGAGTGGTTCTAAAACAGCAATTGCAGATTTATAGTCACGTAAATATTCATAAATAAGTAAAAGATATTTTAGTGCCTGAGGGGTGCGAGGATTTTGTTTTAAAATCTCTAAAAAGATAACTTTAGACCTCTCTAAAAAACCAGCTTTAAAGTATGTTTTTCCAAGTAAAAACATTGTTTCTTTAGAGTGGTACACCTTTAAAAGTTCATTATAGATCTCTATACTTTTTTCATAGTCTCCATTTTTATAGTAAGCATTTGCAAGTAAAAGCCACGATTTTTCAGAGAGTTTACTTGTATGAATAAGTATTTTTAACTCATCTTGAGTTGGAAGTGTATGAAAATTTTGTAAAAACTCATCTAAATGTTTTGAATCTTTTTGTGTTTTATATTTTCCCCACCAATACGATACAAAAGAGATAATAAAAATAAGTGCAAAAAAGAAAATAAGCCCAAAAAGTGGATCACGATACTCTAAAAAAAAGATATTCATACGTCATATACCACTATTGCATAATCATTTTTTAAAGTATAAAGTGTCGCAGAGCTATCTAGTTCTAAGTTTTGAATTTTTCCAAGTTGTACTATCGAATTTTTTTTCACAATTATTCCATTTTCTTTAAAAAATTTTCTAATATTAACAAACTTTACATCTGCAACAAATTTATACTCAAACTCTTTATAAAGCTTCATCTTCTCATACGAAAAAATATGCTCACTCACATGCAACTGATCAGATGCAAACTTAATGGGAAGGTGTCCAGATAAATCGGTTAAACTTGGCTCAATATAAGCATACTTTTGAGGTAAAGTATTTTTTTGAATAAAAATATATTTATTGTTTAATTTTATATTTGGAGTTTCTTTCCAATATTTATAGGCAGGATTTGAAACACCAAGTTTAGAAGAAACTTCTCTCCACAGCCAAAAAGAGTTTAATTTATTGACAAAGTGGGACACCTTTTTTATTTCCTCTATTAAATTTGGTATAGATTATAATAAATTTTACTATAATAGCAAATAAAAAAAGAGCCTTAATTATGTTAAAAGATGAACATTTCATAAATATAGCAACAGAAATTGCAAAAGCATCCAAATGTGTTTCTAAACAAGTGGGTGCGGTGATTGTAAAAGATGGTCGCATTTTAAGTACAGGGTACAATGGAACACCAGCTGGGTATGTAAATTGTTGCGATTATTGGGATAATAAATACACAAAAGAGCATCATGCATGGTCAAAACTTTATGAGATCCATGCAGAGATGAATGCTATTATTTGGGCTGCACGTGAAGGGATCTCTATAAAAGATTCTACAATTTACGTAACACTAGAGCCTTGTAGTGAATGTAGTAAAAATCTTATTGCAAGTGGAGTAAAAAGGATTGTTTACGCAAAACCTTATGAGCATAATAATTCTGAAATTATTTCAAAATTTATTCAAGATAATGGGGTTGTTATAGAGAAGCTAGAGCAAGAGGGGTAACCAGCCCCTCTAGGGTTAATAAAGATGACTAAAATAGCCAACTATTAACAACAAAATAAATATTTTAAACAACATAAGGTTGCCCTTTCTTTCAACACTCCCTCCCAGCACTACCCACAAGCCTAAAAAATTAGGCAAAAAAAAAGGGTCAAGACAAAAGTCTTAACCCTTTTTCAGTGTTGAAAGAGAGGTGGTTAGCCTCAAATATTTATTTTGTTTCAAGGGAATAATAACACAAATTTCTTTAGGGCTTTTTTAACCCCAAATCTTTAACTCTCTCTCTTACATTATGCATAAATTTCTCCCCAGGGTCTTTTTTGTATGTTTTATATTTTGGATCTTTTTCTAACCAAAGAGGTGTATTTTTCATTTTTAAATATTCATAATGCCCTATGAGATACTCAATTGTAGGGTATTTCTTTTTTAGGTATCGAATAAGCTCTACATTAGCTTTTACTTGTTTTAAAGTGAGATCCTCTTTTTTATTACAATCTCCTCCAACATTTTCTATCCCTATAGAGGAGTAATTAAGCCCAATAACATGGCGTGCCATCCAATTGTCTGGCATAAGCTGGTAAATTGTTCCATCGCGATTTACAAGGTAGTGTGCCGAAACATTCAAATGACTTGCTCTATTGATATAAGCTCTTTGAGCATTGAGCTTTTCATCTTTTAGAAGATGAAAACAACATGGAAAATCTAAAATTGCAGTCCAATGCAGTACAATAATTTTTGGAGTAATCTCAATATTTTTAACATTTAAACCATAATGTTTTTTAATATACTCTTTTGTAAGGTTTATTCTCTCTTTTGTAAATAAAATAGGCTTTTGTATAATAGTAGGTTCTGCAAATAAAAAACTAAACAATGTTAAAAAAAGAAAAATCCTCAACCTATACTCTCCATAATTTGCGATATCTTTTTAAAGATTATTTTTTTTGCAAAATCTTTTGTAATACTTTGTGGCTCAAAATGATCACTTACAACTTTAAACATAAACTTCTGAACCTCTTTTTGTTCTAAAGCTTTATAAAATCCAAACGACTCCATATCTACAAAAGTACTATACTCTTTTGTAGCTGGAAAATCTAAAGATGTAATTGTATTGTAATTTTTATTATTTAGGAGAAACTTTTCATTGTTATACGCAATAGTAGATACAAAACAGAGTTCTCCAACTTCATAACTCTTTGGAGCAGCACAAATTCCTATATTGATTATTTTATCATCTTTTTTTAATTCAAAATGTAATAAAAAAAGGGTAAGATTTTTTTGCATAGTTGCATTACCTAAACCAGTAGTAAAAAGTGTTATATCTTCATTTTGAAAAAAAGTTATATTTTCATAAGAGATTTTTTTAAGTTTGTAATACTCTTTAAATGCTTGTGCTTCTGCTTTTAATGCACAAATAATAAAATTCATGGTAAACCTTTTATTAATTTATGTTAATTTATCAAATTTTGTGATATTATATACAAAGAACCAAATAGGAGAAATAAAAATGGCAATCCTCGATGCAAACTATTCAGATATAGATTTTGAAAAAACTGCTGCTTCTATAGGTATTCAAGCAACTTATATGCCTATGCTTATTAATAGTTTTTTAACAGAATCAGAAAAATTGCTCAACAGTTTAAAATTATCTATAGAGCAACAAAATTGGTCTGATGTTTCCATGTATGCTCACTCTTTACGTGGAAGTGCTGGAAATTTACAATTTAATGAGATTCACGATATGGCTAAAGAGATAGAAATAGCTTCTCTTGAATCAAATGAAACATTTGAATATAGTACTTACTGTATTGCCATTGAAAAGATTATTGCTACAATTCAAAAAGTTTAAGATAGAGGAACTATTTTAATAGTTCTATCTCTATTCTTCTATTTTTTTGTCTTCCTGCTTTAAAAGTATTGTCTGCTATTGGATTTTTCTCTCCCATTCCAATAGCAGTTAAACGAGGCTCAGATATTCCTAGTTGAATAAGAGCTTCTTTTACAGAATCTGCTCTTTTTTGAGAAAGTATTTGATTATCTTTTGCTTCACCTCTACTATCTGTATATCCATAAATAATAACTTGATACCCTTTATTTTTTTTCAAAAACTCTGCAAAATTTGTAACTTTATCTAAAACATTTTGTGTCACTTTATACTCATCTGGAGGAAAATTAATATGTAATGTTGCTGTTTTTGGACAACCAAATTTATCTACTTGAAAATCTAATGATGTATGGGGACATTTATCTTTAGAATCCTCTACTCCATCTTTATCTTCATCTGGTGGTAAAATAACATCCTCTTGAGGTAACGCTTCAAGATCATCTTCTGGTAAAGTATCTTCTGGCAACTCCTCAAGCAATGCATCATCAGAGTCATTATTTTCTTGAATTTCCTGTTTTTGGACAACCTTTTTTACAGGGGCTTTTTCAACACTATATGGCTCAATATAAGGAAATTGATCTAGTGCAAAAGCGGTGTTAGCAATTAATATAAATGGTAGTATAATTTTTTTCATAAAAAGATTATAGTTAATAAAAGGTAAAAGATGAGTAAAGCAAAAATTATACTTGGTGGTGGGTGTTTTTGGTGTATTGAAGCTGTTTTTAGTGATGTTGTTGGAGTTTTGAGTGCAAAGAGTGCTTATAGTGGTGGAAAACGTCCAAATCCAAGCTATGAATATGTTTGTAGTGGTGTGAGTGGTCATGCTGAAGTTGTAGAGATAGAATACGACAATGAAATCATTTCATTAGAGCAAATTTTAGAGATATTTTTTGCAATTCATAATCCAACAACACTTAATGCCCAAGGTGCAGATGTTGGAACACAGTACCGTTCTGTAATTTATTATGCAAATGAAGATGAAAAAAAAATTATAGAAGATGCAATAGTAAAAGCACAAAATAATTTCAAAGATAAAATAGTCACAGAAGTTTCACCACTTGGTGAGGTGTATATTGCAGAATCTTACCATCAAAACTACTTTAAAAATAACCCGTATGCAGGGTATTGTCAAGCTGTTATTGCTCCAAAGGTAACAAAATTTAAAAAAGAGTTTAACAATTTTGTAGTATAATTTTTGTGATGCATTTCAAAAGTCCAAATGGCTGATTACCATTTTGGCACTGTAAGCTCAGGTACCATTTTTTGGTGCTTGGGCTTTTTTTTTGCAATTTTTAAAGTGGGTAGTGTTGGGTGGGAGTGCCAATATAAAGGGCTTTTGAAATGCACAGGATAATTATCCTATTGCTAATAATTGGTTATTTAACTAAATTATTTTAGCAATAAGAGGGCTCATCACCCTCTTTATCTAAAGCACCATCTTAATATGTTGGTGTTTTTTTAGTGCTTCATAAATAAAGTTACGCTCATCTTCATTCATAACAACTAACTCTAAATTCATACTTACATATTTACCTGTTTTAGAATTATTTGAATGTGAAAGTGAGTGTTCACGCTCTAAAATAACATCGTGAATCGCTTTTTGGATAGCCTCTTTTTCATGACCAATAAGTTTATATTTCCACGATGTTGGATACTCAAGTTCAAGTTTCTCTTTTCTATCGTTGATAATCTCCATTTTTACCTCCTGATTTTTTTTCAAGTTGAATTTCGTGTAAAACCATACCTTTATCTATCGCTTTTACCATATCGTAAATTGTTAAAAGCCCAACACTTACCCCTGTGAGTGCTTCCATCTCTACCCCTGTTTGTCCTGTTAGTTTTGTAGTAACTATCAGTTTAAACCCAGGTAACTCTGGAAGCTCCTCCACATCACAGTTAATACCACTTAAATTTAAAGGATGGCACATTGGAATAAGTGTACTTGTTTGTTTTACACCCATAATAGCCGCAATAACAGCAGTTTGCAGTACTGGACCTTTTTTATTTTGTTCATTAACAATATTGTCATAAGCTTCTTGGCTCATCTGTATTTTTCCACTAGCAATTGCAACCCTTGTTGTTGCATCTTTACTAGAAACATCGACCATTTTTGGTCTATCTTTTTCATCTAAATGTGTTAAGTTCATTTCTCTTGCCTTAATGTAATCATCTTGATAGTTTAAATTAAAAAACTTCTTCTCTTCTTTAAAAGTTACAAAAGAGATATGTTGCATTTGTAACATTTTGCTAAGTTTATGCTCATTGTTTTGTAACATCTTAACAAACTCTTGTTCTAAAGAGCGAGTGTAGATGCCACATAATGGTTCAATTTTATTATGCAGTTTTGCTAAAGTTGTTTGATTTGTTTTTTTATACTCTAAAAAGATCTGCTCTATTATAGCAAAATCGATAAACGGGGTATCGACACTTAAAACAAAAAAAGCTTCATCACTAAGTTGTCCAAAAAGTGTTACAAACCCAGCAGTTGGAGCAAAAACAGAGTAAGACTCTTCCAAAAAATTTGCCTCAAAGGGGAATTTAGAAGGCTCTTTAGTTACAATATAAACTCTATTAAAAATTTGTTTTAAGCGTTTATACTGAAATTCACATAGTGTAGAGTATCCTCCAAACGGGAGTAATGTTTTATCTTCCCCCATTCGAGAGCTTTTCCCCCCTGCAAAAATAATGCAGGGAATCTCAAACACTATTCAAACTCCACTTCAATACGTCTATTTTGTGCTCTACCCTCTTTTGTTTCATTTGATGCAATAGGGTTAGCTTCACCCATCCCAATAACCTTAATACGCTCTGGGTCAATATTTTCAGCTACTAAAATATCTTTAATACTTTGTGCACGCTTTTTTGAAAGAATTTTATTATATTCTTCACTTCCAATATTATCTGTATAACCTAAAATTGTTATCTTATATTTTGGATGTTGCTCTAAAAATTGAGCTAAACGTAAAACAGTACCAATAGATTCTGCTGTAACTTTATTTGATTTATAACGAAACTTTACATCAAGTGTTTCAAACTCTTTTTCTTGTTCAATAATTTTAGATGGTGTTGGAAGTGGCTCCATAATTGTTACATTATCCTCTTGCACTTCATACTCTATCTCACAACCATAACTATCCACCTCTATACCAAGTGGCGTATTTAAACATTTATCACGTGAATCTTTTATCCCATCGCCATCATTATCTGCTTCAACTGCACAACCATTTGTATAAACAGTAGCTCCAGCAGGAGTTTTTGTACATTTATCTATTGAGTTTTTAATCCCATCATTATCATCATCACCATCAATTGCACATCCATAAATATCTACTCTTGTATTTACTGGTGTTTTAAAACATAAATCTCGCTCATTGGCTATGCCATCATTATCATCATCTAAAATAACAACAGGTTGTGGTTTTTTTACAATTTTTGGTTGCTCTTTTTTCCCAAATGCAAAACTCACACCAACTAAAAGGGCTAAATTTGAATCATATTTATCCTCTTGTTGTCCATGGTAATCTACCATATAAGTTGTTTCAAATTTAAGTTTAAAACTACTCACTTTGTAGTGTACTCCACCACCAGCTAATGCAAAAACATTCCCATCATAGCTAGAAAATCCACCACCAGCTTTACTAAATGGAGTAAATCCTTTGTAATTTTTATAATGATGCACTCCACTTAGTGCTAAGCGGTAATTATGTAAAGTTCCAGCTTTGTTTTTATATAAAACTAAAACCTCAGGATTAAAAGTTTGGTTTGTATCTGTTTTTTCAAGCTCTAAACCAAGATATGGTTTTTTACTTACATCAAATTCAGGATTTTCTATATTGATACCAACAAGGGGTGTAAGCTCATAAGTAGATGCCCCCAAAAGGGAGCTAAGAAGGAGGCTTAAAAAAAGCTTTTTTTTCATATTAGTTTGCTCTTGGGTCTGCTATGTAACCTTTAATTGCAGAGATTGCAGCAACAGCAGAAGAAGCTAAATAAACTTTTGAACTTCTACTTCCCATACGACCAACAAAGTTTCTATTTGTTGTAGAGATTGCTACTTCATTATCACCTAAAATACCCATATATCCACCAAGACAAGCACCACAAGTAGGGTTAGAAACTACACCACCTGCATCTACAATAATGTCAATATAACCTAGTTTTGTAGCTTCACGTAAGATTCTTTGAGTCCCTGGAGTTACAATTAAACGTACATCTTCATGCACTCTTTGATCTTTTAAAATCTCAGCAGCAATTTTTAAATCTGCTAAACGTCCATTTGTACAAGAACCAATAAACGCTTGATCTATTTTGATGTTATCTGCAACAGCCTCAGAAATGCTATGCCCATTTGATGGTAAAAATGGGTATGCAATAACAGGCTCAAGGTTTGCTACATCAATCTCTAAAACTTGAACATAAGAAGCATCATCATCACTTTGATGAATTCTTGGCTCTCTAGCTAA
>Ga0256828_1001611_pt1 | contig 13923 bp, 15 predicted proteins | sample CV88metaG_FD_185993 | JGI IMG/M metagenome (GOLD analysis project Ga0256828, IMG submission 185993) | Hydrothermal vent microbial communities from East Pacific Rise, Pacific Ocean - CV88 | ecosystem: Environmental > Aquatic > Marine > Hydrothermal vents | place: Pacific Ocean: East Pacific Rise... | reverse complement strand
TATACCGTCAGCACCATTGTTTCCGCTGCCAACTACAATACAGAGTGTAGAGTCGTTTGAGAAGTTTTGACGGATATATGCTGCCATTCCTTCAGCGGCATGTTCCATCAAAATATCTTCACTCAGTTCAAACTTTTCATAACATCTCACATCAAGTGAGCCAACCTCCTCAAAAAGTTTTTGCATCTTAGAGCTCTGGTACGTACTCGTCTATTTTTACCATCGAGCTTATGATCTCATTAAAAAGAAGTGTCGGATAAGCTGTTCTGTACTGATAAAGAAATTTATTTTTTTTAAGCGTTTTTAAGATTGCCGTATTGTAGTAGTTGGCATTAGAGCACTTTCCAAGAAAAAGGAATGAAAAGAGGAGTTTGAGGTGTGGATTTTCAAATGTTTCATGAGGCTGTGCTAAAAATGTAAAGCCATATTTCTGTAAGTTTCCGAAACTAAGCATATAAAGGAGAAAATCTTCAAACTGTGTATAAAAACCGTTGAGATTTTCAATATCGTGAAAAAAGTAGTAGTAGCCGTCAAGTAGCTCTTGTTTAGAGATGATTTGGGAGAGTTTACTTCTTTCATCTTTTCTTTTTGCAAAATATTTTGGATCAACAGCCATATATATATGTTTTTTAGCATCAAGAAGTTTTTGGAAGGCTGCATCAAAAGCTTCACTCTCCTCAAATCGGATGTAGTTGAAATGCTCATCTTTGTAACGTAGTTCTACATCATCTTCATGTGAATTTGCAAAATCCATATAGAGTGTTGGTACATTGTTGTCGATCACATAGTTTCGTATTTTACATGCAAGATTTGTCTTTCCTGATCCTTGCTCACCTAAGATAAGTGTGTTATGGTTGAGCATTCTCTCTTCTAATTTTAATTCATCAATAGTATCTAGATATTTTCCAATTATAGCTCTCATAAATAATTTCCTTTTTTCAATTTTGCTTATTATATCTTCTTGATGGTAAAAACGCTATAATACGCTTATGAATTATAAAACAATTGCACAAGAAACATTAGATATTGAAGCAAATACTCTTCTGGAAGCCTCCAAGAAAATCGGTAATGAATTTGACAAAGCAGTGGAGATGATTTTAAACTGCAAAGGCAAGCTTATTGTCAGTGGTGTTGGTAAAAGCGGACTTATCGGAGCAAAAATGGCTGCGACATTTGCTTCAACTGGAACACCGAGCTTTTTTTTGCACCCTACAGAGGCCTTACATGGTGATCTTGGAATGATAAGAAGTGATGATGTGGTTTTGGCAATTAGCTACTCAGGTGAGAGTGAAGAACTTAGCTCTATACTGCCGCATATCAAACGTTTTGATGTGCCACTTATCGGTATGACACGTGATAGCAGTTCAACACTTGGTGCTTACAGTGATCTTGTCATTCCTGTTGTAGTAGAAAAAGAGGCATGTCCGCTTAATATTGCTCCAACAAGTTCTACAACGCTTACACTTGCACTTGGTGATGCACTGGCAGTTTGCCTGATGAAGGCACGGGATTTTAAAAAGAGTGATTTTGCATCTTTCCATCCCGGTGGTGCTTTAGGTAAACAGCTCTTTATAAAAGTAAAGAACTTGATGAGAAGTGACAATCTACCGATAATCTCTGAAGATGCAAAGGTAAAAGATGCGATTTTGACTATCAGTGAAGGGCGTCTTGGAACAGCTCTTATCGTAGATAAAGATGAGAAGCTTATAGCACTTATGAGTGATGGTGATGTCCGTCGTGCACTTTTGAGTGAAGGTTTTTCACTTGAAGATAATCTAATGAAGTATGCAACAAAAAATCCGCTGAGTATTGATGATGAAGAGATGCTGGCTTCGGATGCACTTGTTTTGATAGAAGAAAAAAAGATACAGCTTTTGGTTGTAACTGATAAAAATAAAAAGATACAAGGGGTACTTCATATTCATACCCTGATTGAAAAAGGAATTTCATAAATAATGAGATTAAATAAATTTATAGCACACTATTCAACCTACTCACGCAGAGAAGCGGATCGTGCCATTCAAGATGGTTATGTGAGAGTAAACGGTGAGATTGAGATGAACCCTGCCACACAGGTGGATGAGAAAGGAGATGTTGTCTACATCAGTGGAAAACAAGTCAGTCCTCAAGAGAAATATACAGTGATCGTATACAACAAACCTAAGGGTGAGCTTGTAACAAAGTCGGACCCAAAAGGACGTCGTACTATTTATGATTCACTGCATAAAGATTTTCGTCACTTTATCCCTGTAGGACGTTTAGATTATGCTTCTGAGGGACTTCTTCTCTTAACAGATGCTTCTCATGTGGCAACGGCTCTTATGGAGTCAGATTTAGAGAGAATTTACAAGATAAAGATCAAAGGGGAAGTGACACCTGATATGGAAGATGCTATGATGAATGGTATTTTTCTTGAAGATGCAACGGCTGGGGCACACTCCCACTCAAAAATCAGATCAATGGAGTTTAAACCATTTATAGGTTATAAAATTCAAAAAAATCAACCAAACTATTCAATCTTAAAAGTAGCACTCTCAGAGGGAAAAAACAGAGAACTTCGTCGTTTCTTCGCTCACTTTGGTGCAGAGGTAGCAGACTTGAAGCGTTTGAGCTTTGCAGAGATAGAGCTTAATAATCTTCCAACAGGCAAAACCCGTTATTTGACTCGTTCAGAGTATTCGGCTCTTTACAAATTTCTCAAAGAGGAGAAACAACGTGCCAAAGAGAGAGTAAAGTTGGCTAAAAGAGAGCGTCAGGCAGAATCGACTCAAGACGAAGAGTAGTTTATGGACTTAACCTATCTACTGAGACCGAAATCTTTTGATGATATGGTAGGGCAGGAACACCTCACGCAAGAGGGCGCTCCACTTCGTGTTCTATGTGAAAAAAATGCATTGGGACACAGCTTTTTTTATGGTCCGGCAGGAGTCGGGAAAACTTCACTAGCAAGAATCATTGCAACAACACTTGATATGCCTTTTTATGAGATGAATGCGACTTCACTGAAAATTGAGGAGCTGCGAAAGATATTTAAAGAGTATAGTAATGCTCTGCAAAAACCCCTGATATTCATAGATGAGGTACATCGTCTCTCAAAAAACCAACAAGAGGTACTTCTTCCTGTCATGGAGAACAACTCTGTCTTAATTATTGGTGTTTCTACTGAAAATCCGTTTTTTTCACTTACATCTGCCATTCGCTCACGCTCCATGCTTTTTGAACTCAATGCCATATCTCATGCAGCGTTGCAAAAACTTTTAGAAAAAGCGATACAAAAGGCAGAGATCAGTCTGAACGATGATGCCAAAGAGTATTTGATAGCCTCAAGTGGCGGAGATGCTCGAGCAATGTTGAAACTTTTGGAGTTTGCTACAGCTATTAATACTACTGTAACACTTGCATTGCTAAAATCGCTGCGTCCAAATGCTTTGCAGGCTGGAAGCAATGAAGCAGGCGTACATTATGATCTGGTATCGGCACTCATTAAATCGATTCGTGGGAGTGACGGGGATGCTGCAATATACTACCTTGCGCGTCTTATTGATGGTGGGGAGAGTGCAGATTTCATAGCAAGACGACTTGTTATTTTGGCAAGTGAAGATGTGGGAAATGCTAATCCACAGGCACTTACGCTTACAACTTCTACACTTACAAGTGTTAAGCAAATAGGTTATCCTGAAGCAAGAATTATTCTTGCACAGGCAGTTATCTATCTTTGTGCTTCTCCAAAATCAAATTCTGCCTATCTTGCAATTAACAAGGCACTTAAAGCTGTTAAGGATGGAGAGATTTTAGATATTCCCAAAAATATTACCCAGCAAAATGTGGGTTATTTGTATCCGCATGATTTTGGTGGGTACGTTAAGCAACAATACCTTGCAAAAGAGCTGAAATTTGTCGATTTAAAAGATGTGGGCTATGAAAAAAAAATGAAAGATTGGTTGGAATTATTACATAGCTAAGTGAAAATACGTTATTATTAGAAATATAAAGATTAAAGGTTGAATATGAATATCTCTATTACGTCGAATGTTGTAACAATTACTGGGAATATTAAATCAGTCAGTGATTATCAGCTTATTAAAGAGAAGTTAGATTCTTTGACACAGTCACATAAAAGTATTATTTTAGAGATTAAAGATTCCATATCTATTACATCTTCAATAATTGGATATTTTACAAAGCTAGTTCAAAAAGAGGGAATAGATTTGAGTATCAGGGTTGGAGATAAAAGTTTAATGGAATTGTTCGAAGATTTAAACTTAATGGGGCTTTTTAAAGTTAAAAAGGGATAATGTATGACGATTAAAAACAAACTTAAACTTATAACTGCGATTGTTGTTTCATTCGCATTTGTGATTATTGCCTTGACCATAAATAATGCGCTTAATAAGAGAGATGTTATAACACAAGCTAAAGAGCTTAATATCTTATCGCAGAAGCTTTCACTACTAATACATGAAACGCAAAAAGAGCGTGGGGCGAGTGCAGGCTTTCTTGGTTCCAAAGGAAAGAAGTTTGGTGATATTCTTAAAAAACAACGGGTACTTACTGATGGACGTTATAGTGAATTGAAATCTTATGTGCGAACATTAGATTTATCGAGCTACATGCAAAGTTTACAAAAAAGTATTCAGGCTGTAATGAATGGGATGAATCAGATCAAGAATATTCGCTCACGTGTTGATAGTTTTGCCATATCAGTGAAAGATGAAGTCGGATATTACTCTGGAGTAAATAGAAATATTTTACATGTTGTCTCTTTAACTGCCAAACTTGCCGATACTCCGGAATTGGTTAAAGCACTCAGTGCATATACAAACTTTTTAAAGTCAAAAGAGAGAGCTGGAATAGAGAGAGCTGTAATGAGTGCAACTTTTGCTGCAGATAAGTTCTCTCCTGGAGTATTTGCGAAATTCATCCGTTTGATGGCTGAACAAAATGCTTATATGGATGCATTTATCAGTATTGCCCCTTCTGACTCTATTGCAATGTATAAATCAATAATGAACTCTCCTATTGTTACAGAAGTAAATAAAATGCGAAACATTGCAGTACAAAAGGCCAATGAAGGTGCTTTCGGTGTTGATGGTGTAGTATGGTTTAAAACAATTACAAAAAAGATTAATTTACTAAAGAAAGTTGATGATAACCTCGCAAAAGAAAATGATAAATTACTTGCAAAATTAGAATCTGATTATCAAACTAATACTCTTATTACACTTCTTGGGTATGGTATATTTGCTATAGCTGTTTTTATAATTATTTTAGTTATTGCACGCGGGGTGAATAGAAGTGTTGAGAGTTCACTAAATAAAATTAAGTGTGTCTCTAGTGATCTCGATCTTTCATGTAATGTTGTTGTTGAGGGGAATGATGAGATTTCTCAGATATCAAGGGCATTGCATACAATGATTGTCTCTTTTAAAGAGAGTGTTTATAATGCACAAGATGTTGCAACAGCAACTACTCGTGAAAGTAATAAGCTTAATGAAGTTGTAGAGATACTGGCAAAAAACAGCGATATGGAAGAAGAAAAAATTACAGATGTAAATAGTTTAATTTCTGAAATCGGTGAAAAACTTGATCTTGTCGAAGAGTCTACTATAGTTGTTACTGAAGATTTAGATGCTACGTATAATGTCTTAGATAGTTTTATAGATAAACTTGAATCAGTAGTTAGTTCAATTGAAAATGGTAGTGAACAGCAACAAGAACTTGTAACAAAAGTTGCATCTTTGACTGAACAGGCTAAAAATATTAAAGATGTTCTTGCAATTATTTCAGATATTGCAGATCAAACGAATCTTCTTGCACTAAATGCCGCAATTGAAGCTGCTCGTGCAGGTGAACATGGACGTGGATTTGCTGTAGTCGCCGATGAGGTAAGAAAACTTGCAGAACGTACACAAAAATCACTCTCTGAAATCAGTGCTAATGTAAATCTTATTACACAAAATGTTGTAGAGATTTCAGAAGAAACAGACAGAACATCACAAAGTATGCATCAAATCGCTGAATCTGCACAAGAACTTATTAGTTCTTCAAATGAAACTAAAGATAATCTTATTCAAACAAAGGACAAATCGACAGATGTAATGCATCAAAGTGTTTTTATCGCCACAAAAACAAAAACATTGATTTCTACAATGGATGAGATAGTTACTGTAGCTTCACAAAACAGTGAACTTCGTAATACTGTAGAAAATGCTGTAGATTCTTTGACAGAAGATGCTAAAAAGCTTCAGTCAGAGTTAAGTAAGTTTAAAATTTAATGCTAAAAGCAAGATTAGAGACTTTAGAAAAAAATGAGGCTTATGCCTCATATCAAGCAGATTTGGCTTTTGAAAAAGAGCTTAATATTTTGCGGAATGATTTTTACTATCAAATGATAGATTCTGAAAAAACAACTGCTCTTGTTGATTTTATGTACAAGCCTCTTGATACCTTAAGTGGTGATGCCTACAGTGCTCGTAGGATAGATGAGAACAGAACATTCTATCTTCTGGTAGATGGAATGGGTAAGGGAGTATCTGCTTCCTTTACTGCTATTATCATGACTTCATTTATTAATCATCTGATTGATAAAATGATTAAATATGAAAGCTTTAGTCTTGATATTTTAATAAGAGAATCTATGGACTTTATTCAGCCTATACTTTTAGACGATGAAGTACTGGCTATTGATTATATCTGTTTTGACAGTTATTTTAGCCTCTTAGAATATGCCAAGTTTGCAATGCCTCCTTTCTTATTACATGATAAAGATGATAATATTATTAAACTTAAGTCAAATAATACTCCACTTAGCAAGTGGCAACCAACATATAAAATAAATAGCTACAATATTCACAATATAGAGAAATTTCTTTTTTATAGTGATGGAATTGTTGAAAATAGTACTATCTATAATGACAAACCATATGCTGCGTATATTGAAGAGGATTTTAAATACTCCTTTACTAGAGAAGAGTTTAAAAATAGATTTTATGCTGCTATTAAAGAGCAAGAGGATGATCTTTCTTTGATCTTCATTAATAGTTTAGATATAAGAGAAGAGACACAAATAGGAGATAAAATATTTAAAACTACACTTGATGATGTTGAATACGCTACTATTTGGTATGAAGAGATTTGGAAAAGTTTTCATGATGATATGAAAGAGATATATAAGGCAGGGGTTGTCTTTACAGAGCTTTTTATGAATGCATATGAACATGGAAATTTAGGAATTTCCGCTACGTTAAAACATAAATATCTTGAAGAAGATATTTATTTTCAAAAACTTGTCGAGTTACAAGATAGTTGTGAAAAAAAGATTTTTGTATCAGTTTATAAGCTTAAAGAATTTGAGAATGAGTATGTCATTACAAAAATTTGTGATGAAGGTGAAGGTTTTGATACACAAATGTTGAGTCGAATATTTAGAAATTCTAAAAAGTTTAATGGACGTGGTGTTTTTGTCTCACGCAAGAACTCAATGGGTATATATTACAACTCACAAGGCAATTGTGTGCTCTTTTTAAATAAAATTTGAAAATTTAATAGATTGTTTAACAATTAAGCTATATAATCTCCTTATATAGCAAATAAGGAAAGAAAATGGCGGAAAAATCGTTCGAAGAAGAATCATTAGAATATCATATAGCACAAAGTGAGTTTGATACAAACGGAAAGACGGGGACACTTTTAACAAAGCCGTGTAATACAGAAAAAGAGCTTGCAATGGCATATAGTCCAGGTGTTGCGTACCCATGTTTAGAGATTGAAAAAGATGTTGAAAAAGCGTATGAATACACAAATAAGGGTAATCTTGTTGCTGTTGTAAGTGATGGTACAGCAGTTCTTGGTCTTGGCGATATAGGGCATTTAGCCGGTAAGCCTGTTATGGAAGGCAAAGGTGTTTTATTTAAAACTTTTGCAAATGTAGATGCTGTTGATATTGAGTTAAATACAAAAGACACGGAAGAAATTATCAAGATTGTGGCAGCGATGGCTGATAGTTTTGGTGGAGTAAATCTTGAAGATATTTCAGCTCCAAGATGTTTTGAGATTGAAGATCGTTTAAAAGAGATCTGTAATGTTCCTGTTTTTCATGATGATCAACATGGTACAGCAGTAATTACAACTGCAGGGCTTATTAATGTAATAGAGATGAGCGGTAAAAAAGCCGAAGATCTTAAAGTCGTTGTTATTGGTGCTGGTGCATCAGGAATTGCTTGTGCGTCAATGTATAAAAAACTTGGTGTTAAAAACATTACTATGCTTGACTCTAAAGGTGTTATTCACAGTGGTAGAGATGATCTTAATAAATACAAGCAGATGTTTGCATTTGAAACATCGGATAGAACTTTGGAAGATGCTATGAAAGGTGCTGATATGGTTCTTGGCTTGTCTGGTCCAGACCTGATTTCACCTGAAATGGTAAAAACAATGTCAGATACAAGTCCAATTATTTTTGCTTGTGCAAATCCAAATCCTGAGATTAAGCCACCACTTGCAAAAGAGGCTCGTCCTGATCTTATCATTGGTACTGGTAGAAGTGATTATGCAAATCAGGTAAACAATGTTCTTGGTTTCCCACAAATTTTCCGTGGTGCCTTAGATGTAAGAGCTACAAAAATTACTGAAAATATGAAAATGGCTGCATCACGTGCGCTTGCTTCACTTGCGAAAGAAGAAGTTCCTGCTCATGTTAAAGCTGCACATGGTCGTGGCGATGATATGACTTTTGGTCCTGAATATATTATTCCTTCACCATTTGACAGACGTGTTCTTGTCTATGTTGCTTCTGCTGTTGCACAGGCGGCTATTGAAGATGGTGTTGCTCGTGTGAAAGATTTTGATATGGATGCATATAAAGAAAAACTACAACGTTTAGCTGACCATTTAGATGGTAAGATCTAAGTTCTCTTAGATCTTCTTGGCCTCATTATAAAACTTCCTGAGGCCAAGTTTTGCTTTTGCATCTAATCTATAAGAGATAAGTTCAAGATAATTGAGAATATTTTTTTGGCTTATCTCTGTTTTTTTTGCTGCTTTATCTAAAAGATAGGCAGGAATTTTTTGCTTCTTTTTTAAAAAAAATCTCTCAATTTTTTTATATCTTTTTTTATCTTTGTGATAGCACAAGAGTGCAAAAACAAAAGGTAGTTTCATTTTTTTATTCCAAAGTTGTGCCAAATCTATATAATCACTGTTTTTGAGATAGTAGTGAAGTGCTTTATCCCCTATAAGTACTTCACCCTTTTGTTTTAATACTTTTGCTAGAACATTCGAAGATGCAGATTCTTTATCTTTTTTATCTTTGCGTGAGGGAACGACCAATACACTCTGTACCTCTTTTTTGGCGATAATACCAAGATGAACATGTTTATATTTTTTTGCAGCAATACTGGAAATGAAAGCTGCATCGACACGTCTATTTATAAATTCTTTATTTATTTTTGCTGGAACATTTTTTTTATGATTCATAATCGCTGATAGTTGTGTACTACGATTAAAACGTTTCATAAAAATATGAAAAGGGAGGAGGTTTATGTATTCTATTTTTCCAAAAATCATGCCAAATTATAGCGCACTTAACTTATCTTAGATATAATTTGAGCAATAATACACAAGGTAGTACAGATGGTAAGAGTAGAATTCTTAGGACCGATACAAAAAGATGCCCTTGAGCTAAATATAACGAACTTAAATGAATTAGCAGAGATTTTACAAAAAGATAAAGAACTTTCTGAGTGGTTACAAAACTCGGCAGTGGCCGTAAATGATACAATTGTTTCTTCTTTGGATATAACACTTCATGATGGGGATAAAGTTTCACTTCTTCCACCTGTTTGTGGAGGTTGATGGATGTTAAGTCTATATGATGGTGCTTTGGATGTGCCAAAGATTTTAAAAGAGTGGTATGAATCAGAATCTCATAGTAATTATGGGGCCTATATTCCATTTGTAGGAACTGTACGCAGTGAAGATGGTATTGATGGACTTAGTTTTGATATTTATGAACCGATTTTAGAGTCTTGGTATGATGTATGGCAGAAAAAGGCACAGCAAAGGGGTGCAATTATTAAAATGGCACACTCACGCGGTGATGTAATGTTACATGAATCTTCTTATATTGCAGCAGTTTTTTCTCCAAAGCGTCGAGTTGCACTAGAGTTCATTGATGAGTTTGTAGAAGATTTTAAAGCGAGTGCACCAATATGGAAGTATGACTTGATAGATAACAAACGTGTTTATGCACAGGATCGTTCAACAGCGATCAAAGGTAGTGGTATATTAGGAGTAAAGAAATGAGTATAACCGGAGTGGATTTTATTTCATATGAAACAAGTCAGAATATGTTGGATTTACTGCAGGTAAATAATCATCGTTATGAAAAAGTACCACTTAGCAATGCTGTTGGACGTGTTCTTGCAGAAGATATAGTTGCTAAGTATAATGATCCTCAATTCCCTACAGCTTCAATGGATGGGTATGCAGTTCGTCATCAGGATTTACAAAAAGGTGAACTTGTTGTACTTGGAGATAACCCAGCTGGCCACGATGAAAGACGTGTTCTATCTGAAGGGGAATCAATAAAGACATTTACTGGATCAATGATGCCAGAGGGAAGTGATACACTTATTCAGATTGAGAACGTAACATCCTCTGATGGAAAAATCATTATTAATGAAATGGTAGAAAAAGCTAATGCTGTTCGTCCTATTGGCGAAGGCTACAAAGCTGGTGAAGTGCTTATTGAACAAGGAGTGAAGATAGGTTTTGCTGAGATAGGTGTCATGGCAGGACTCAATCATGTAATGGTTAAAGTTGCACTACGTCCTCGTGTTGCTGTTATAGCAACAGGAAGTGAAATACTTGACTTGGGTGAAAATTCTGATAACCCTGCACAAATTCGAAGTTCAAATAATTATACACTAGCAGCACTTTTTGAACAGGCAGGTGCAGAGGTGATTCAGTTGGGGACTGCTCCTGATGATAGAGATGCGATTATGAAAACATTTGAAAATGCACTTGAATCAGCAGATTTACTTATTAGTACAGGTGGTGTAAGTGTCGGTGATTATGATTTTGTTAAAGATATTGTTCCTAGACTTGGTGCTGAAGTAGTTTATAAAGGTGTTGGTATCAAACCTGGACGCCACATATTGGTTGCGCAGCGTGGACATAAATTTATTTTGGCTCTTCCTGGTTTTGCTTACTCTTCTACCGTTACAGCAATCTTATATGCTTTACCATTAATTGCAAAAATGCAACAAAAAGAGAAACCTTATAAAATGGTAGCAGCAAAGTTGCAGGAGGACTTTAAAAAGAGAAGTCGTTTTACAGAATTTACAGCATGTAATGTTATTGTAGAAGATGGTGAATATTTTATTAACTTTAAAGATAAAAAAGTAGGAAGTTCAGCAATTTTAGTAAATATGTTGCATAATTCTGGTTTGATGATCGCTGGAGAAGATGATAAATTCTTAGAAAAAGGAACATATGTTTCTGTTATATTATTGGATGAATTTTAATGAAAGCACTAACTATAAACCCACAAACAAAAGAGATATCTGAAATAGATATTGAAATGAAAGCAAATACTATTTATACTTTTTTTAGCTCAATTCTTATAGATGAATTAGAGTCCCTTAATGAGCATATTATTTACACTGATTCAAATGCTTTAAGTGAAAAGAAAAGGCCATTTTTTTTAGGTGAACAACTTATTATTGGGGATGCTTTAATCCTTGGAAGGTTTGATTTTGATGATATAGATGTTAAAATTCCAAAAGAAGAGCTCTCAACATTAATCAATTATGAACTTAATGAATTCTATCAAAAGATTTTAACATTGCTTTGTACTACAGATATTAATCTTTATAGAACTTTTGAAGTTGAAAAAAATGGTGAGAAAATAGCACTTAATACGGAATGGGTATTATATACTTTTAATATCGCGGATGAAAGAACAAAAGAGTATTTTATCAATGAAATGCAAAAGGTTCTTCAAAAAGGTGAAGAGATAGAAGCTTATATGCAGAAAATGGCACAACTTGCTATGAATGTAGCGGGATAAGATAGTTCAAAATCAAAATAGAGTAGCTTGGAGCGCTTTTATCTTATAAGATTTTCTATGAATTGGGGAGTAACCATATTTTTTGAGCATTTCAATGTGCAGTTTTGTTCCATATCCTTTATGTTTTTCGAGCTGATACTCGGGATACTCTTTGGCAAGCTCTAAGATATCTCTGTCATGTGTAACCTTTGCCAAGATGGAAGCGGCACTTACTTCTGGAATCTTTCCATCAGCTTTTATCATCGTCTGAAGATTTTTCACACCGAAGTTACTGTTACCGTCAAAAAGGTACTTATCTGCTTGCAAGTTTTCTAATATCTCACGCAGACCCTCACGCAAGCATTGAGAGATGCCTTTGTTGTCAATATCTTGTGCCGAGAATTTTACTATATGATAGAGTGCAGAGGAGGCAACTATCTTCTCATAAAGTGCTTCTCTTCTTTTCTCGCTCAGTTTTTTAGAGTCGTTAAGTCCCTCTATATTCTCACGCAAGATGCATCCGGCCATAACCAGATCCCCCGCAATAGGTCCGCGACCCGCTTCATCAATGCCACACAGTATATGCATCTAATCTCCTAAGGCCCAAATATCAAAGGGTATTATAGCAACGTTTGAGAGTGGATGTGAAATGGTTCCCTCTTTATTCATTGTAATTACGGTAATTTTTTGTATTCCATAGCTAAATATAAAAGCCTCGATAGATTCAAGCTTCTTAAAAAGACGTCGCTCATCTGCAAAGGGTTTACACAGAATGATCTCATCACTTTGAGGGAGGTAAAAGTCTATACCGTCTTCATAGTAACACTCGGTATCAGATTTTAAAAGTTCCAAGTAGACCATATTCTCAAAGAGACGGCCAAAGTTCTTCTCAATACTTAGTGCAGATTTAATGGAAGTATCACATAGATACACTTTTTTTGTCGCCCTTGCATGCCCATACTTTTCTAAGAGATGGATGTAGTTCATCTCACGCAGGGCCTCAAAAGATTTGTAGAGCTTGTCTTTAGATATCTTGCGTGAGAGCTTGAGTCTTTCATAGATGGTAAAAGCAGAGAGCTTCTGAGACATAAACTTTGAACAGAGCTTGATGATGTCAAACTCTATGTCATCCAAAGTAAAACGAAGCATATTTTGCAGATAGAGCACACGTTCATCCACACTTACCTTATGCATATGTGGAAAGCCTCCAAGCTGAAAGAAGTGGTTGAGTGCTGATGAGTCGTACTTGTGCTCATAGGCTAGGAACTCTTCATAGTCAAGTGGATAGAGTTGCAGGGTATCTAAGTAAGGAAGTTTATAATGAATCTGTGAACTTATCAGCAGCTGCGTGACATTTGGAAATTTGAATTCAGGTCGGTAGTTATCCAGTGCCAGAATATCAATGCGGTTTTTATTGCAAAAGGATGGAAGCAAGGTATTGAGCTCATCTATATCTATACGGATGTCACTACAGTTTATATAGAGGTAGGAGTTTTTTTTCAATGAAAGCAGATAACTCTTTATAAGTTTGGTTTTTCCGCTTTGTGAAACGCCGTTTATCTGATACGATCTTTCATCTATATATGCTTTTCGCTGATGATATTTTTCAATTTGCAGGTCCGTTTTATAAAATTCTTCGAGTAAAATTTCCATTTTTATCCATTTTTTTAACTATCTAATTATAACATTTCCTTTTTAAAAGGAAATAAATTTTAAAGAATTTTCATTTTTGCCCCCTAAATCCTTGAAGTTTACTCCTAGTTTGAGTATAATTCCGCTCCCTTAAAATAGTTGGGCTAGGATCCAACGAGTTCTTTAGAAGGAAAATTATGGAAAAAATTCGTTTAAAATTGAAAGCTTACGATCATCGTGTA
>Ga0256828_1001610_pt1 | contig 13923 bp, 13 predicted proteins | sample CV88metaG_FD_185993 | JGI IMG/M metagenome (GOLD analysis project Ga0256828, IMG submission 185993) | Hydrothermal vent microbial communities from East Pacific Rise, Pacific Ocean - CV88 | ecosystem: Environmental > Aquatic > Marine > Hydrothermal vents | place: Pacific Ocean: East Pacific Rise... | reverse complement strand
GTTGAAGAGATGGTAGAGCAGATCAAAGCACTGCTTGAAGTGCTTCCTGCAAAACAACTCTGGATCAACCCGGACTGTGGACTCAAAACCAGGAGATGGGCAGAAGTAAAACCCAGTCTTGAAAATATGGTCAAAGCTGTGAAGGCAGTAAGAGCTTCTCTTTAAAGATAAAAGATAGGAGAATTCTTCTCCTATCAATAAAATTGATTAAAAACATAAATATTAATCACAATCTCTCCACAAAATTCTTCTATGATGCCAACAGAACAACCCAAAAGTGTTGTTACTATTTAAAAAAAAAGGATCATAAATGAAGAAAACAATTTTATTTATCTCTCTAGGTTTAACAACGATACTTTCTGCAAATGCTTTTGATACAAAAAATATTGAGACACAACATCCTCAAGTCAAAAAACATTTACAACAAAAGATGCAACAAAAGCATCTCAAGGCAGTAAAAAAACAACAAATAAAAAAAATGGATCGACAATTTGCCCATAAAAAAGCAATGAAAAGAACATTTCGTACTGCTGAAGAGTTTAAACGGATGAAAGGACATCACGCAAAAAGAATGCAGTATGCACCTCATAAAAGATCAGCAAATCGTTTTCATGAATATAGAAAGCATAAAAATATCAAAGCATTAAAAAGATCATCCCGTTATGCAGGATATAACGACGACTATTATTACGATGATTATGGAAGAGACGACTACAGAGATCATTACAGATATCAAGATCATGGAGCACGAGGATACAGACATACACGTAACAGTTGGTATTTGGCCTATAGATATGAAAGAGCATCATTTTATGACAGACACGGATACTATTATGGTTACTTCAACCGTAGAGGATATATGTTCGAGGGTGAATTCTACAGATATGACAGATACTACACTTACCGTGACAGAGTAAGAGGTAAAGGCCTTTTTGAACACAGATTCTACAGACCGGTAATGGATTATTACTATGCCGGTAATGACTACTATGGAAGTTTTGGCGGATTTGAATTCTTTTTTAGACGCTAATAAGCTATAATGACGCTATGAAATTAGCCAGTATAGATGTAGGACTCAAACGTATCGGTGTTGCTATCTGCCTTGACGGCAGCATCGTTCTTCCCCAAAATGCCATTCTTCGCAAAAACCGTAACCAGGCAGCAAGAGATATCAACAATTTTTTAAAAGAGTGGGAGATAGAAAAACTCATTGTAGGACTTCCCAAAGGCGGTTCAAGCCAAGAGGAGATGGAGAGACGTATCAAACATTTTGTCTCCTTGCTTGAGCTTACTATCCCTGTAGCCTATCAGGATGAACAGGGTTCAAGCTTTGAAGCCAAAGAACTGACAAGAGGAGACTTTAAACATAAAAGAGACGGACGGCTGGACTCTGTAGCTGCAAAGATCATCTTGGAGCGCTACCTACAACTTTAAAATCATTTTCTTTTAAACTTTTTATACATCAACCAGATCATCGGTCCATATCTGACAAGTAAGTTCAATACCTTTTTCATCTATAGTCTCTCTTTTAGTTTTTGAATTCTATGATAAGCTTTCTCTATCTGTTTTTGGCTCACAGCACCATTTTTTACTAAAGAAGTGATCGTAGTAACCAATTTTTTGCTACTTACTATTTTACGAGGATCAAGCTGATTTCCAAAAAGCAATATATCATCTCCTGCATTGATCGCTAAATTCAATGTCTTTTTTAAACCGTATTTTTTACTGATCGCACCCATTTGAAGATCATCAGTAATGACCACACCGTTAAATCCAAGCTTTTTACGTAACAGTCCATTCACTGTTTTTTTTGAAAGTGTTGCAGGGTATTTTGTATCTAACTTTTTATTGAATACATGTGCTACCATTACGGTATCTGCTTTTTTATTGAGCAGTCTGTAAGGTTCCATCTCAACTTTGTTCCAAAGGTTGGTTACATCTACGAATCCTTTATGGGTATCACCAACAGAAGAACCATGTCCCGGAAAATGTTTTAAAGCGGTCAATACACCATAATAATGCATTGCATCTATGAATGTACTGGCATATTTAGCCACTGTTTTAGGCTCTTTTCCAAAAGAGCGTCCCAGTCCGTGGATCACATGGTTTTTCATATTAATATCCAGATCCACTACAGGAGCCAGATCATAGTTGATCCCTACTCCTTTAAGCTCTTTACTCATATTTACATAGGTTGACTTGATCTGTGACTGATCCATTTTTACGACATCTGAAGCTTTGGGAAATTTACCGTAGAAACCGTATTTTCTTTTGAGTCTCTGAACTTTCCCTCCTTCCTGGTCTACAGCGATCAACAATTTACCGTCATAACTGCATTTCTGTAACTGGGAAGTCAATTTTTTTAACTGTTTTTTATCGGCTATATTTTTGGGCTCATTTTTATTCACAGGATTGTAGTCAAACAGTATCACACTTCCGATATGGTACTTTTTGATATCTTTACATATCTGACTCTCTGGTGTTGCTGTGGTACCATGAAAACCGACCATAAGCATCTGCCCTATCTTTTGCTCCAAAGAAACTTCTGCCAAAAGAGGCAAACTCAACAACCCCATAAACATAAAAAAAATTTTAAACATTATTATCCCTAACTTTTAACTTTTAACTTTTAACTTTTAACTTTTAACTTTTAATTCTACCATTCTCTTATTAGTGTACGGTTAACCTAGATTCATTATAATCTTCACATAAGAGCATCTAAAGGTTGCCATTTAAATCCCCCTAGATTTATAAACCGGTCTCCCTTTTTAATAGAATTTTTTCCTCCTCCTTTTAAACTTCTAGATGCTCTTTTATCATAAATTCATACTTATTTACTTATTTTAGTTATTATCTTTTGTTAAATTACACGATTTTTACATGATCATTAATGTATAATCACTATAATAAATTAAAAAAGGTATACAATGAAAAAATTAATCACACTTGTATTTTTACTGTTTAGTTATCTCCATGCCCAAAATGCTCAGACACAATTACCGGTCATGTCCCTTACTGACATAAAAGGCGTTACCCATCAAGTGACAGGGACAGATGAGGGGTTAAAGATTAAAGGATTGGAAGGGAAAATTGTCTTTCTGGAATTCTTTGGTCACAGATGCCCGCCTTGTTTGGCTTCTATCCCCCATCTTATTAATCTCCAAAAAAAATACAAAGATAAACTGGCAGTAATGGCAGTTGAAGTACAAGGGCTTAATAATGTGCAACTTGCAGAATTTGCCAAAGAAAAAGGGATGAACTACATAGTAGTTGCTGATGAAAAAGCAGGGAACTTTGTAAACTATATTTCTCAACGTGCGCAATGGAGGGGAAGTATTCCTTTTCTTGTGGCTTTAGATACAACAGGAAACGTACAATTCGTTCAGGCAGGAATGCTTCCTGAGTCATCACTTGAAGAACTTATCAAACAGCTTTCTGCTAAAGCACCTGTAAAATAATTTAATTTAACCTCACGATACCGTTGTGTATTGTGACGGTTCCCTCTAATTCTGCTTCATATACTCTCTCTCCAAATTTCTCTACAGTTTCATCCAGTGTCGGTGATGTTTGACAAAAATAGAAAAATTCATCCTTTATCACATCATTTTGTACCGCTTGCCCAAAACGTGAAACGAATGCTTCTACATCCTGTATGACCTTTGCTTTCCCTTCGGCAAGCAGACGATTGGTTCCTAAACTCTCATCAAGACGATGAGGAAGTACCCATACTTCTTTACCCATCCTCAAAGCATATTCTACTGAACGCATAGAACCACTGTTCAAGTCTGCCTCTGTGACAATAAGCAGTTCACCCAGTGCCACTACCAACTCATTGCGTACCACAAAACTCCAACCTATCGCTCTGAAACCGTCATTGAACTGACTGAGCATTAAACCTTTTTGTTCTATTTTCTCTATGAGCGGAGCATTAAGTACAGGATAGCGTATATCCAATCCGTTTGCCACTACCGCGATCGTATTCTCTTCTCCTGCACCTTCATGGGCAATGGCATCTACACCCATTGCTGCACCGCTTACCACACACACGCCTCTACTTGCCAATGCTTTGGCTAAGCCATATGTGAACTGCTGTGTATATAAAGAGGGTCGTCTTGTGCCTACCATGGAAACCTTAGGTCGTTTAAGCAGTTCTAAATTACCTTTATAAAAAAGCTCTGCCGGATATTTTTTCATACTATCCAATGCTGAAATATACTCTGTGATATTTTGGCTCATTACACTACCTTAAATATTTTAAATAATGGTAGCAAAGAAAAAAAAGAAAAGTTAAAAATATGTCAAATTGTAATACTTTTCAAGCATTACAATAACAATCCCCAAATAAAATAGGCAAGCAGAGAAAGAATGATCACCCCGATAAAATTCAACTTCAAACCAATATTTGCCATCTCTTTGATACTAATAACACGTGAACTCATCACAATAGCATTTGGAGGAGTGGCAATAGGCAGCATAAAGGCATAACTTGCTGCAACCGTTGCAACCATGAGGAGCATCGTACCTTCATTCTGAGGCATATTTTTTGCAAATTCATAAAAGATCGGTATGGCTATAGAGGTAAGTGCTGTATTACTGGTCACTTCTGTGGAGAAGGTCACGAAGAGTGCTACAGTAACGAACATCCAAAAAAGAGGAAGCGAAGAGATAAAACTTAACTTCCCAGCTATATCTGCTGCCAACCCTGTAGAGGAGAATGCTGCTGCAATACTGAACCCTGCTCCGAACAAAAAGATGATCTCATAAGGCATTGTTCGTGTATCTTCCCACTCCAAAAATCCGATCTTCGGGACAAACATCAAAAGACCAAAACCCAGTAAAACCAATTTTTCATTGAGAGAAACACCAAAAAGTTGCTTTAGAAAAGTATTACCTAACAACACAAGAGCAAGAATAACCACTATACCATAGAGTCTTCTTTGTGTTTTGCTAAGCTCTGGAACGGCATGACTTACATCTTCAACACTCTCATTTTCTACCCCCAAAGAGAGTAACCAGGGCATAACAAAAAGCATTAACGCAACTACCGGAAGCATAAGCATCATCCATTCACCAAAAGCTAAAACCGGAAGATCATGATCTTCAAGAAAACCCATTAATATGAGGTTAGGCGGTGTACCGATAGGTGTAAGTATCCCTCCTATACTTGCACCGTAAGCTGTGGCTAAAAGAAAACGTACCTTGAGTTTTTTATTTTCACTCAAAAAGAGTGCGATAGGCATTAACATGAGTGTGATCGTTGTGTTGGAAAGTACCGAACTAAGCAGTGCGGAAGTAACAGCCAATGCATAGATGATACCTTTAGGTGTTTTAGGGAAAAAACTCAACAGTTTGGCTGAAAAATATTTATGCAACCCTGTTTTCTCTATGGCAATAGCCAACATGAATCCACCGATGAACAGGAAAATGATCGATTTTGAGTAATTGGCAGTAACTGCATTGGTATCGAGTATGCCAAAGATGGGGAAAAGAATAATAGGCAGGATGGAAACTGCTCCTAAAGGCAGAGCTTCATTTGTCCATAGCGTCACCAAAAAAGCAACAAGACCGATGAGAATGGCATGTTGAGAAGTAAATCCAAGCAGTGCAAACGCAAAAAACACTATTCCTATAATAAATGCTGTGAACATCCCTTTCATTTTTTACCTTTTTGCATATATCTCATCTATATAGACTAACTCTACATCTTTTAATATCTGCTTAGAAGAGGCTAACGCCTGCATGGTTATTTTATGCGGATGCCCTATGGCTACAGCATAGCCATTCTTTTTTGCTTTCTGTACTGCCTGTTCAAGTTGCCTGTGTATATAGGGAACTGTCTGTGTATTGTCTATAAAAATATCTCTTCTGACATAAGCATCACCAAGTTCATGGGTGATTTTACGTACTTTTGAAGAGGCTGCAGTAAAACTGTCTACAAAGGTAAATCCCTCCAACTTCAATGCAATATAAAGTTTTTTCATCGCCTTGTAGTTTGAAGTAAATACAGAGCCTGTATGATTATTGATATATTTTGCTTTTGGAAAAAGTCGACGTATCTCCATCACACGGTCTGCTATGCGTTCATCCGAAAAAGAGGTCATCAGTGTCTTGGTCTGCTTATTGAACTGACTGCTGCCTGACTCCATAGGCAAATGGATCATATAATGTTTTAGATTTCTAGCCAATAGATTACTATGTTTTGCCAACTGATAAGGAGGAAAAATGGAAGGAGTGATCTTCATCCCTAAATTCTGAATTGCCTGGAGTTGTGCTTTTGTATGCACGTCATCTACAATGATCACTAACTTAGGCTTCTTGCCGCGATAAGCCAATACAGTCTTCTCTTTCACTTCACTCTTCTGTATTTTTTTCTCTATACCTCTCTCTTTTAAAGGTGCCTGTTCAAAATTTTTCTTTTGGGATACCAAAACTTTCTCTTGCTTCCCTGTTTTAGTTTTATTTACAAGTTTCTTAGCTTGATGTGGTTTTTTTGTTTTTATCTTGGAGAGATCATTTAAAAGCTCTTTGGTAATGTAATGCTCTTTTACCTCTTTAGCATAAGTACGTTTTGGTACATCTTTCTTCCCTAAAAAATACCCAAAAGCAATCAAAGAAACCATTATCAAAGAACCTATGATAATAAAAATATTTCTCTTGGTATGTGAAATTTTTTTAGATTTTTTCCGTGTTCTTTTTGAGGAGGCTCTTTTTGCTGGTCTCTTTTTCGCAGATGAAGTTTTATTAGGTTTCTTTGATTGAGGTGCCATATATTCCGCTAGTTTTAAATTTTAAATATTATAGCAGAGTATCGCTTCGCGAAGTGAATAGTGAATAGTGAATAGTGAATAGTGAATAGTGAATAGTGAATAGTGAATAGTGAATAGTGAATTTTAAAACAGTAAAAAGAGAAAGTCAAGTTTTGTTAGCTTTAATCAGCTAAGAAAGCTAAAGTTTTTGTTGAGTTGTATTTAGATTTATGAGTTTGGGTAAAAGAATCCAATAAACTAACTAAAGATTTTTAGTTAGTTTGCTGTAGATTTGAATGTTTGGGTAAAGGAGGCTACATCTCGTAGCTGACTGCACCCATCATTCAAAGATGCAGGGAAATAACTAAAAAGATTAGTTAGTTTCTTGATTAACGATTTTGTTGGCACTAATCCATGGCATCATTTCACGTAATTTATTACCCGTTTTTGTAATAAGTTTTTCTTTATCGTTTGCTCTTTCAGCATTCATTCTTGGGTATCCTGCTTGACCTTCCAAGATAAAGTCTTTGGCAAATCTACCATCTTGGATCTCTGTTAAGATGTCTCTCATCGCTTGTTTTGACTCAGCATTGATTACTCTTTTACCAGAAACATAGTCTCCGTACTCAGCTGTGTTAGAGATAGAGTATCTCATGTCAGCAATCCCACCTTCGAACATAAGATCAACGATGAGTTTTAGCTCATGAAGACATTCGAAATATGCAAGTTCCGGTGCGTAACCTGCTTCTGTAAGTGTTTCAAAACCAGCTTGTACTAGAGACGCTGCTCCACCACAAAGTACTGCCTGCTCACCAAAAAGGTCAGTTTCAGTCTCATCTTTGAATGTTGTTTCGATGATCGCTGTTCTGCCGCCACCGATAGCTGAAGCATAAGAAAGTGCAAGTTCTTTCGTCGTACCGCTTGGATTTTGACCAACAGCAATAAGATCCGGGATACCACCGCCTCTTACAAACTCGGAACGTACTGTATGCCCCGGTGCTTTTGGAGCAACCATCATGACATTGATGTCTTTTCTCGGGTGGATTCTTCCGTAATGAATGTTAAACCCGTGACCAAATGCGATAGTCGCACCCTCTTGAAGGTTTGGTTCAATTTCATTTTCATAAATCTCTTTTTGGTTCTCATCCGGAAGAAGGATCATGATCACATCAGCTTTTGCAGATGCTTCAGCTACTGTAAGTGTTTCAAAACCTTTTGCTTCAGCTTTAGCCCAAGACGAACCGTCTTTTCTAAGACCGATAACTACTTCCACACCGGAATCTCTGAGATTCTCTGCATGTGCGTGTCCTTGTGAACCGAAACCGATCATTGCTACTGTTTTAGATTTAATGATGTTAAGATCACAATCTTTGTCATAATATACATTTAAAGTTGACATGTATTATCCTTGCGTATTTATAAATTTTCGCGATTATACCTAAATAATACTTATTTATTTCACTTTTTACCCTATTAACCTTTTATGCTATAATAGTTTTAGTTTAATTTAAGGAGACTGGATTGATTGAATTTTTAAACCAAACTGTTTTATGGTGGCACTGGGTTGTATTGGGTATTATTTTGCTGATCCTGGAGATGAGCAGTGGAACATTTATCATGCTTGGGCTTGGTGTTGCTGCTATTTTTGTAGGATTACTCGACTCTGTTATGAGTACCTCTTTCACCACCGAACTAAGCATTTGGATGATACTCTCCATCCTCTCTATTGCTGCATGGTTCAAATGGGTCAAAGATCCTGCTGTTTCACATACCGGACAGTCTAACTATACACTTGACACACTGGGAACAGTAACGGAAGAAATATATCCTCATGACAGAGGAAAGGTCATCTTTGATACACCTGTACTTGGTAATACTGTTTGGCATGCGACTGCCAAAGAGAATATAGACAAAGATTCACGGGTAAAGATCATTGAAGTCAACGGTCAACTCATAGAAGTTCAAAAAGTTTAAAGGATACATAAATGGAAGCACTTAATATTGTTGTAATACTGGTCATTGCTGTTGTCGTAACTCTCTATAAAGGGATCAATATTGTCCCTCAGGGTGAAGAGTGGGTAGTAGAAAGACTGGGGAAATTCTCCCGAACACTTAAACCCGGACTCAACCTCATTGTACCCTACATCGAAGCTGTACGTCAAAAGATATCAACACGGGATATTATCCTGGATATTCCCCAACAGGAAGTTATTACCAAAGATAATGCCGTCATTTTAACCAATGCCGTAACTTTCATCCGTGTAACCAAACCTGAAAATGCACTTTATGGTGTTGAGAATTTCAAACTTGCTATTCAGCAACTGGTCATGACAACTTTACGTTCTATTTTAGGGGAAATGTCACTTGATGAGGCATTAAGCAACCGTGACCACATCAAAGCAAAACTTAAAGATCAGATCATAGATGATGTAGCAGACTGGGGTGTAACAGTCAAGTCTGTAGAGATACAAGACATCAATCCGAGTCAATCCATGCAAAAAGCTATGGAGCAACAGGCTGCAGCAGAGCGGGAAAGAAGAGCCGTTGAGACTATGGCAGAAGGTAACAAGAATGCCGCTATCTTAGAGGCCGACGGTAAACTCGAAGCTGCCAAAAGAGAAGCACAGGCACAAGTTGCTCTGGCTAATGCTTCAGGAGAAGCCATCAACATCATTACCCAGAACATTCAGGACAAAGAATTACCGGCTATGTTCCTGCTGGGTGACAGATATATCAATTCTTTAGAACAGATATCAAAAAGTGAAAACTCTAAGTTTGTCATCTATCCTGCAGATCTGCAAGGGGCTATTAAAGGAATGTTGGGGAATGTCTTTAAAAAGTAGTTATTTTTCAATGAAAGGGGAGACCCCCCTCTTTCATTAAAATTTATAGATCATACCTACTGTGATCGCATCGGAATCCACATCTGAAGGAGAAGTAATAAAGGTAGTTGTCTCTACATCATTTGCAATATTAAGATAATCAACAAAAATAGAGACATTATCCATAACTTCATAACTCGCTCCAATACCCCATTGGAAGCTTGTCTCATCTACATTTACTGCCCATCCGTCAATTCCGTCTGCATCAAAACCACCATAACCTAACAGTGCATAGATTTTAAAATCTTCATATATCGGATACTGGGGCTTCACATAAATACCCCATGAACTTCTCTCCAGAATGTCTTCTTCCGTTATCGAGACCATATAACGACCTTCCACTGCTATATATTGGTTGAAATCATATCCTGCAAGCAGTGTAATGTCCCCTGTTCTGTCCTGCCCGTCTTTTTCACTGAAAAAATCCAAACTCGATTCACGTGTACTCACAGCACTTAGTCCGAGACCTACATAAAATCCGCTTTCACTCACGGATTCATTTACAACAGGTACTGTTACTTCCGGTTCTACCGGTGCGATATCTCCACCTGCAAAACTTACATTGCTTATTGCTATCATTGCCAATACTGAAAGTGTTATTCTTTTCATACGCTTCTCCTTGTTTATTCATTTACTAGCCTATAGTTATAGCATACTCTTTAATATCTTAAAAATATAAGTTTTATTTTGCAAAATGCTGGTAATCTTTGTAGGGACTGAAGTCCCCTCCCCATTTCCAGCCGTATTTTTCAAATATTTTTACTGCTTTATCCTTCTTTAGCAACATTGCTTTATCTGCAAAAGAACTATTTTTATGTGTTCGTTTTTTATATTTGTATGATTCCGTATGAACAATACGTCCTTTTCGATTTACAAAAGGATTTTCAAGAGGATTGATATCTATCGCTTTACCGTAAGCATGTTTAGACCATTTTTTTTTGCCTGTAGAGACATTACGGCAATTAAATGCAGAAGTATTATCTGCTTCTATACTTCTATAGTCACTGCCTCTAAAATCACTCACTAGACGCATCTGTCGAATAGGATATCCTATCTCATAGAGTTCACGGAATATCTCTACCACTTCAACAGCTACATCTTTATGTACAATGATCTCTCCCATTCTCTCAGATCGGTAAAAATTTTTGTGTTTTAAACGTATATACCGCAGATCATCTGTATTGACAGGACAGTTCTTACGCCATGTTTTTCCTTCAACCATACGCTGCTTCGTGTACTTGTTGATCGGTTTTATCGTTGCACTGTATTTTGCATAAAGCATACTGAAACAGAACAAAGGTGCCATTAAAATAATTTTTTTCATAATGATCTCTTTTTATGATTTACACTATTATACCATTTCAACTGTGTCATAATTGTTTAATTAATGAGAGATAGGGGTCATCCACATAGACTTTCTGAACTAAACAAATATTTACCCTCTATTTACCTTCATTCAGTAGTATAAATAGTATATAAAACATACTTTTTTTTGAAGGAAACAGATGGAACAACTCAAAACCTATGCTCTTATGACCGGGCTTACATTACTGTTTATCTGGTTTGGCGGGATGATCGCCGGGCAGACAGGGATGGTCATTGCATTCATTGCTGCAGCAGGAATGAACTTTTATGCCTACTACTACAGTGACCAACAGGTACTCAAACATTACCATGCCATTCCTGTAGACAGAGATTCTGCTTCAGGACTCTACCAGATCGTAGAAAGGTTGACGCAACGTGCCGATCTGCCTATGCCGGCACTCTATATCATCCCGGAAGAACAACCTAATGCTTTTGCAACAGGACGTGACTATGAACATGCAGCTGTAGCTGTTACAGAGGGTCTGCTCAAGCTTCTTACAGAACAAGAGGTTGAAGCGGTCATTGCCCATGAACTCAGCCATATCAAACACTATGACATGCTGATAGGAACTGTAGCGGCAACCATTGCAGGAGCCATTGCCATGCTTGCAAATTTCGGTATGTTCTTTGGAGGAGGTGACAGAGAAAGAGGCGGAAACCCTATAGTCATGCTGGCACTCATGATCATCATGCCAATGGCTGCGAGTATCATACAGATGACAGTCAGCCGTAACCGTGAATTCATGGCAGATGAAGGTGCAGCCCGTATGACAGGACACCCGGAGTGGCTACAGAGCGGTTTGGCAAAACTTGACAGCTATGCAAGAGGAACTATGATGCATGATGCAGACCCTCAAACCGCACACATGTTCATCATCAATCCTTTTACAGGGAAAGATGTATCTTTAAGACAACTCTTCTCTACCCACCCGAGTACCCAAGCAAGAATTGAGAGATTAGAAGAGCTGAAACGATTATAAGCTATAATCTTTTTATGAATCAATTATCTGCTATCTACCTACTATCTAAAAAAACTTCTTTGGGAAGTTTTTTATTATGAGTGCCTTTGCTGCCCAACTCATCAACGGATGCCTGCCTTCAGACATTGAACAAGAAGATCAAAACAGTTTTCAAGCGCTGCAACACATCGGTGCCATAGAAGAAAGAGACGGACTATGGAGATTGAATTCTCTTTACAGAGCAGGAAGACTCTACATCGGTAAAGATGGCAGAGGTTACGTAGAAGCTGAATTCAAAGAGCAAAAAGACCTGCTGATTGAACCTGACCATCTGGGTGATGCCAAACATGGAGATACCGTGGTTGCCAAACGTATCATTGCAAGACGAGGAAGGGCTAGCGGAAAGGTCATTGCAGTCATTACCAAAGCCCACCTTTTTACCATTGCTTACACACATAGAGATGAACAAGGCAACTTCTCCATTCTCAATATCCGTACCGGTGAGCCGACACATGCCGTCATGGAAGGGATGGACTTAAAAGCCTTTAAACTCGGTACCGTACTCAAGGTAGATGTAGATGATGACAAAGTATTGGCAGTCTTCGGACATTTGGGTGATCCCAAAGTTGATGAAAAGATCTCACTGGCACTCTATGACCGGCAAGATGAGTTTCCTCCTGAATGTGTGGAGGAGGCACTTCAGATAGAATCTGAAGTTACAAAGTCCGAACATCCCGATCGTATTGACCTTACACATCTTAACTTCTGTACCATCGATCCTGTCACGGCAAAAGATTTTGATGATGCTATCTATTTTGACCTGAAGGCATATACCCTTTATGTTGCCATTGCCGATGTAAGCCACTATGTACCCTACTTTACACATATTGACAAAGAGGCAAAGAAAAGAGGCTTTACCACTTACCTGCCGCACAAATCATTTCCTATGCTCCCACGAGAACTGAGTGAAAATATCTGTTCACTCAAACCCAAAGTGGACCGACTGGCATTTGTAGCCAAGATCACTCTGGACAAAGGTTCACTTAAACCACTCAAAAAAGAATTTTTTGAAGCGATCATCCACTCCAAACACCGTTTTAATTATGAAGCGGTTGATGGGATTTTAGAGAAAGGCTACAGTGGTAAAGAGGAGACCATTAAGCAAATATTGCACTGGCTGCTTCCTCTGCAGAAGATCACACAAAGACTAAGAAAAGAAAGACTCAAACACGGTTTCGACTTCAGAAGTGAAGAGATCAAACTTACAATCAATGAGGAGCATCTACTGACCAAAACCCAGGTAGAGACAGGTACTCCCTCTCATTCACTGATAGAAGAGTGTATGCTTCTGGCTAACCAGGCAAGTGCCAAACGTTTTGAGGGGAATGGTGACAGCATCTTCCGTATCCATGAACCACCACAACTTAGCAAAATAGAAACACTTCTGACTGAACTTGCCGCTATAGGACTTTATGTAGAAGAGTATGAAGATGCCCCTTCACTTATCCGGGCCATTCAGAAAGAAGCTGAGAAAATGGGTCTAGCTTCAGAAGTTGATGCAATGATCATTAAATCTTTACGTCAAGCCTCTTATTCTGCCCATAATGTCGGGCACTTCGGACTGGGGTTCAGCCATTACAGCCACTTTACCTCCCCTATCCGTAGATATGCCGACCTCATACTGCACAGACTTATCAAAACACAGCTACACAATGATGAAGAAGAGGCAAGCTATCTGTTAAGGAATATAGAACCGCTGTGTGTAAGAGTCTCAGATCTGGAGAGAGAAGCTACCAAAGCAGAGTGGGACTTCAGAGACCGAAAATTCGCACGCTGGGCACAAAAAGAGATAGGCTCCTTCTTTGAAGCAGAGGTTATTGAAGCAGGAGAGAGTGCAAAAGCAGTTCTTAAAGGAGACATTCAGGGTGTCACTGTTCATCTCAAAGGTGATAACATCATGCTCTTTGATAA
>Ga0256828_1001607_pt1 | contig 13927 bp, 13 predicted proteins | sample CV88metaG_FD_185993 | JGI IMG/M metagenome (GOLD analysis project Ga0256828, IMG submission 185993) | Hydrothermal vent microbial communities from East Pacific Rise, Pacific Ocean - CV88 | ecosystem: Environmental > Aquatic > Marine > Hydrothermal vents | place: Pacific Ocean: East Pacific Rise... | reverse complement strand
CTCATCGCACCATCTACTTTTTATAATCCCCTTTAAACATCGAATACAACGACCTTTAAGAGACTTTTTAAGCTTTCACTATTTTACGATTGGTAACCTATTGGTAACCAAAACCTCATTTAACCATTCCATACTATATCATAACAAGTACTTCTCCCACCATGACCTTCTACCTCACGCAATAAACCTTTGTCTACCAACTCTTTTATATGACGTGATGCTGTCAGTTGTGTTGTGCCTGCAATTGCTCTATACTTTTTATTGGTTAATCCACCTTCAAATTTCCCCTCCCCTACATCTAGTAGTTTATTGAGAACTTTGGTTTGTTTCTCATTGAGGTTTAGCTCTCTAGCCCTATCCCAAAACTTTGTTTTATTGACAACCGTTTGAATGTTTTCAAGTGAGATATTTATGGCACTGTTTATCATACTTGTATGCCATAGTATCCATGTGGTAAAATCAAAATTTTTATTATCCATAATCTTATTGGTTTTTTCCAAAGAAGCATAATAGTTTTTCTTATCTTGCATAACAGCTAAAGAGATAGAAAAGTACTTATGATTAAGTCCTAGTTCTTTAGCGAGTACATAGTTTGCTATGGCTCTGGTTAGTCTTCCGTTGCCATCATCATAAGGGTGAATGATGACAAACCATAAATGTGCGATGGCACTTTTAACGTAAGGATTATCCTCAGAATGATTTATATACTCAAGAAACATATGCATCTCGTCTGTAAGTGTATTATGAGGAGGAGCTATATAATGTGTTTTTTCTTGCATACCTCTACCTGAGACCACTGACATTGCTTCACTTCGGTATGTTGCTACATCTATTTTAGTCATACCGCTATACCCCGTAGGAAACAAAGCGTTATGCCATCCGTGAAGCCTCTCTTGGGTGAGAGGTTCATGGTTAAAGCTACTATCTATTAATACATCTACCAATCCATCTGTATGATGTGTTGAGTGGTCATTGCTATAGTCAAAACTTTCATCCAGTTTTTTATGTACAGATGAACGGACACTGTCCCTATTGAGTATTTCTCCCTCTATCTCTGATGAAGCTAAAATTTCATTGGTTACCGCATCTAGCTGTATAGAAGTTGTATTACTTGCATTAAGTGTGCTAATAGTCCCCTCAAGTATCCCTGTACTTCGAGATACCTGCGATAAAGCAGTATCTAATTTACTATTATCATATTTAAAATTTGGATAGTCTGTATGTTCCCAGATCCACTTTTTTTCTTTCATTTATATGCCTTTGATAAGAATATTAATATAATCATATCATAAAATGATAAGAATGTTAATCTAATCGTATCATTTATATAATTTTAAATATTTGAATAGGCATGTTTAATGCCTGTATATTCCATAGGCTTTATCATCTTGATTGTTGGCATCAAAAATTGTCTAGGGGCAATTTTTGATATATCAATAGGTGTTCTTAGAGCATTAGAGTGAACAGCAGGATTGTAATATAGAAGTTCTTTATAGAGTTTTTTTAATTTTTTCATATCACATTTTAATGCTCTTGCAAATTCATGTAAAATAAATTGTCTTACTTTTTTTATATGAACTTGGTGTCTAAATTCAATTTTTGCATAGTGCTTTGAACTATATGCACCTTCCTCTTCATATTCTTTTTGAGTAATCGGGAATTGTTCTTTTGCTTTCAAAAAGTCAACGTTTTTATTTTTTATGGAATAGTCATAATCTAATGTAAAAGTGTCATACAGTAAATCAGTAATTACTGGATAAACTTTTGTATTATCATCAAAGATAAGTAGAAAATTACAGCTTGATGCTTCTAATAAATTTAGAATATTTGTAGCCTCGTCTTTTACTTTAAGTTTATCTTTTAAGTCTATAATGATTTGGGCATGTGTATTGCTTAAATCTTCATTATCAAGATAGGTATCTTGTTGACATAAGTCATCAAAAAGGTCTTCAAATAAATCAACAGATTTTCTTAATATATCAATTTTTTCTATTTCTGATATACTTTTGTCCATTTTTATATTTTTGTATGTTTTAGATAAAAAATATATTTGACTTTCAATAAAACTTAGTTCTTTATGTTGGGATGCTATCTTTAAATATTCTTCCTTGGAAAGTTTAGGTATGCAATTTAATTTATCTAAATCTTTTAGAGATTCTGCCAATACTTCGATAATTATATTCTTATTATATAGAGCGTCTTTATTCCCTTCGTCAATTATATATCTCGCATTCCACTTACATAGTTCAAATAATTTATACATTAAATCTCCATATTTTTAATTGTTTATGTAGTGTAACAAAAAATGAGTTAAGTTGTATCCCTATGCCATTTTAGAAGCTAGAAGTCAATACTCCATAATATATATTTGTGATATTCCTTTTATGCCCGAAGTCATGTAAACTAGCAAAATCTTAACAAAATTAGGAGTTATTTATGAATAATGACACAACAAACTACAAACTCATGTATGAGTATTTAAATTTAAAATACAAGCGTGCAGTATTGAGTAAAAAAGAGCTTTGTCACGAGTTGGGTATTTCATCAGGTTCATTGGATAATCGTATAAAAGATGGCATGAACTTACCTGAGTATATAAAGGATAAGGGTGCCAAGAATGCGCCGGTTACCTTTACAATAATAAGTGTAGCAAAATACCTTAGTGGCAATGATATAAAGACCATGTAATAAAAATGTAACGTAGGAAATATAAGCCCTCGGCGTTTGAGAGCCAGCATATGTTTTGTCTTGCATCCGCAAGAAAAACAAAGCTGGTTAGGGAGACCCTAAAACCCCTTTTCATAGTACATTTTGATATGGAGAAATTGATGGAAGAAAAAGAGAAACGAACTGTTAAAAAATCATTTAGATTTACAGAAAATGAGTGGACTCAGATTATAAGTAAATGTGAAAAATTGGGGCTTACCCCTTCACAGTATTTTCAAAAAATTGCAACAACTGGAAGAGTTGCCAAACAAGATTGTTTGAAAGAAAAACAAAAATACTTGGCTCAAATTTCAAGAATTTCTATAGATATTAACATGATAGCTCGAAAGCTAGACAGTGGTAATAAATTTGATTCATTAACCTTGAATATTTTACTACATATAGAACAAAAATTAAACAATGAATGGTTGTTATGATTTTAAAAATGAATAGAAAATCAAAAGGTAAAAGAGGTGTTGTTGAGTACCTTTTAAATGATCGTGAAAAATTAGGTACTGCTCTAACTTTGAGAGGAAATTCTAAAGTTACACAAGCTCTTATTAAAAGTATTGAACGTAAACATAAATATCTCTCAGGAGGTTTAATGTTTTCCAAAGATGAGTTTATAAATGATAAACAAAAAAAAGAGATCATGGATGCTTTTGAGGAGGTACTATTTGCAGGTATTGATGTAGATAAATACAACATTCTATGGGTAGAACATTTCGATAAAGAACGCATAGAACTTAATTTTGTAGTACCCCGTATTGAATTACAGAGCGGTAATGACTTGGATTTGTATTCTCACCGTAGAGACTTACCCCTGATGGATATGTGGAAAAATGGGATAAATGCAAAGTATGGATTGGCAGACCCTAATGACCCACGAAGAGCTAGAACTATGAGCGAGAGGACAAAGGTTGCACGAGGTAGTGGTACTATTGTTGCTAACCGTAAAAACCTAGATGAGACTTTATACCAACTTGTAAAAGATGGTCAAATAAGAAGCAGAGTTCAAATGATTGAACTTTTACAAAAGAGTGGTTATGAAATTACACGGAAAAATGAGGAGAGTATCAGTGTCAAACATGAAGATATAGGTAAAAAAGCACTACGTTTAAAAGGAGGTATATATAGTGGAAACTTCACAAGCATTAGAGGATTTAAAGAACTCAGCGAAGAACGAGAGCGACGAATTACAGAATACGATAATAAAGTTGCACGAGGAGAGACTGGAGGAGATAGAAGCATATATCAAAAGTATCTACAAACAAGAGTTGAGCGACATAAAAAAAGATATTTACGATCAGAGCCAACTTATAAAAAAGAGTCACAGGATTCTGAAAAAAGAGATACAAATGACGTGGATAGAAAGATTCATAATAAAGATGAAGGGAGAGTAAATTATGACCGAATTAGAGAACTTATTGAAGAAAATAGACGAAGACGAGCAGAAGGTCTCAAAAGAGCGAGAAAGCGAAAGGCAGACCTACTTAGAAGAATTGAAGAATTTAACTTACATATACAAGAACAAGCTAGAACAGCAGAGCAAGGAGCATATTCAGAGCTTGAAGAATCAAGAGCAGATGTGGAAACAGACATTACTAACAATGCAGAACGAATTGACGGAAAGATTGAACACTCAGAAACAAAAAACAGAAGTATTGCAGGAAGAATACGAGAGTTACTTGAAAGAGTTCATGGACACTTTGAAGAGTTTAAAAAATCAATTAAAGGAGCTATAGATGAAATCAAAAAAATGAAATTATTTGAAAAATCAAAAAAAGAAATGTTGTCACAGCAACATCCAAAAATTAATTTATCACCAAGGAGATAACTATGAACGATTGCGAACAATGTCAAACAAATAGAGAAGAGCGTAAACTCTTCTTTGATGAGAATAATATATGTGATACGCACTATATTGAATATTTAGAATTTATTATTAATAGTACATTGGAGGAGATGACAGAAGAAGACTTTCAGGATAAATCAACGGAATTTTTATTGCGTATAGAGTTAAGTCCTTCTCTTGTAGAGGAAGAAAAAAGAAAAGAGAGAGAAAAAAAAGAGAGAGAGGAGGAAGAAGAAAAAAAGAAAATCTCTCAACCTTCACCAAGTCCATACTCTAGCCCATTTGGTATGGGTATGTAAGATAAAATGAGAAATTATCAATCCCCAAATCCCAAAACAAAATTTATTATGATGGAGAAAGGGATTGATTATATATTGTCACCAGATGCATTATCTTTGATTATGAAATATATGCAATTAGCACCAAATGAGAACAATAGTAATGATGCATTAAAAAAGAAAACAGGCTACTCTAAACGGAAATTTGATCGTGCTAAAAAAGAGTTAGTTACTAAGGGTTATCTTGATACAAGACAGCTACATGGTAATATATATGCCCTTTACATAGGAAAAGAGTCTGTACGAAAGTATAAAAAGACATTAAAAAAATCAAATAATCGATATGAACAAAATGAGCTTCTAAAGGTTAAGAAAGATAATCCAGATGGTAGCAAAACGTAACCGTCTAAATCTAGAGAGTCTCAACTTGAGACCATCTAAATTTAGGTGGCACCAATTTGAGACTTTCCAAAGAGTAAAGAAAGAAGAACTATTGCAAGGTATGGCTTAAAAAGTTAAGCCCTCATGGTATTTTATCCAAAATACTTACGCTAACGTGAAGCATGCTTCAAGTTATCCTAAGTTTGAATTTGGATACATACCAAGGAGAGCTTACTTTTTTGCCCTATACCGCTACGCTAGATGCTACCTCAGGACTTTGTCCCGAACCCTACTCTTCGGCAGAGTGCCAGAGGGAGAGAACTAAACTTCTTAAACAACGGATTAGTTATAATACTGAAAATAATAATGAAGAGATTATATGAATCAAAAAGTACACAGCCAAACAATAAATTTAATATGGAGTATCGCAGATGATGTTCTAAGGGATGTCTATACACGTGGTAAATACCGTGATATCATTTTGCCTTTTACTGTACTTCGCCGACTTGATGTACTTTTAGTTCCTACAAAAGAAGAAGTGTTAAAGACTTATGATTTTTTGCAAGAGCAAAATATTGATGACAAATCTGCTCTTAAAGGTATTACAAAAATGGAGTTTTTTAATCACTCCAAATTTACTTTTGAGACACTTTTAAATGACCCTTCAAATATTGAAGCAAATCTTGAAAATTATCTTGATGGCTTTAGTGATAATGTTCAGGAAATTATCTCAAAATTTAAACTTCGCAATCAGCTACAGACAATGAAAGAAGCCGGGATAACTTTTGCACTGATAGAGAAATATTGCTCAAAAGACATCAACCTTTCTCCACATGAGAGTAAAAATTCTAAAGGTGAAAAGCTTGCAGGACTTTCAAACCTTGGTATGGGGTATGTGTTTGAGGAACTCATAAGACAGTTTAATGAGGAGAATAATGAAGAAGCAGGAGAACACTTTACGCCTCGTGAAATCATTCAACTTATGACACATATGATGTTTATTCCTATAGCTGACCAGTTGAAAGAAAATGGTTCGTATCTGATTTATGACCCTGCATGTGGAAGTGGAGGAATGCTAACAGAAGCAGAAAACTTTGTTTCTGAACTGACAGATAATAAATCTCAATTTGAACTTTTTGGTCAAGAGGTAAATCCTGAAACTTATGCTGTATGTACTTCTGACATACTCATAAAGGGAGATAACCCTGAAAATATCGCATATGGTTCAACACTTGGGAATGATGGCTTTGGTGATAAAAAATTTGATTTCATGCTTTCTAATCCACCTTATGGAAAAAGTTGGAAGATAGACATGGATGCTATTGTAGGAGAGAAGAAAGCTATTCTTGACCATCGTTTTCAAGTAGGTGTTCCACGTAGTAGTGATGGACAGCTTCTTTTTTTAATGAATATGGTTTCAAAGATGAAAAACTCTACGGAACTTGGAAGCCGTATAGCAACTGTTCATAATGGTTCTGCACTTTTTACAGGTGATGCAGGTGCTGGTGAGAGCGAGATTCGCCGTCATATTATAGAAAATGATTATCTTGAAGCTATCATTGGACTTCCTAAAAATATGTTTTACAATACGGGGATAAACACGTATATATGGATTTTAAGTAATAGAAAACCTCAAAACCGTAAAGGCAAGGTGCAACTCATAGATGCAAGTGAAATGTATGTTAAAATGCGTAAAGCACTTGGCGATAAATCTTATGAATTTAAAGCTGAGCATATAGAAAAAATTACAAATATTTATCTTGATTTTAAAGAAGATGAAAATAGTAAAATATTTGATAATAGTGATTTTGGATATAACAAAATAACGGTGGAAAGACCACTTCGGTTAAAAATACAATTTACTAAAGAGGGTATAGATACACTTCAATTTGTAGATGCTATAAGTGAAGAGATGCAGTGGTGTAAAGAACGATTTGGTGATGACGTGTATAGCAATATAAAACAGCATAAAGAGTTTATAGAGAAGCATTTTGAGACTAATGAAATGACAGTTACTCCTGCAAATAAAAAGAAGCTTTTTGATGTAAAAGTGTGGAAAAAGCAACAAGAGCTTCATGCCATAGGACTCAAGCTTCTAGAGCATTTTGAAAATGAAGTATTTATGGACTACAACATCTTTATAAAAGAGTTTGATAAAACACTTAAAAAGTTAGAGATTAAACTCTCTGCTCCTGAGAAGAAACAGATTGTTAATGCTGTGGGTATTAGAGATGAAAATGCTGAAAAAGTCATCAAGAAAAAAGAGAAAGATGGAAGAGTTCACTATGAACCAGATACAGAACTGCGTGATACTGAAAATATACCACTTAAAGATGATATAGATGAGTACTTCAACGCAGAAGTAGTTCCTCATATAAGCGATGCATGGATAGACTACTCAAAAACTGTCGTAGGGTATGAAATAAGCTTTACAAAATACTTTTACAAGTTTACGCCACTTAGAGAACTTAGTGAGATAGAAGAAGATATAAAAGCCATCATGGCTGAAACACAAACACAGTTGAGCGAGATTTTGTAATGCGTTATGAAAAATATGATGCCTATAGTGATAGTGGCGTTGAATGGTTAGGGGAGATACCTGAATCTTGGGGTATAAAAAAAATTGGTCAATGTTTTGAACAACGAAAAGAAAAAGTAAGTGATAAAGATTTTGAGCCACTATCAGTTACGATGAAAGGTATTGTTCCAAGATTAGAATCTGCTGCCAAAACAACAGCGGGGGATGATAGAAAAAAAGTTTGCAAAGGAGACTTCGTAATCAATAGTCGTTCTGATAGGAAAGGGTCTTCCGGTGTTTCACCATTAGATGGTTCTGTATCTTTAATATCTATAATTTTAAAGCCAATAAAGCATGAGGGGGCATATATACATCACTTATTGCGGAGCTATGAATTTCAAGAAGAGTTTTATCGCTATGGAAGAGGTATTGTTGATGATTTATGGACAACTAGATATACAGAAATGAAAAATATATTTCTTCCTTTACCTCCTAAAAGTGAACAAAAAGCTATTGCAGATTTTATTGATAAAAAAACATCTGAAATAGATACACATATTGTAAAACAAGAGAGACTTATTGAGCTTTTAAAAGAGAGGAGAAGTGCTATTATCAATAGTGCAGTTACCCGTGGCTTAAATGAGAATGTAAAATTTAAAGATAGTGAGATTGAGTGGCTAGGTGAGATACCTGAGCATTGGGAAGTTAAAAAAATAAAACATTTATCTTTAGTTAAAAGAGGTTCTTCTCCAAGACCAATTGATGACCCCCGTTATTTTGATGATGAAGGAGAATTTGCTTGGGTAAGAATAGCTGATGTCTCTAAAAATAGTAAATATCTATTACATACTACGCAGAGGTTATCAAAATTGGGTGCAAGTAAAAGTACGAAAATATATCCTCAACAAATTTTTCTTAGTATTGCTGGGACAGTGGGTAAACCAATGATTAGCAAAATAAAATGTTGTATTCATGATGGTTTTGTTTGGTTTGACAAACTGAGTACGAAGATAAATATTGATTTTCTTTATTATATTTTTCTAAATGGTGAAGCGTATAAAGGTTTAGGAAAGCTTGGAACACAATTAAATTTAAATACAGATACTGTTGGAATGATTTCTATACCATTACCAACAGATGAAGAGCAAATGCAAATAGTTAATTTTATAAAAAAAGAAGATGATAAGTTTTATAATTTATTGACTGCTGTACAAAAAGAAATTGCATACCTAAAAGAATACCGTAAAAGCTTCATTTCCAATGCAGTAACTGGTAAGATTAAAGTTATTTAAAAAGTTATGCTATAATTCACCTAATGGGTGAAGAAAAAAGAGGATAACTTGGAAATAAGATTTAGAACAAATAAACTTCAAAAGCAGTATGAGAATCATAAGGAGGCTGAAAAAGCCTACGGCTCTCAAGTTGCAAGAAAATACAATATGAGAGTGGGTATCTTAAAAAGTGCCAAAACTTTTGATGACTTGTATAAAATCCCCTCTTTTAAATTCCACCCCTTAAAAGGAAACCGCAAAGGTGAATATGCCATTAAGCTTACAGGCTATTGGCGTTTAATCATTACCAACGATGGAGATACATTTGACATCGCAAAGATTGAGGAGGTAAGTGACCACTATGGAGACTAACACATACATATCAGATTTAGCCATACATCCTGGCGAACTACTGGAAGAGACCATTGAAGAGATTGGAATGAGTCAAGCAGAACTTGCAAATAGACTTGGACGACCAACACAAGCAATTAACGAGATAATAAAAGGTAAAAAAAGCATCACTCCTGCAACAGCAATAGAGCTTGAAGATGTTTTAAAAGTACCTGCACATATTTGGATAGGCTTAGAGTCTGAATACCAAATGGTAAAAGCAAAACAAGAAGAGTTAAAAGTGATGGAAGAGGAGACTTCTCTCCTAGATAGATTTCCATATCTTGACCTTTCAAAACTTGGATTTGTAGAAAAGACAAGAGACAAGATAAAAAAAGTAAATGAGTTAAGAAGTTTTTTCTCTGTTGCTAATCTTAGCCGTATAGAACATGTAGGAGCGTATCAGAGTGCATTTAGAGTAACTAGTCATAAGAATATCACCCATGAATGTATCGCTTCATGGATACAAGCAGGACGCTTAGAAGCTGATGCTATTGAAACTAAACCATTTAATAAGTCAAAGCTAAAAAAACTATTACCAAAACTTAAAAAAAGTATGCTTTTAGATGTGAATGAGATAATACCTACATGTAAAGAGTTACTTGCGTCTTGTGGTGTAGCATTTGTGCTTATGCCTCATTTTAAAAATACAGGAGCACAGGGGGCTACTTTTTGGCTTAACAATAAGGATAAGGCAGTTTTGATGATGTCCTTAAGAGGTAAAAAGACTGATATGTTTTGGTTCAGCTTTTTTCATGAAATAGGACATATTTTACTACATAAAAAACGTGAGATATTTATAGAAAATGGATATGACACTCCTGAACTACAAGAACAAGAGGAAGAGGCAAATCAATTTTCAAGAGATTTACTTATACCTAAAAAAGATTTTGATGTGTTTATAACGAGTGGAAACTATAAGAATCGAGCAAGTGTTAAAAGCTTTGCTAAATCGTTAAATATAAAAACATCTATTGTCGTTGGAAGAATGATGCATGAAAAATTAATTAATTACTCGCATCCATTACGAACAGAAATAGATAAGTATGAATTTAAGTAGGTAAGAAATGTTAAATCAATATTCGGAGGTTTAAGGTGCTACAACACATAGATACAAGTGAAAAAGGCTTTCAAAAGCTTATTATCGAAGAGTTAGTGAATAGTAAAGATTATATCCAAACCTTCTCAGCCGATTTTGATAAAGAGTTTTTTATTGACAAGACTCAGCTTCTATCTTTTATACATGTGACCCAACCTGATGCTAGAAGTATGATAGAGACTAAGGGTGAAAGAGCATTTTTAGTTCGCTTAGATAAGAAAATAAGGGCAGATGGTATTGTAGAAACACTTCGTAAAGGCGTGAAGTATTTTGATAAAACGATACAACTATTTTATCCTGAACCAGTGAGTAATTTGAATGACCAAACTAAAAAGCATTATGACTCTAATGTTTTCAGTGTTACAGAAGAACTTATATATAGTGATACCCACGCGAATCGTTTAGACCTTGTGATTTTCATTAACGGATTGCCTGTCATTACAATGGAGCTTAAAAATGCTTTTACAGGGCAAGCCGTTAAACATGCCATTCGTCAATACCAAAATGACAGAGATCCCAAAGACACACTTCTTAACTTTGGAAGATGTTTAGTACACTTTGCTGTTGATACAGATAATGTATTTATGACAACAGAACTAAAAGGTAAAAAAACATACTTCTTGCCTTTTAATAAGGGGCAAAATGAAGGAAAACCATTTCCTCCATATGGTTCGGGAAACCCTTTGAATCCTAATGGGATTAAGACAGAATATCTTTATAAAGAAGTACTGACGAAGTCATCACTATCTAATATTATTGAGAAATTTGCTCAACTGCTTATAGAGAAAGACCCTGATAGTAAAAAAGTATCTAAAAAAATGATTTTTCCAAGATACCATCAACTTACAGCAGTTCGTGAGGTTTTAACTCATGTCAAAGAGAATGGGGTTGGAGAAAGATACCTTATTCAGCATTCAGCAGGGTCAGGTAAATCTAATAGTATTACATGGTTGGCTCATCAGCTTGTAGGACAACATGATAGTGATGATAATGCTATTTTTGATAGTGTAATAGTCGTGACAGATAGAACCGTCTTGGATAAGCAAATTAGAGACAATATAAAGGCATTCGCACAAGTCAAGAATGTTGTTGAAGCTATCACAGGTAAATCTGAAACAAAGACAGGTCAGTTAGCTTCTGCTCTTGCAAATCGTAAAAAAATAATCATTACCACGGTTCAAACTTTCCCTTTTGTACTTAAAGAGATAGATGCTCTTGATAATACAAATTTTGCTATTATCATAGATGAAGCGCATAGTTCCCAAAGTGGTGATACTGCTGCAAAGATGAATGCCGTTCTTGCTAACAAAGATATTGAAGAACTTCGTGATGAAGAGGGAAATATTGATACAGAGCATTTTATTGATTATCTTATAGAAGCACGTCAAATGTTAACGAATGCAAGTTATTTTGCTTTTACTGCTACACCAAAAAATAAAACACTTGAAACTTTTGGAACTGAACATGAAAATGGAAAGTTCTACCCATTTCATCTTTACTCTATGAAGCAGGCTATTGAGGAAGAGTTTATTTTGGATGTACTTAAGAATTACACGACTTACAACTCTTTTTATAAGCTGGTTAAAGCTGTAGAGGGTAACCCTGAGTTTGAAACCTCAGAAGCACAAAAAAAACTTCGTGCTTATGTCGAAGGGCATGAGTTTTCAATAGCCCAAAAATCCCATGTCATGCTTGACCACTTTCACAATGATGTAAAACATCTTATCAACGGTAAAGCAAAAGCGATGGTAGTCACTAAAAGTATTGAAATAGCTATTAAATACAAAAAAGCTTTTGATGCATACCTAAAGGAGATAAACTCTCCGTATACGGCAATAGTAGCCTTCTCTGGGACTAAGAATTATAAGGGTATAGACTATACGGAAGTTAGTATGAATAGTTTTGAGGATAGCAATAACGATATCCCCAAACAATTTAAAAAAGATGAATATCGTTTTTTAATTGTTGCCAATAAATTTCAAACAGGTTTTGACGAACCTCTGCTTCATACGATGTATGTTGATAAAAAGCTATCAGATGTTCAAGCTGTTCAAACACTATCTCGTCTAAATCGTGCAAAAAAACCATACAAAACAGATACCTTTGTGCTTGATTTTTACAATAAGACGGAAGAGATAAAAGATGCCTTTGATGATTACTACACCACAACTATTTTAAGTGAGGCAACTGACCCTAATAAGCTTAATGATTTACAGGATGGACTTGATCATTATCAGGTGTATAGTGAAGATGATTTAAACAATCTTTTTGAAAAATACTATGATGAAGAGAGTGCTCGTCAAGAAGTAGATTCTATTATCGATAGAGCGGTTGCTATCTTTGATAATGAATTAAGTGAAGACCATCGAATTGATTTTAAAATTAAAGCTAAAGCATTTGTCCGTACTTATAGTTATTTATCTAAACTACTTGATTTCAAGATGCCAATTTGGGAAAAAATGTGGTTATATTTGAAACTTCTTATTCCAAAGCTTCGTATTGAAAGTGAAAATGATGACGAAAACATTATTGAAGCAATCAATATGGATAGTTATAGGTTAACACGTGAGCAAAAAACAAATATAAATCTCAATACAGAAGATGGCGAATTAGACCCTATATCGGTTGATGGTGGTGGTGGTAAAAAAGAAGATGATATTGATAGTCTCGAAACTATACTAAAAGCTTTTAATGAACGTTTTGGTGATATAAGCTGGGTAGACCCTGATAAAGTCAATGAAATACTTACACAGAGTATTCCTGAAGCATTAAAAGATGATGCTAATATGTTGAATACCATGAAAAATTCTGATAGACAAAATGCAAAAATAGCTCTTGATAAGAAACTTAAAGAGATAATGCAGAATTTGATGTTTAGTCATACAGAAATCTTTAAAAAATTTGTTGATGATGATAGTTTTCAAAGGAGATATCAAGAGTTTATTTTTGATGTTATGTGGGATGAAAAGAATGCATCATAATTCATAATAAAAAAAGGTAAGCTATTTATACAATTCTTTCACCATATCCATCCCACTATCAGGAGCAAGTTTGGCATACCGCATCGTCATTTTGATGTCTCTATGATTCATAAGCTTCTGAATAGTAAAGATAGGCGTACCATTGATAGCAAGGTGACTTGCAAAGGTGTGCCTAAACGTGTGTATGACCACTCTATTCTTTCTATCATCTTTTTTGAGACCTTTGTTAAATAGTCTATTAAGTGTTGGGCGGATGGTTCTTGCCATAGCGTTATCACTGAGTCTTGTAGATTTACCACTGAGAATGTAGTCATCGGCTTTGAGGTTTTTGATATGTATGGCTAACATAGCTTTGACATCATCATTGAGAAAGCCTGTATAGGTACTGTTGTTTTTTAGGTCTTGGAGTAGCACACTACCTCGTGTTAGATTGATATCTTTTTTCTTG
>Ga0256828_1001606_pt1 | contig 13927 bp, 13 predicted proteins | sample CV88metaG_FD_185993 | JGI IMG/M metagenome (GOLD analysis project Ga0256828, IMG submission 185993) | Hydrothermal vent microbial communities from East Pacific Rise, Pacific Ocean - CV88 | ecosystem: Environmental > Aquatic > Marine > Hydrothermal vents | place: Pacific Ocean: East Pacific Rise... | reverse complement strand
ACTTGTCGCTAAAATAGGATTAACAACTTCTAGTTGATGATATATAGCACTACATCTTCTTATTGCTTCTAGTCCAAAGTTATGCCCACTTTGAGCATATAAATATGTTTGTATCATTTAATTATCCTTAATAGGTTTCTATAAGTGCATTGTACTATATAATTATTAAATATATTTAAAGATAGCCTATTAGCTAGATTAAATCTTTACAGGATTTGTAAGAAGTATATTTCTTATTATTTTATTTATTTACTAAATATGAATTATACTTCATGTTTTAGATATTATCTATTATAAAAAAGAGTAAGGAAACTCATTGCCTTTTTAATATGCTTCTTTTCTATGTTTTATTCTACCAATGATAATAATATCATCTTCTATATCAAATAAAACTCTATAGTTACCAACTCTTAATCTATGAGTTGGATTATGATTTTTAAGTTTTTTTATATTTGTAATATCAGGATAATTTGATAAATATTCAATTGATTTTAATATCTTCAAAGCTTGAGATTTATCTATTTTAGATAAATCTTTCATAGCTTTATTTAAAATCTTAACCTGCATTTATCATCTTAAAAGCTTCATTTAAAGAATATGATTTCTCATTCTCTTTTCTTGCTTCTTGCATAAGTTTATAATCTGGGTCATTTGGATATACAGGTTCTATATCTAAATCACTTATTAAAATAGGACTTTTTTTATCTGTAGCTTGTTTTAATAATAGATTTAATCCATCACTAAAACTCAATCCATAACTTTTAAATAGTTCTTTTGCAGATGATTTTAAATCTACATCTAAATAAACATTACTTCTAACTTTTTTTTGTGTTGAAACTGCAATCATTTTATATCCTTTATAATAAACACACTTGTTGTGTTTATTATATCAAATTATGAATTAAAGCATAAATTTTTTATTTTTGTTTTCTATTTATATTAAGATGTAATATATCAACAGCACTTGGTGTTATTCCACTTATTTGAGAGGCATTAAATAGTGTAGGTGGATTGTATGCTTTTAGTTTTTCAATTATTTCAGTTGAAAGACCAGGTAAATCATCATACACAAAATCAGCTGGTATTTTTAGATTTAACATCTTTTGCATTTTTTCTATTTGTCTTTGTTGTTTTAGTACATATCTATAGTATTTAGCTTCTGTTATTACTTGATCTTTTATATAAGGATCAAGATGAGCATAGTTTGGAACTAGTGCATCAAACTTACTAGCATCTATTGTATTTCTTCCTACTACATCTATTAGTAAAGTTCTATCACTTATTTTATCTTCACCTAAATCACTAAGAAGTTTTAAATTCTCTTTTTTAGGAGTGAACCATTCATTTTCCATAAACTCTACAGCTTCTTTTATTGTAGCTTCTTTTTGTTTCATTTTATTGTATGTATCTTCATCAATTAAACCAAGTTCATATCCATAAGGCATTAGTCTTATATCTGCACTCTCTTCTCTTAAAAGAAGTCTATATTCAGCTCTTGAAGTGAACATTCTATATGGTTCATTTGTACCTTTTGTAACTAAATCATCTATAAGTACACCAATATAACTTTCATGTCTTCCAAGTATAAAGGGTTCTTTATCTTGAATATTTAATACAGCATTAATCCCAGCAATCATACCTTGAGCTGCTGCTTCTTCATATCCAGTTGTAGCATTTATTTGACCAGCAAGATATAGGTTTTTGATTTTTTTTGTTTCTAGTGTATGAAGTAATTCAGTAGGATCAATATAATCATATTCAATAGCATATCCATATCTTACAATTTTAGCATTTTGTAATCCAGGTATTGAATGAATCATATCTTTTTGTACATCAATAGGAAGTGATGAACTAAGACCATTGATATAATACTCTCTTGCACATTTAGTTTGTGGTTCTAAAAATAGCTGATGTCTATCTCTTGAGCTAAATCTATTTACTTTATCTTCAATACTAGGACAATATCTAGGACCTGTACCTTCTATTTGACCTGTAAATAATGGAGCTCGTTCAAAGTTTGATCTAATATTTTCATGTGTTGTTTCATTTGTATATGTAATAAAACAAGGTAGTTGAGTAGGGTTAAACTCATCTTTAGAAGTTCTAAATGAAAATGGTGTTGGAGTTTCATCTCCACCATGTGCTTCCATTTGTGAAAAGTCAATAGATTTTGCATCTAGTCTTGAAGGAGTTCCTGTTTTTAGTCTTCCTACTTTTAGTCCTAACTCTTTTAGTTGAGTAGAAAGTGTAGAAGATGGCAATTCCCAAGCTCTTCCAGCTTCATAAGTATTTGCACCTATGTGAATTAAACCTTTCATAAAAGTTCCAGTTGTTAAAATAACTTTTTTAGCTTTAAATTCTTCACCTAATCTTGTAATCACACCTTGAACTTCTAGTTTGTCATCATTTAGTAATAAATCACTTACTTCATCTTGATAAACTTCAAGATTTGGTGTATTTAGACAAATATTTTGCATATATACTCTATATTCATCCATATCAATTTGAGCTCTACTTCCTTGTACAGCAGCTCCCTTACTTGAATTTAATACTCTAAACTGGATACCTGTTGCATCTGTACATAATCCCATTTGACCACCAAGTGCATCAATCTCTCTTACTAAATGACCTTTTGCAAGTCCACCAATAGCAGGATTACAAGAAGCTGCTCCTATTTGCTCAACAAGCATTGTAATAAGTAAAGTTTTTGCACCCATTCTAGCACTAGCAAGTGATGCTTCTATACCAGCATGACCACCACCAACAACAATAATATCGTATTGCATTTTGAACCCTTAATCTTAAATATATGCGCGATTATACCATAATTTTGTATTTATTCTATAATATAGGTTTATTTATTGTATAATGTAACATATTTGTAAGTTTTTCTTAATAAATATAATTAATATACTCATATAAATAAAAGTTAAATATAAGTATTTTTTTTATATCATATTACATAGTTTAAATTTGAAAGGATAACTAATGAAACAATTAATAAAAATAATATTGGTTCTAAGTTTTTTAACATTTCCTTTACTTGCAAATAGCGGAAAAGAAATAGCACAGCAGTTAAAATTGAATGCTTCTAGTAAAGCTTCAATTCAGTGGGAAACAGTATTTAAAAAAAATAGAAAAATGAGAAGATTAGGTATAGATAAACTAAACGATGCAGATAAACTTGCATTAAAAGAGTATTTAACAAATCATGCAGCAGATTCTGATGCTCCAGAAGCTGCAGGTATATAAAAGGATAAAAATGAAAAATAAAATATTACTAAGTCTTGTAACAGCGAGTGTTTTATCAACTCAAGTTTATGCAAATAATGCAGATGATATTAAATTATTAAAAGCTCAAGTAAATGATTTACAAGCTTATATAGAAGAAGTTGAAGAAACTTTAGAAAAAGCAGAAACAAAAATTCTTGTAGATAAAATAAAACTTGGTCTTGGTATGAGAGTAGAAGCAAATAACTTTGATACTACTTATGCAGATGGTTCATCTCCTAAATATGAAGATATTGTATATAGAACAAAGTTAAATATAAATATGAAATCTAAAATTGCTGATAACTTAAAATTTTCAGGAAGATTATCTTCATATAAAAACTGGGGTGATTCAAATACAGATAGAGCTGCAATGGCTAATATGGACTCTAGACAAGGTAGAACACCAGATAATAATAGTGTTTTATTTGTAGAAAGAGCTTATTTAGACTGGTCTTTAAATGAAAATAGTGATTATCCTATGTATCTTACAATAGGAAGACAAGCATCAAGTGATGGACCATCTTACCAAATCAAAGAAGGTACAGCAAGAAAAGGTACTTATGATGCACTAGCTTTTGATGGTGCAGCAGATGGTATTGTATTTACAGCAAATTTAAATAAAGTATTACCTGGAACTACATCATTTAGAGTAGCTTATGGTACTCCAAATAATGGTTCTACATATAATTCTAATATGAAAGACACTACAGTTCTTGGATTTTTCATAGATAAAACATGTGAAAAGATTTCACAAGAACATCTAATTCAAATATATACAGTAAAATCAAAAGATTTAATGGCTAATCCAGATTTTGGAACAGGAGATAAAAATATTGGTGATTTAGATATTTCTGGTGCTATGTTTGAAATTCAAAATGTTAAAGGATTTGATTTCTTTGCACATTATTCATATTCAGTTGCAAAACCAAATGGAGAAACTGTTAATTTAAGTACGATGGGAATGACAGCTACAGAAGGATTACTTACTTCAACAGATGGTGATACAGAAGAAAAAACTGGTCATGCAATATGGCTTGGTACAAGATACAATATGAATAAAATTTGGTCAGTAGGAGCAGAATACAATAAAGGAAGCCAAAATTGGTTTAGTTATACTTTAGCTCCAAATGATTCTATTAATAAATTAGCAACAAGAGGAACAGCAACAGAGATTTATGTTAGCAAGAAAATTAATAAATATGCAAATGTTAGATTTGGATATGTTGATATAGATTATGATTATACAGGAAGTGCTAGTTGGATTGGTGAAGCAAGAAAAATTACAAGTACAACAAATGCAATTAAAGAAAAAACAAATACTTACTTAACATTTAATGTATTATTTTAATAATTAATAATAGGATTCTTCCTATTATTAATAAAAATACATAAGAGATAAATTACTTATATTTTATATATTTTTATTAATCCAAGGAGTTGATTTTTGAAAAATCTATCAATAGCAAAAAAAATAAGTTTAATACTATACTCATCAATAATATTTAATATAATTATTGGAGTAAGTGCATATGTTTCAATAAATAATATTTCAGAACACACAAATGCAGTTGCAACAAATGCAAAAGTATTAAAAGAAGAAACATTTAAATTAAATAATCTTGCTTCAAAGCTAAAATATCAAGTATCAAAAACAAAATCTATAGCTATTGAAACACTATTGAAACAAGAAAATATATTAGATAATAAATTATATATTCAATCAAAAAATAAAACAAATAATTTAGCAGAGCAAATACTAAAATATTCTGTAAAATATAAGAAAAAAGATATTCAAAAAACAGCAAAAAAACTAAAAAAAAGATTAATAGCATTTTTCTTAATTTTAGAATCTTTACAAGAAGAATTTGATGAAAAAGCACAGTATGGAATAGAAGTACTAAATGAAGATGTAAAACCAGTAGAAAAAGATTTAAATAAAGCTGTTGTATTACTAACAAATAATACAAGTAAAAAGTTTAATAAAAAAATTGATGAAGTTAGTGAAGATTTATTATCTGTAAATGATGAAATATCATCTTCAAGATTAAATAGTATTATATTTAATATTGTATCTATTATATTAGCTATTGTTATTGGGATTATTATTATTAGAATAATAGTATCTTCAATCTCTAAATTTCAAGATGGAATTATTGGCTTTTTTAAATATTTAGAGAAAAAATCACCAACAGTTAATATGCTAGATGATAGTAGCGAAGATGAAATTGGTACTATGTCTAAAATAGTAAATCAAAATATTATAAAAATAAAATCATCAATTGAAGAAGATCAAAAAGTAATAGAATCAGTTAAAAATGCAGTTGAAATAGCAAAAACTGGTATTATGAATAATAAAGTAAATGTATCAACATCAAATGAAGCCTTAGATGAACTTAAAACTGTATTTAATGAGCTTTTAGAAGTAGTATCTACAAAAATAAGTGCTGATACAAATAAAATACTTTTTGCACTAAATAAATACCAATCATTAGACTTTACTCATAGAATAAAAGATGATAATGGTGAAGTATCAAAAGGTTTAAATTCTTTGGCTGATATTATAAATGAAATGCTTGTTGAAAATAAACATAATGGATTAACATTAGAAGATAGAACTACATTGTTAGTAAATAATGTTAAACACTTAACAAAAGTTTCAAATGATACAGCAAATTCACTTGAAGGAACAGCTAGTTCATTAGATGAAATAACATCAACAATAGTTGATAATACTCAAAATATTATAAAAATGAATACCTATGGACATGAAGTAAAAAGTTATGTTTCAAAAGGACAAAATCTTGCAAATAGTACTACAAATGCTATGGATAAGATAAATATAGAAGTAACAGCAATATCTGATGCAATAAGTGTTATTGACCAAATATCATTCCAAACAAATATTTTATCTTTAAATGCAGCAGTAGAAGCAGCAACAGCAGGTGAAGCAGGAAAAGGATTTGCAGTAGTAGCTCAAGAGGTGCGAAACCTAGCAAGTAGATCTGCAGATGCAGCAAATGATATTAAAAAACTAGTAGAAAATGCAAGAGAAAAAGCAGATAATGGAAAAAATATTGCTGATGAGATGATAAAAGGATACAACAATCTAAATGAATCAATATCTACTACTTTAGATATTATATCAGATGTTGAAATTCAAAGTAAAAATCAACAAACTTCAATAGAAGATATAAATAAAACAGTTATATCTCTAAAAGAACAAGCTCAAAAAAATGCAGATATTTCTAATAAAACTCAAGATATTGCTCATCAAACACAAGAGATATCTCTTAAAATTATAAATAATGCAAATGAAAAAGAGTTTATTGGAAAAGACGATATTAATTATAAATAATAGCATCTTTAATAACTATGATATAATAGGCTAAAATTATTTAGGATATTAAACAAATGGATTTATTAAGTATTATAGTTATTACTCTTGTAATAGCACTTATTTTAAACTTATTTTTAAAAAAACTTAATATATCTACAATTGTTGGATATATATTTACTGGGATTATTTTATCTTACTTTTTCTCATTTTCAGAAATCACAAAAGAAGAACTTGAACATATATCAGAATTTGGAATAGTATTTTTGATGTTTACAATTGGACTTGAATTTTCATTGATGCACTTAAAGCAAATGAAAAAAGAAGTATTTATATATGGTACTTTACAAGTTATTTTTACTTCAATGTTTTTTGGATTTATATCTAATCACTTTTTTGGAATTGATGTAAAAACTTCTATTATAATTGGTGCAGCACTTTCCCTTTCTTCAACTGCTATAGTACTTAAAAGTTTAAATGAAAATGGAGATATTCATAGACCTTATGGAAGATATAGTGTAGGAATACTAATCTTCCAAGATTTAGCAGTAATTCCAATTCTTATTATGATTACTTTATTTACAAATGAAAATGCTAGTTTAAGTGATATGGTTACTCAAACACTAATATCAGGTTTAATAGTACTTGTAACACTATATATATTTGGAAAATATGTACTTCAATGGCTACTTGCTTTTGTTGTAGATAGTAAAACAGAAGAGCTATTTATAAGTACTATTATTTTGATTGTTTTATCTTCAGCATTATTAGCACATCAATTTGGTTTTTCTTATTCATTAGGAGCATTTATAGCTGGTATGCTTATAGCAGAAACTAAGTACAAATACCAAATAGAAGCAGATCTTGTACCCTTTAGAGATATATTATTAGGATTGTTTTTTATTACAGTTGGTATTCAAGTAAATTTAGAATTTGTGTTTAACAATATATTTACTATTATATTTTTAGCAGTTTCAATATTATTTTTAAAAGCATTACTAATATTTGCTTTAATTAGTCTATTTACATTGAAAAAAAGAGCATTTAAAACAGCTCTAGCTTTAGCTCAAGTTGGAGAATTTTCATTTGCTGTATTTGCACTTGCAAGTGCAAACTCACTTATAGATTCAACTTTACATCAAACTATGCTTAGTGTTGTAATATTATCTTTATTGTTTACTTCTATAGCAATAAAATATGTAAGAAGTTTTACTGATTATTTCTTTGTAAATAAAAGTGAATTACTAGATGAACCAATAGTAACAGCAGAGATAAAAAATCATATTGTAGTATGTGGATACTCAACACTTGGACAAAAAGTAGTAAAAAAACTTATAGAAGAAGATATTCCATATATGGCAGTTGAACATGATAGAGATCATGTAAATGAAGGTTTTGAAGCTGGACATACTGTATTTTTTGGAAATGCATCATCAAAAACAATGTTAAATTCTTTGTATGTTAAAAATGCTAGTGCTGTTATAATTGCAATTAATAATGATGAAAAAGTAAGACTAATAGTAGAAGCAATAAAAAGTATTGATAAAAATATTAAAATAGTGATAAAAATATCTCACAAAGCACAAATAGATGATTTACTTGATTTGGGTGTAAAAAACTTTATAAATGAAAATGAAATAGTAGCTAGTAAATTAATAACAAAAGCTATTAGTTGTAGTTTAGAAAGTAAGTATTAAATTATATATTTATTTTATTAATTTTATATTTAGTTAATAGTACAATATATTATAAGGATTTATTATGATAAAAAGTATTATAAAATTAAGTTTAATATTAGTAGTAGTTATTGTAACATTTACATCTTGTGCTAAAAATGGCTTTCACGAAGTTCATTATACTGGAAAATACAAGGGCTATGTATATAAAGGTAATTATCATAATGGTAGAAGAGATGGGTATGGGGTTTTTATTTGGCCTGGTGATGTTACATATAAAGGAAACTGGTATAGAGGTAAACAAGAAGGTCAAGGAACTATGATTTGGCCTAAAAGTCATAAAAATGGTTATGCTTATTTTAAAGGTTACTTCTCTTATGGAAAAGCTTCAGGTAAAGGTACATTTGTAAATAAATATGGAACAATATATAAAGCATATTGGCATGGTTGGAATATAAGTACAACAAAAGAATCTACAGCAATATTTAAAGATAAAATTATAAGAGGGAAATTTAAAGGTAAAATACCTTATTCAATAGATATGCCAAATAAAGTTGAATTAGAATATTTAACTAAAAAACATTTTTATTATAATGGAAAAAAAGTTTTAGTTCCAGAACATTCAAAATTTTATGGTTATGTTGATAAGTATTATAATGCAACAGGATATGGTAAATTAGTATTTTCTGATGGGAAACATATATATCAAGGTGATTTTAAAAAACCAGAAACTTTAGTTTTATTATATACAAAAAAGTATCAAAAAGAATTAGAACAAAAAGAAAGAGAAAAAGATTATAAAAATCAAAAATGTACAACATATAATAAGTGGATATATCTAGGTGATCAATGTAATTCAAATCATAAAGCAGATGGATTTGGAAAAGCAATATCTTTAGATGGTACAATGTCTTTTTCTGGAGAATTTAAAAATGGATTATTTATAAAAGGTACATATATTAATCAAAATGAAAAATATATAGGATCATTATTTAATGGTAGATTAGATGGTTATGCAGAATATTATGTAAACAATAAGCCAGTTTATAAAGGTAACTTTAAAAATGGAAAAAAATATGGAAAAGGTATTTGTTACAATCAAGGAATAGAAGAGGCTTGTGAATATGAAAACAATATAAGAATAGACTCTATTTATTTAAAAAGACAAGAACTTAAAAGATTAAAAAATCAAATGAAAAAAGAGCAAGAAAGGCTTAAAAAAGAACAAAAAAGATTAGAAGAACAAAGACGAATATTAGAACAACAAAATAGTTATAATGATAATTATAGAAATAAATCTTCTTCAAGTTGGGGAGATCAGTTTGTAAAAAGCCTAAAAGTTGCAACTGATGAAATTATTGCACAAAAAAGAGCTAGTTTAGAACAAAAAAAAGCTAACTATGCAAGATTGAGACAATATAATGAAAACCAAAGAATAATAAAAGAACAAAAAAATAGACAAATAACATATAAGCAAACTCAATTAAAAAAACAATATGATAGAAATCAAAGGTTAGCTCAGCAAAGATTATTAATACTAGAAAAACAAAAACAGAAACTTGCACTAGAAAATAAAAGAAGACTAGAAGAATTAAAAAGACAACAAAAAATAGCTCAAGATAAAGAAGATAAAAGATTAGCAAAACAAAGATATTTAAAACAATTAGAAAATGGTATAAATTTAGCTGGAAGAAGATGTTATGGTTCAAACTATGTAGGAGGTCAAATTCCAAATATAAGTCCTAAGCCTGTATCGTGTATTGATGTACATTATAGAGTTTCTTGTCCTAGTAATTCATATAATACTTATGAAGGAGTATTAAAAAATATGGTAAGTAATATGGGTGGTTGTTTTGGAGATATATCAAAAGTAGAAAAAAATATTGGCTGTGAAGCAAAAGATTTTATAGTAAAAGTAAAAGAAGTTACACCTTGTCAATAAGAATATAAAGATATAAAAGCAAATATAGAAATAATAGCAGAATATAAAAATAAATATTCACCATAAGTATATCCTGCTATTAGTGAACCTATAAATCCACCTAATCCATAAGCCACACCTAGCATAAACTGTTGAGCTAGTTTTTTATTTGAGTATATTTTATATAAATATATAATAACAGCACTATGATAAAGTCCAAAAGAGAAAGCATGAATAGACTGTGTAAAGTATGAAATATATAAATTATCAGGATATAAGTATAATAATAACCATCTAAAAGCAGTGATTAAAATAGAGAATTTTATTATTTTAATAAGATTATATTTTAAAATAGGTGCTTGAAAATAAAGCATTGCAATTTCACAAATAACACCAAATGACCATAAATAACTAGTAGTTTCTAGTGATATACCATGTGCTGTTTCATATATTGTAAAAAAGTTATAAAAACTACCAAAACTAACTTGCATTAAAAATAAACTTAACCAAAAAGGCCAGTATTTTACTAAAGAAAAACTCTCATCATCTTTACAAGCTTTATGTTCTACATCATGCTTGATAAGAGTATATGAAAATATTGCTGTAAATATAGTAGTAGCTAAATAAAAATCTAAAGCTCTATAAGGATCACTTAGAAACTTTGCTAAAATCAAACCTATTACCATAAATCCTATTGAGCCAAAAAGTCTTGATTTTCCATATTTTTCTTTTCCTAGATTATTTATAGCAATAACTTCTATATATGGTAGTAATACACTTAAGCAAATACCCAATAAGGCATTGTTAAACATAAATAAGTAAAAACTATCAATACTAAGGTAAAAACAAGCAGAAGAGATTATAGCACCTAATAAAGTGAGTTTAAATATTGTTTCATTTAGATTTATATATTTTAAAAATAAAAAAGGAGTTAGAAATCTCATAAGTGGAGCAAGTGCTAAAACATATCCTATATCTTTTGCACTATATCCTATGTCATTTAATACTTTTGGTAAAAATATTATATATACACCAACAGCAGCAAAATAAAAAAAATAAAAAGCACTTAATTTAAAAAAAAGCATTTATTTTTGTTCTAGGTTAGTGTTTTGAATCTCTTGTAAAATAGTACCAGATACGAAATCTTGTAATGATCTTCTTGATTTATTTAAATATGGAAGAAGTATAGGAAATATAAGTGGCATAGAAAGTGTAGTAAATATATATCTGTTAATTACAGAAGCTAGACTAGGTTTTAAACCTGTTGTACTATCTACTAGATATAAATCATATGCTTTCATTCCTGGAGTTTGTCGTTTAAAATGCCATAATGAAACAACAATTATAAAATGTGGCATTAGTATATAAAACCAGCCTAATATTTTAGCAGATGAGAAGTCTTGTAAACTTCCCATAACAATATAAGTAACAATATACATCAATGGCATTGTAAGCATAAAAGTATCAGTTAAAAAAGCTTTAAATCTAAGCATTAAAGATGCATTTTTTAATACAAGATTATTTTGTTTATTTCCACTAGATTTTTTAGTTTTATTTTGCTCTTTTACTTTACCTTTTTTTACATCACGCCATCTTGACATTTAGTTACCTCTTGAACCTGGTTTAATTGCTTGAGATTTTCCCTCTTTACAAAGTGGACAGTCTTCTGGAGCATACATTTCAAATGTAAAATCATCTAATGCAAAAAGTTTTGTACCTTCTGGAAGTTTACAGTTTTCTTTTTGTGGTGCATCATTTCCAACTCTTGTACAAAAACCTCTATTTGCTAATGCTGCAAATGCTACTACATTTCCACCAGCAGCTTCAACTTGCCCTGCAGCTTCAAGTGCAGATCCAGCAGTTGTAATAATATCTTCACAAATAATATAATTTTCACCTTCTTTTACTTCGAAGCCTCTTCTTATTGTCATTTGTTTATCAACTCTTTCTGCAAATATAAATCTAACATCAAGTGCAGTTGCAAGTGCAAATCCAGCAATAAGACCACCAAGTGCAGGTGAACAAATAGCATCTACTTTAATTCCAGATTGTTTAATTTGAAGAGCTAAAGCTTCAGCTAATTTTTTAGCTGTCTTAGGATCTTCTAGTACTTTTGCACTTTGTAAATAATATTTTGAGTGGTTACCACTACTTAATAAAAAATGCCCCTCTAATAATGCAGATGAATCTTTATATATTTGTTCAACATTCATAATTAAACCTTTAAAATTTCAGCTTCTTTAGCTTTGAAAATTTCATCAGCTTTTGCTACATAAGTATCTGTGATTTTTTGAACTTCAGCTTGTGCTGCTTTACTTTCATCTGCTGTTATCTCTTTATCTTTTTCAAGTTTTTTAACTTTGTCATTTGCAGATTTTCTAATATTTCTAATAGCAACTTTAGCATCATCAGTCATAGTTTTTGCACCTTTTGCAGATTCTTTTCTTTGATCTACTGTCATTGGTGGAAAAAATAATTGAACAGCTTCACCGTTATTATTTGGGTTTACTCCAATATTAGCTGCTGCTATTGCACTTTCAATATCACCAACTAAGTGTTTTTCCCATGGAGCAATAGTAATAGTAGTAGCATCTGGAGCTAAAATATTTGCAACTTGTGAAAGTGCTGTTTGTGTTCCATAATAGTCAATAGTAATTCCATCTAAAATTGATGTTTGAACTTTACCTGTTCTAAGTGTTTGATAATGTCTTTTTAAAGCTTCTAAAGCTTTATCCATAGATTCTTTTGTTTCACTATATATTTCGTTTAACATTTTTGTCCTTTTGTTTTTAATTTAGCAGTTATATTTTTAGTTTTGATAATATACCATTTTTTGGGTAAATTATCAAAATTAAATTATGTTTTTATAAGTAATTTGAAAAAGTAATAAAATAAGCTAAATAGCTTATTTTATATTATTTTGTTGGTGTTGCAGGTATTGTTGGAGCTGCATTTTGTGCAGGTACTGTAGGTACAGGTGTTGAAATAGTATCAACAACACTTGTTTGAGTATCTTGGTTATATAAATAACCTAGTGCAATAGTATTTATTACAAAAACTAAACCCATAATAAATGTGAATTTTACTAAAAATCCACCTGGACCTTTTGCTCCAAACATTGATTCATTGCTTCCTGAATATCCACCAAGACCCATTCCTGAAGTCTTTTGTAGTAATACTGCAATGATAATTATAACTGCAAGTACAAATTGTACTATTAATAATGTTGATGCCATTGTTTCCCTTAATCTCTAAATATTTGCCATTTTATCCAATTTTTACTAATATAAAGATAAAATTAAATTATGACAATAGACAAACACTTCAGTACACATGCAAACGAGTATGACAATTATAATATTATTCAAAGAATAGTATCAAAAGCCCTAGTTAGAGAGATAAAAGATAATCCTAAAAATATATTAGAACTAGGTTGTGGAAGTGGACAAATCTTTAGAGAAATAAAATGGCCAATAAATAAATATAAAGCTATAGATTTTTCACAAAATATGTGCAATATCCATCCAAAAGCAAAAAATTTAGAAGTTAAATGTTTTGATTTTGATAGTGATGAATTTTATACTGAAATAAAAAATGACAATTATGATTTAGTAATATCTTCTTCTGCAATGCAATGGAGTAGGGATATAGATAAACTTGTAAAAAGACTTTTTGAAGTAACAAATAAAATTGATTGTGTTCTTTTTACAGATAATACATTTA